>Ga0098074_1001331_pt1 | contig 12824 bp, 6 predicted proteins | sample 32_taG_FD_75064 | JGI IMG/M metagenome (GOLD analysis project Ga0098074, IMG submission 75064) | Marine viral communities from the Gulf of Mexico - 32_GoM_OMZ_CsCl metaG | ecosystem: Environmental > Aquatic > Marine > Oceanic | place: Atlantic Ocean: Gulf of Mexico | collected 2015-07-12
CAGGCGGACGGGCTGATCCTTCTCGACGGCACGCTCTCGCCCGAGGTGCTGAAGGTGCCGGGACGGCCTCCGGTGGTGATGGCCTGCGAATGGATGGGCAGCGATCTGCCCTCGGTCACCGTCGAGAACGCCCGAGGTGCGGAGATGGCGGTCGAGCACCTCGCCGACCTCGGGCACCGGGCGATCGGCCATGTCACCGGCCCGCGGGGCAACGTGCTGACCGAGACGCGGCTCGAGGGCTACCGGCGGGGCCTGGGCGCACGCGGCCTGCCGCTGCGCGAGGACTGGGTGCTCGAGGGCGATTTCACGATGGATTCCGGGGCCGCCGCCGCGCGGGCCTGGCTGCGGATGGCGGAGCGGCCGACGGCGCTGTTCCTGTCGTCGGACGAGATGGCCGTTGGCTTCATGGGCGTGATGCAGGCCGCGGGGATCGCGGTGCCCGGTGGGGTGTCGGTGGTGGGCTTCGACAACATCGAGATGGCCCAGCACCTGACCCCGCGGCTGACCACGATCCGCCAGCCGCGCACCCTGATCGGAGAACGCGCGGCCGAACTGCTGCTGGGACTCATCGAGGAGGGCCGGCTCACCGGCCCCTCGGACCTGATCGAAGTCGAATTCATCGAACGCGGAAGCGCCGCGGCACCACAAACGGCAACCTGAGGTTGTTCGCCAAATCAGAGGCTTACGTTCCGGTAGGTGCCGTTGGGTAACACAGAAAAAGCTTCATAATTCCGGGCAATTGACCAGTTATCCAATTCATACCAAGCTTTCGTCACAATCGCGGTCGCGCCGCGTTCATAAGGAATATCGAAATGCGCTATTGGTATCTTTGGTTCGGACTCGGGGTTCTCAGTGTGATCGGCGGCATCCTCGCCATGTTCAACCCCTTCGCGGCCAGCGTCACGGCTGAACAGCTGGTGGCGTGGTTCTTCCTGATCGGCGGCATCCTCCAGATCGTCGCGGTTTTCCAGGTTCAGGGTGGCGGCGCCAAGCTCTGGGCCGGTTTCCTGGCCGTGGTCTATATCTGGATGGGGATCACCCTGCTCGCCAACCCGCTGTCGGGCCTGCTGACGCTGACCTTCGTGGCGGCAATCCTGTTCATGGCCAGCGGCATCGCCAAGATCTTCTATGCATTCAGCATGAAGGACTACAAATGGCTGATGATCCTCTCGGGGGCGATTTCGATCATCCTGTCGATCATGATCTTCACCAACTACCCGGGCTCGGCGGTCGTCTCGCTGGGCATCCTGCTGGCGGTGGAACTGCTGACCACCGGCGTCGGCCTGATGACCTTTGCCCTGGCCCTCAAGAACAACCCGGAAGACAGCAATCCGACGGTCGAGGTCTGACGGCCTTCACGTGTCTCGGGAACGAGGCAATGCGGCGTCCCCCGGGGGCGCCGCATTCACTTTTTTGGGTTGGGCGAGCAGGTGTCAGGCGAGCGCGCGGGCGTAATGCCCTTCCAGCGCGTCGATCCACTGGTCCGGGCTCAGGCTGAAGGTCTCGGTGGCGGCGAAGGCGCGGGTGCTGATCTCGCGCGTGCTGGGGTCCGGCATCTCCATGATCCGGCGCAGAGAGGGGGCGAGGGCCTCGGGCGAACGGCTGTCGATGGCGAAGCCCAGGCCGCGGGCCGCCACCTCCTGCGCGAGGGGCATCACGTCCGAGATCAGCACCGGCAGCCCGCTGCGCGAGGCTTCGGCCGCGACCAGGCCGAAGGGCTCGGGGTAGCGCGAGGGTACCACGATGGCGCGGCAGTCCTGCAGTTGCGTGCCGATGCCGGATGGGTCGACCCAACCGGTGAATTCGACCTCGGGAAAGGCGGCGGGCAGGTCGGGCTGCAGCGCGGTGTCGCCGATCACCCGCAGCTTCACCCCGGCGATCCGGGCTGCGGCGCAGAGCGTCCTCACGCCCTTGCCCGTCTCGGTGCGGCCGGTGAAGCAGAGCCGGTCACCGGTCTCGGCCAAGACCCTCTCGGAGGTGAAGGACCCGGCGGGGTTCGTCACCGGGACGATCAGCCGTTCCGGCAGGCCAGCCCGGGTCAGCGGTTCGGTCATCCAGGGGCCAAGCGAGAGGATGCCGGCCCAGGGCGCCTCCATCGAGAAGGCGCGGCGCAGGGCGCGCTGGCGCAGCACGCGCCAGAGCTTGTGGGCATAGGCGCGGCGGTCGCAGTGGGTGCCGAGGCAGCTCATCGAGAGCGGGGTGCGGGGGCAGGGCTCGCCCCGGCGGTAGTCGAAATAGATCCCGTTCGGGCAGGCGAGGAAGTAATCGTGGGCGTGCACGAAGGTCCGGGCGGCCACCGGGCGCAGGGCGTCGAAGACCGCGGGCGACAGGATCCGGGACCAGCCGTGCAGGTGGTAGACCGTGTCGGCCGTGTCATGGTCGGCGATATCGGCCCCGATCCTGGCGCCGAGCCCGCGGTTGTAGATGCCGTTGCGGACCGCCTCGGCCCGCCGCGCGTCGAGCAGCAGCTTGCCGCCCATCGGGACCAGCCGGATGCCCTGTGCCGCGAGCGCGCCCTCGTCGCCCGCGTCGCCCGAGATGAAGGTCACCTCGTGCCCCCGGGCATGCAGCATCCGCGCCGACATCAGCGCCAGCCCGGTGGCCCCGCCCCTGGCGACGGAGGAATCGTTGAGGATGACGACGCGGCCGGGCGGGCGGGTCAAAGCCCGGTGATCCGCTCTGGCGAGATCCGCCCGGTCACGAGGTCGCGCAGGGCCAGCAGGTTGCCCTTCAGCCGTCCGCGCCGGTCGACCCAGGGCTCGGGACGCAGGGATTTGGCGAGATTGGCGAGGATGTTGCGGGTCATGAGCCTTGTTGCGCGGCGGGGGGACATGGTGCCCTTGCGTATCAGATACACCGGATTGGCGATCTGGGAATAGCCCAGCGGCACGCCGCGCGAGCGGCCGGTTTTGGTGCCGAGGTGGACGCCCTGCATGGCGGGGTCCTTCACGATCCGCCCCTCGGCGGCGAGGCGGCGCGAGAAGTCGACATCCTCGAGCCAGCCATAGCGGGGCAGGGCGGTGTCGAAGCGCAACCCGGTGCGGGCCACCGCGCCGAGGCGGATCGCCATGTTGCAGCCGTAGCCGTTGTAGACCTCTTCTGGCGCGGCCGTGGCGGCTACATCGGCGGCGGCGAGCAGGCGCAGGCCTTCGGCGTGGTCCAACCCGGGGCCGAGGATACCGTCCGCCAGCACCCTGCCGGTGGCCATCACCACGTCCGGCGTGTCGGCGAAGAGACGGCGGGTCGCGGCCATGAAGCCGGGGGCGGGCAGGAAATCGTCGTCGAGAAAGACCACCACGCCCGAGCCGCCGAGCGCATCGAATACCGCGTTCCGCTGGGCGCAGAGCCCGCGCGGCGCCTCGAGTACCCGGAGCGGCACCGGCAGCTTGCCGGTCCCGCCGTCGTGGTCGCCCGGTTCGGCGACACTGACCACGATCAGGTCGGGCCGGTCGGGGAGGGTGCCGATGTGCCGGAGCGTTTCGCGCAGGATACCCGGCCGGCCTGTCGTGGCGATCGCCACGATCAGCGGGGCCGGCTCAGCCGTGACCTGGATCGGGCGCGCCATCATCACGTGCGTATCACCGCGCCCCGGTCTGTGCGAGCACGACCTTCACGGTTTTCGCCACGATCCTGAGGTCGGTGCCGAAAGTCTGGTTGCGCACGTAATCGACGTCGAGCGCCACCCGCTCGTCATAGGTGGTGTTGCTGCGACCGCTGACCTGCCAGGCGCCTGTCAGCCCGGGACGCACCGACATGTAATCGGCGGCGAAGGCGCCGTAGAAATGCAGTTCGTCCGGCACCACCGGGCGGGGGCCGACGAAGGACATGTCGCCCCGCAGCACGTTCCAGAGCTGCGGGATCTCGTCCAGCGAGGACTTGCGCAGGAAATGTCCGATGGGGTGGATGCGCGGATCGTTCCGCAGCTTGCGGTTCGCCAGCCATTCCAGCCGCAGCGCCGGATCGGCGGCCAATGCACGCTCCAGAGCGGCATCGGCATCGCGCACCATGGTTCGGAACTTCCAGCACTGGAACGGCTTCCCATAGCGGCCGACACGGGTCTGGCTGTAGAACACCGGACCGCCGACCACGATCTTCAGCACAAGCGCCACGAGCAGCGCGAGAGGCAGCAGTATGGGCATCCCGAACAGCACCAGCGCCTTGTCGAAAGCGGACTTGGCGCGCGGATGCGGCAGATGGGCGAGCGCGGCGCGTTCAGCGACGAGAACTCCGAAGCCGCTGCCTACGAAGCCAGCCCCGGCGGTGCGATCCGGCGGTTGAAATGTCATACACAGTCAGGGCACCCAGTGCCCCACCCCCAAGAGTCAACGCCGAATCATGCCTGGGACCAGCTTAATCGATTGCGGCGAACGCATTTTTTTCATTCATGGACAAATCGTTTCGTCATCGATGACAACCTGCCTGTAAAACAAGGCTTACCCAAAGTCACCCCGAACGCTGCGTTTCAGGATCGGAAACCGCTGCCACATTTTCACCGCGAAGTGTTCATACTTGGCGCCGAATTGGCCCATATCCTGCCTTCATTCGCCTACCTTTACCACATTCCTGCCCCAGGCCGCCTCCTTGATGACCAGCGAAACTCCTGCCGACGCCCGCAAGGGCAGCCGCACCGTTCTCGGTGACGGGGCGATCACCGTGGCGGAGCGGGTGATCTCGCAGGCGGCGCAATTCGCGATCTTCATCGTGGCCGCCCGGGTACTGGGCCCAGCCGAGTTCGGGCTCTTCGCGCTGGTCTCGGCCTGCGCCATCCTGCTGTTCCGCGTGTCCGAGTTCGGCTGGGCGCCGTTCATCATGGCCTGGTCCGGTGAGGCGAGGGTCCCGCGCCAGGTGCTCTTCATCGCCATGATCTGCGGCACTGCGATCTCCCTGCTCGGCATCCTTGGCGCCCGGATCGGAGGCGGGCTCGGACTGGCTGCCGATACGGTGCTGCTGATGGAGTATTTCGCGATCTGGGTGGCGCTGGCGACCGTTTCCTCGGCGCAGAAGGGTATCCTGATCTGGCAGCACCGGATGAAGGCGTCGGCGATCTGCGAGATCGCCGGGGAACTCGTTGGCATCGGGGTCGCGGTCGGGGCGCTGCTTCAGGGGCAGGGGGTGCTGTCGCTCGCCTACGGGCGGCTGGCCTACCAGGGCACCCACCTCGGGCTGAGCTTCGCCTGCACCCGGATGGTACCCCTGCCGGGGCTGCGCGGTCAGGTGCTGCGAGACCTCTGGACCTTCTCGACCCAGATCTTCGTCAGCCGGATGTTCATTTATGTCCGCCTCTACCTCGCCACGTTCATCGTGGGCGGCTTCCTCGGCACCACGGCCGTGGGCTACTACCGCGCCGCCGACCGGCTGGTGAGCGCGGTGGCCGAGATCATCGCCGTGCCCGGCCAGCTTCTCGCCTGGACCCGTCTGCGGCTGGCCCGTGATGGCGGTGACGAGGCCGGCCAGTCCGACCGGCTGCGGCGCGAGCTCAGGGCGTTCATGAAGATGCTCTTCGCGATCAGCGCCCCGGTCTTCCTATGGCTCATCTGCATGAGCGACGAGCTGATCCACGGGTTGCTCAGCGCCGAATGGCAGGCAGCGGCGCCGCTGGTCGCCATACTCGCGCTCAGCCGGCTGTTCTTCCTCTTCGGCCTGCTCACCGAACCGGTGATGTCGGTCTCGGGCCACGCCCGGGCGCTGCCGGTGTTCACCGGGCTGGTCTTTGCCCTCTCGACCGCGCTGACCTTCGGCGCCGTGCACCTCGGGCTCTACGCGCTGGCCTGGGCGCAGGTCCTGATCGCGGGGCTGGTGATGCTGGCCACGCTATGGCTGTTCAACCGCTACGTCGGCGTCACCCCGCGCGAGATCGTCACCGATATCTGGCGCGCGGTGTTCCCGCTGGCGCTCGGGACCGGCGTGCTGGTGGCCCTTGACCAAGGCACCGCTACGATGGGCCTGCCCGACCTCCTCGAGGCGATCGGCTTCGGTCTGGTCGCGCTCGGCACCTACCTGGTCGCCATCTGGCGGCTCGATCCGGCCCTTTGGGCCGCCATGTCCTCGGGATTCCGCAAGCGGGTGATGTCATGACCTATGTGAACCAGCCGACCTCGAACGGGGTCTTCCGCGGCACGCGCCACATGGCGAAGGCGCTCGCGCTGCGGCTCGGCGCCTCGGGGGCACGGGTCCGCGCGATGGCCGGGCGGCCGCCGCGGTTCTCGGGCGCCTACGAGAGCCGGGCCGCCGCACTCGCGGCGATCCCCGCCGCCCTGCGAGACGGCTACGACGACGAGACCATTGCAGACGTCTCCTTTCCGCAGATGTGCGAACGCGCCGCCTTCGACTACCCGCTGATCTACTGGCTCAGCCAACTCGCACCAGAGGTCGGCTCGGTCGTCGACGCGGGAGGGCATCTGGGCACCAAGTACATCGCGTTCTCCGAGGTGCTGGACCTCTCCGGGATCGCCTGGACGGTGCAGGACCTGCCCGGGATCATCGCCGCCGCGCGCAAGCGGCAGGCGGTCGGGGCGCTGCCGGCCGGGATCGACTTTGTCTCGGATCCGAAGCAGCTGCCCTGTCCCGACCTGCTGCTCGCCTCGGGCCTGCTGCAATACCTCGACCGGCCTCTGCGGGCGCTGCTCGACGACCTGCCGGGATGGCCCCGCTACATCCTGCTGAACAAGGTCGCGATGCGCGACGGGCCCGCCATCTTCACCATCGAACGCATCGGCCATGGCCGGGTGCCCTACCAGATCCGCGACCGGGCCGCCTGGGCGGCCGAGCTCGACGCGCTCGGCTACGACATTCGCGACAGCTGGGAGATCGGCGAACTGGCGCACCGGATCCCCACCCATCCCTGGCTCGGCCAGAGCGAAAGCCGGGGCTACCTGCTGGAGCGTCGTGGCTGAATGGCACCAGTGCGCGGCGGCTTCGGGCTGGTTCACGGCTGTGCCGTCAAAACGCCCTTGATTCCCCGTATTTGCGGAGGAAACAGCGTGAATTGTCGCGCCATTGAACCAATGGCCGGCAAGGTGCGCGTTTGTTGTCGGCGGTCCGACAATCGAGCCGCATCGACGGGTTCGGGCGCTGACGGTCTTGTGTCAGCTTTTGTGGTTAACGATCATGGGGATGGGCTGCGGACTTCCCTTGGTTTCTAGGCGTTTCACGTGGTCGTGAGGCGTAAATCTTTTGACAGGAAAACGGTGAGTCGTTTCTCATTTGGAACAAGCCGCGCGATCCCCTTTCGGCGTCGGACATGCTGGGCGCCTTGACGCCGCCCGGTGCCAGCGCGCGCTTCGGACCGAACAACAGGTCTTTGCGTTCCCCGGACCATGCTCCGGGCCACGCGACCGCAGGAGCACCGTGACCTCGTGAGCACGCAGTCGACGACATATCCCGGCCTGCCCGATCTGGGGGTACATGATGCCTTCGCCGCCGTCGCCGCGCGCCAGCCCGGCGCGCCAGCCCTGCTGGGCCGCGACCGCCGGATGAGCTATGGCGACCTCGACGCCGCCGTCACCACCCTTGCCGCCGCCCTGCGTGCGGCCGGGGTCGGGAGGGGCGACCATGTCGCCCTCTATGCGGGGCGCGGCTTCGAGGCGGTGACCGGAATGCTGGCCTGCCTCAGGATCGGCGCAGTCCATGCCCCGATGGACCCGGATTTCGCCCCCGAACAGCTGGGCTTCATCGCCAACGACCTGCCGCTGCGCGCCGCGCTCTGCCCCGCCGCCCTGCGGCAAGGCTGCCATGCGCTGTTCGGCGACCGCCTGCCCGTGCTTGTCATCGGCGAGGCCGAAGCGGCCGATCCGGGCGACTGGACCCAGGTCTCGCCCGAGGATCCGGCCTGCGTGCTCTACACCTCTGGCACCACCGGGCGCCCCAAAGGCGTCGTGCTGCCGCACCGGGCGATCACCGCGCTCGCCCTCTGCCAGCCAGAGCTGGGCCTGACTCCCGCGGACATCTGCCTGCATGCCGCGACCATTGCCTGCGACGGCGCGGTCTACGAGATCATGGCGCCGCTCCTGACCGGTGCCGCCGTCGCGGTGGTCGAGGGGGCCGCGACCTCGCTCGATGCCATCGCCGAGACGATGACGACCCACAAGGTCACCGTCGCCTCCTGGTACGCCGGGCTGCATCACCTGATGATCGAGCACAAGATCGAAGCCTTCGCGTCCCTGAGGCTAAGCATCTCCGGCGGCGATGTCATGTCGGTGCCTCTGGCGCGCCGCCTGAAACAGGCCTGGCCCGCCCTGCGTCTCGTCAACGATTTCGGCCCGACCGAGACCTGCGTCCATTCACTCTGCCACGAGGTGACCGAGGCCGACCTGGCCGCCGGCGCGATGCCGATCGGCCATGTCCTGCCGCTCGAGGAGGCCATTCTGCTTGGCCCGGAGCTCGAGGTGGTGGCGGAGGGTGAGACCGGGCAGCTTGCCATCGGCGGCGCCAAGGTCGCGCTCGGCTATTTCAACTGGCCGGAACGCACGGCCGAGAGCTTCGTCCCCGATCCGCGCCCGGGGCGTGAGGGGCTGGTCTACCTGACCGGGGACCTCGCCCGCCGCCGCTCCGACGGGGCCTACGAGTTCGCGGGGCGCGCGGACCGGCAGGTCAAGCTCGCCGGCCGCAGGGTCGAGATCGACGGGGTCGAGCATGTGATCCGCGCGCTCCCCGGCGTCGGCGATGCCGTGGTCGAGCTGGTGAAGACCCCCGTCCCCCGCCTTGTCGCCTTTGTCATTCCCGCGGCCGAGGTCGCCGACGCGGCCGCCTTCGCCGCTGCACTCAGGGAAGCCGCCAGCGCCGGGATCTCCCGCGAGATCGTCCCGCGCGAGATCGAGATCCTCGCGGCCTTCCCGCTCACGCAGAACGGCAAGGTCGACCGCAAGGCGCTGCGCACCGGCAAGGAGGCGACCGCCGCACCGGCCCGCAAGCCCGACGCCAATGCCACCCGCCGGGCCATCGGCGAGGTCTGGCAGGCGGTGCTCGGCTGCGCCGCGCCGCGCCCGACCGACACCTTCTTCGACCTGGGCGGCACTTCGCTGCAGCTGATCGAGGCCCATGCGCGGATCGAAAAGACCCTCGGCACAAGCTTCGACATCGCGCTGATGTTCGACACGCCGCGGCTCTCCGACCTCGCCGACAAGCTCTCCGCGATCGCGCCGCGCGAGGCCGTATCGGAGACCGCCACGCCAGAGGCGGACGACGGCGCGGTGGCGGTGATCGGTCTCGCGGCCCGGCTGCCCGGCGTCGCCTCGCTCGACGAGTTCTGGCAGGTGCTCCGCGAGGGCCGCAGCGTGATCGACCGTTTCGATCCCGCCGAGGCCGAGGATGCCTTCGACCCGGCCACCCGCGCCGCCGCCAATTACGTGCCCGCCCGCGCCACCCTGGCCGATGCCGACATGTTCGACGCGAAGTTCTTCGACATGCGCCCGCGCGAGGCCGCCGAGACCGACCCGCAGGGCCGCATCTTCCTCGAGACCTGCCAGCAGGCGCTGGACGACGCGGGCGTCGATCCGTCGCGCGCCGGTCCGGTCGGGCTCTACGCCGGCGGGTCGATGTCGACCTACCTGCTGCAGAACCTGCTGCCCGACCGCCAGGCGCAGGAGAAGTTCACCACCGGCTTCCAGCTCGACTACACGCTGCTGGCCGGGAACGACGCCGATGCGATCGTGACCCGCGTGGCCTACAAGCTGGGCCTCACCGGCCCGGCGATGGCGATCAACACCGCCTGCTCGACCTCCCTCGTCGCCGTGGCGCAGGCCGTCCAGGCGCTGCGCTCGGGCGCGGCACGAGTGGCGATGGCGGGCGGCGTCTCGGTCACCTTCCCGCAGAAGCGCGGCTACCTCTACCAGGAGGGCGGGATGGCCTCGCCCGACGGGCTCTGCCGTCCCTTCGACGCGCAGGCAGGCGGCACGGTCTTCGGCCATGGCGCCGGGGTCGTGGTGCTGAAGCGCCTCAAGGACGCGCTGGCGGATGGCGACACGATCCGCGCGGTGATCCGTGGCGTGGGCCTCAACAACGACGGCGCGGCCAAGATGTCCTACACCGCGCCCTCAGTCGCCGGTCAGGCGGATGCGATCCGCATGGCGCATCGCGACGCGGGCGTGGCGCCTTCGCAGATCGGCTACATGGAGTGCCACGGCACCGCAACGCCGCTCGGCGACCCGGTCGAGATCGCGGGGCTCAAGGCCGCCTTCGGGGCGGAGGGTCACTGTGCCCTCGGCTCGGTCAAGGGCAACATCGGCCATCTCGACGCCGCCGCCGGGGTGACCTCCGTCATTAAGACGGTGCTGATGCTCGAGCGCCGGGAGATCCCGCCGGTCGCGCATTTCTCCACGCTGAACCCCCGGATCGACCTCTCGGGCTCGCCCTTCCACGTCCCGCAGGGTGCGGGCGCCTGGGAGAGCGACACCCCGCGGCTCGCCGGGATCTCCTCCTTCGGAGTCGGCGGGACCAATGCCCATGTCGTCATCGGCGAGGCACCTGCCTCCGAAGCCGAAGCGGCGCCCGAGGGCATCGCCCTCCTTCCGCTCTCGGCGCGCTCGCCCGACGCGCTGGTGCAGATGGCGCGCGAACTGGCCGACCATCTCGAGGCCACCGACCTGCCCCTCGGCGATGTCGCCCACACCCTGCAGGAGGGCCGCCGGACCCACGAATACCGCCTAGGCCTCGCCGCCGGGGACCGGGCCGATGCCATCGCGCAGCTCCGTGCTGCGAAGGCGCCGAAGATTGCGACCGGTGCCGCGCCCGACGTGGTCTTCCTCTTCCCCGGCCAGGGTTCGCAGTACCCCGGAATGGGCGCCGGTCTCTACGATGCCGAGCCGGAATATGCCCGCTGGATCGACGCTGGCACCGAGATCCTCGCCCCGATCCTCGGGCAGGATATCCGCCGCCTGATCCTCGGCCGCGACCTGTCGCAGGAGGAAGCCGCGCAGGCGCTTCGCGAGACCTGGATCACCCAGCCCGCGCTGTTCCTGACCGAGTTCGCCACCGCGAAGCTCTGGCAGCACCGCGGCATCGAGCCCGCCGCGATGATCGGCCATTCTGTCGGCGAGTTCGCCGCCGCCGCGCTCGCCGGCGTGATGTCCTTCGACGATGCCGTCACCCTGATCGCCAAGCGTGGGCGCCTGATGATGGACCAGCCCGGGGGCGCGATGCTCTCGGTCCGCGCGCCCCTCGAAGACCTGACCCCGCACCTCGGCCCAGGTGTCGACCTCGCCGCGATGAACGCACCGAAGCTGCAGGTCGTGGCCGGACCGTTCGACGCCATCGACGCGCTCGCCGCGACACTCGACGCCGCCGGGATCGCGAACCAGCGGCTGCACACCTCGCACGCCTTCCATTCCCGCATGATGGACCCGGTCACCGCAGCGCTGCACGAGGCCGCCACGGCGGTCACGCTGAAGGCGCCGGACCGTCCCATTGTCTCAGCCGTCACCGGGCGGGAGCTTTCCGACGCAGAGGCCACTGACCCCGCCTACTGGGCGGGCCAGGCCCGGGCCTGCGTGAATTTCCAGGCCGCCATTCTGGCGGTCGCCGAGACGAGGTCTCCGGCATTCGTCGAGGTCGGCCCCGGCCGTACCCTGTCGGCGTTCGCCGCGCAGACCTTGAGTCGCGGCAGTCTATCGCCTGTAATTCAATCGTTGCCGGATCATGCCAGATCGGTTCCCGATATGAATGCGATGGCTGCCGCGGCGACCGAACTCTGGGCCGGGGGCGTCGCCGTCGACTGGTCCCGCCAGGGTAAGCGCGGGCGCCGCAAGGTGCCGCTGCCCACCTATCCGTTCCAGCGCCAGCGCTGCTGGATCGACCCGCCGCGGACCGGCGCCGCGCAGCCCGCTCCGACCGTCCAACACGCCCCCCTCCATGAGGTGCCCGCCATGACCGCCACTGCCCCCGTCGCCGTGGACCGCCGTCCCCGCCTGATCGCGGACCTCGCCGATCTGCTCGCCGACATGTCGGGCGAGGAGATCGAGGCATCCGAGGCGGATACCTCGTTCCTCGAGTTCGGCTTCGACTCGCTCTTCATGGGGCAGGTGAGCCAGGCCCTGTCGCGGCAATACGGCGTGGACATCGGCTTCCGCCGGCTGCTGTCGGACCTCTCGACGCTGACCGACCTCGCCGCCCATCTCGACAGCGAGATGCCCGCCGAGGCCGCCCCGGCACCCGTCCAGGCGGCGCCCGTCGCCGCTCCGGCGGCCGCGGCGGCGCCCGCACCGGTGGCGATGCCGCAGGCCGCGCCCATCGGGGCCGGGGTCGAAGGACTTCTGCAGGCCCAGCTCCAGGCCATGCAGGCGGTCTTCGCGCAGCAGCTCCAGGCACTCGGCGGCGTCGCGGCCCAGCCCGCGCCCGTGGCGATGCCCGCCGCCCAGACCGTGGCAGCTCCGGCACCGGTGGCCGCGCCCGCAGCGGTGGCCCCCGCGCCGAAAGCCGCGAAGCCCGGGGATGACGAGGACGCCCTGCCCAAGGGCTTCAAGGTCGGCCGCGGTCCGAACGTGACCGGCGGCACGATGACCGATGAGCAGACCGCCTTCGCCCGCGACCTCGCCGAGCGCTACGCCGCCAAGCACGCGAAATCCAAGGCCTACACCGCCGCCTACCGCGGCGTACATGCCGACCCCCGCACCGCCGCCGGCTTCCGGGCCGAGTGGAAGGAGCTGGTCTTCCCGATCGTCGCCGACCGCTCGAAGGGCGCGTACATCCACGACCTCGACGGCAACGATTTCGTCGACCTCGTGAACGGCTTCGGCCAGACCGCCTTTGGCCATTCGCCCGATTTCGTCGTCGAGGCGGTGGCGAAGCAGATGGAGAAGGGCTTCCCCATCGGCCCGCAGGCCGACCTCGCC
>Ga0098074_1001332_pt1 | contig 12813 bp, 9 predicted proteins | sample 32_taG_FD_75064 | JGI IMG/M metagenome (GOLD analysis project Ga0098074, IMG submission 75064) | Marine viral communities from the Gulf of Mexico - 32_GoM_OMZ_CsCl metaG | ecosystem: Environmental > Aquatic > Marine > Oceanic | place: Atlantic Ocean: Gulf of Mexico | collected 2015-07-12
TTGGCTGGTCAACGCTGGTGTCGTTTTATGTGTTCTGGTTGGCGTATTGGCATCCAAACACTCGGGTCATGCTGCTTTCCAAGGGTGAGCGTGAAGCGCAGGAGTTGTTGGGCAAGGTCAAGTTTGGGTTGGAGCGTTTGCCTGGCTGGGTGCTTGCTAGGGGTGCTCGGGTGACTACGTCGAACTTGACGAAGGTTGAGTTGTCGAACGGGTCAGAGATCTTGTCGTTGCCGTCAGGCAACAACCCTGCCCGTGGTTTCACAGGCCGCCTGATTGTGGTGGACGAGTTTGCGTTCTTGGAGAACGCTAGTGAGGCGTGGGCTTCGATTGAGCCGACCGCCGATATTGGCGGTCAGCTCATTCTGCTAAGCACTGCAAACGGGTCTGGCAACAAGTTCGAAGATCTGTGGGTGCGTGCCCAGTCAGGCAAGTCGGTGTTCAAGCCGATGTTTTACGGCTGGGATTCTGTGACTGAGCGTGACGACGCTTGGTATGAGCAGAAGCAGTTTGATTTGCCTGAGTGGCAGCTGCATCAGGAGTACCCGTCGAACCCGACTGAGGCGTTTATTCGTTCGGGCATGATGGTGTTCAACGCTGAGTTGTTGGAAGAGTTGAACAACGATGCGGTTGAGCCTGAGTGGACGTTGAACCTTGAGGGGCCTGGGCCTGAGTTTCCTCGGACGTTTGAGCCTGTCGAAAATTTGGCTTCGTCGTCGTTTGTGCATGTGTGGGAGTTGCCTGAGGAAGAAACGTCGTATGTGATTGGTGCTGACGTTGCTGAGGGTTTGAAACATGGCGACTACAGCAGCGCACATGTGTTGGCGGTTGGTGACGAAACTCGTATTGTTGCCGAGTGGCATGGCCACATCGAACCTGACTTGTTTGCCTATGAGTTGTTCAAGTTGGGGACGTGGTACAACACGGCGTTGGTTTTGCCTGAGGTAAACAACCATGGTCTGACGACTGTGACTGAGTTGCGCAAGTTGGGGTACAGGCGTATTTGGCGTCGCATGGCGTTGAACTCGACAAGCAAGAAACGGCAGATGGAGTGGGGCTGGAAGACGACCCGTGTGACGAAGCCGTTAATGATCGACAAGTTGCACAAGTGGTTGCGTGAACGTCGCTCGGACGGTGTGCCGTCCGTGGCGACGTGTGCAGAACTGTCACGGTTTACCCGTAACAGTCGTGGCGGCATGTCTGGTTCGCCGCACGATGACCGTGTGATTTCGTTGGCGCTGGCTGTACACGCTTTAGAGTTTGCCTACGCTCCTGAGTATCAGGAAGAGGTTGAGTACCCGTACATGTCGTTGGCGTGGTACGAGCAGGAGCTGCAAAAGTGGGAGAACAGCTTTGACGCTGAAGAGGATTGGGTGATCTCCTAGACACCGTCCAGGGTGCTTTGAACATGTTCTGTCCCTAGATTCGGGAGTTGTAATGGGTCCAGACAAACTGCAGTATGACAGCACTGGTGCTGGTGAAATGGTGAAGTCGCATGACGGCCAAGTCATGGGTGGCTTTGCGGCGCCTGGCGGCGGCTCGGAACTGCCTAGCAACGCTCAGGGCGGCATCGTCCCTGTTGGTAGCCAGCATGACGGGTCTGACGTTCGCACTATTGAAGGCGCAATGGGTGGCCCGATTGGTGGGTTCGCCAAGCCTGGCGGCGCGCAGGACATTTGATACGTTTGCCTGATGGGCATTCGTGACGCTGCACCTGAAGAACCACTCCCGACCGAGTGGGATCTGACGTATGAGCCGTGCCCCTGCGGGGGCACGGCCCAACGCTTTCATCATGAGACACGCACGTTCTATCAAGTGCCGTGTACTGGCAAAGGCCAGCTTGTGTCTTGGTCTTGCAAGATGAAGCATTGGCATGGCGAGTTCGCTCAAGGACGAGATCCTGTGGGCAAGGGAGGGCGCCCGTTCCGTATGTCGACAGCTGAAGGCTGGACGCAAATGGGCGCTCTCAAAGAATCAGTAGATCATGCGCGTGCAAACGGAACTGAGTTGCAGCGCACATCTCGTTCGTAGGAGACAACATGCCTGTTTTCGGGCGCAAACCGAAGCAGAAGCCACAGGCAGAACTTCTGTCGTACTACGGGCAGGAACTAGAACGGTCCAAAGAGTGGCGGGAAACCGAAGGTTACGATGACTGTTGGACCGATATGGTCGACCTTTACCGTGGTGAATCCATTTTTCCTGCCTCGGGACGAGCATCTGAAGACCGAATCGCAATCAACCAGGCGTTCTCGACGATTAACGTCATCTACCCTGCTGTTTCGGTTTCTCGACCGCAGATCACCGTAGTCGCCAATCAACCTGAACTAGAAACACGCGCCGTGTTCGTTCAGGCAATGGTGAACCACCAGTGGGAACGTTACCGCATGCAGGAACCGTTCCGCCGTGCAGTTAAAGACGCTTTGATCGTTGGCCACGGCTGGTGCAAAATGCTGTGGTCCTACGAAGAAGCCGAAAAAGACCTGACAGAAGAAGAGTTTGCTCTCAGGTTCCAGACCGCTTTGGTTGACGAGCAGGCTCTTGCGGAAGAAGAAGACAGAGAGCCAGCTTCTGATGAAGATTTAGCTAGGCAAATTATTGCTTCTTCGAAACAAACGATTGTTGACCGACCCGTTTTGGAGCGCATCTCGCCCCACGACATGTTTGTTAACCCCGAGGCCACGTCGCTGGAAGACGCCCGCTGGGTGGCGCAGCGTATCGTGCGCCACATTGACGACGTAAAGACTGACCCTGCCTACAGTCGCAAAGCGCGTGACAACGCCATGCCTGGGCTGACGTTGGCAGACCCTCACTACGCCCGCCATAAGGAAAACTACGAGTCCAACGAACTCGTTGAGGTGTTTGAGTTTTACGACTTGGCCCGCCAAACGATGTGTACGTTTACGGCTGGCGCTACCGAGTATCTGATTCGGCCTCGTGAAATGCCGTATGCATTTGGGCATCCGTTTGAGATGGTCCGCAACTATGAGGTGCCTGACCACTTCTACCCGATGGGCGATCTTGAAATGATCGCCCCGCTGGTCAAGGAACTGTCAAAGACCCGTTCTGAGATGATGAACCACCGTGCCCGTTACGCACGGAAGTACCTGGCCCGCAAGGCTGCTATTTCTCAGTCTGACCTAACCAAGATTGCTTCGAAGCGTGACGGCGAAGTGATCTTCGTTGAAGACGACAGCGTGCCACTTGCCGACGTAATTCAGCCTGTCAACCAGATCGGCATGGACCCTGGCTTGTACAACTGGTCACAGGCAATCGAAAACGACATTCAAGACATCTCGGGCATTACCGAGTTTATGCGTGGCGGCGGCGGCCAAATCCGCCGTACCGCCACCGAAGCCAGCCTGCTGCAGGACGCAGCAAACGTCCGCACCGCTGAGAAGCTGGACCGTGTCGAGACGTTTATTGCTAACCTTGCTACGAAGCTGCTACAGATCAACCAGCAGTACGTTACGGGCCAGCAGGCTGCCAAGGTTATTGGTCGAGACGGCGGTTCAGTCTTTGTGCCTTACACCCGTGAAGACATCAAGGGCCAGTACGAGTTCCGTGTTGAAGCAGGATCTACTGTCCCGAAGAACGAAACGTTCCGTCGCCAATCGGCTCTTGGCATGCTGCAAGCTATGGGGCCGTTTATCCAGACTGGCCAGGTCAATGTTCAAGAGCTGTTGCGTGTCGTGCTCCGTGACGGCTTTGCTATCAAGAACCCTGAGAAGTTCTTGCAAGAGCCGCCGCAGCAACAGCAGCCTCAGATGGGGATGCCTGGTGGCGTAAACGGTCAAGCTCTGCAAGCATTAGGCATGGGCGGCGGCGTTGGCGCCGACGCTCCGCAGCTAGAACCACAAGCACAGGCTGACGCTGACGCTGCTGCCCAGCTGGGCCTGTAGGAGCACAATGCGACCGATTATTACACGTTCGGGCTGGGGCGCCCGCATGCCCCGAAAGCCGTTTACCCGCCTAAAGCCATCTAGGGTTGTAGGCATTGTTCTGCACCACAGCGGCGTGCAAAACGGCCCTAGCGGCCCCAAGGCCCTAAAGGCGTTCGAACGGACCCACATGGACACCCGTGGCTGGAACGCTATTGCATACAACTGGCTTGTCGACGAAGAAGGTGTCGTTTACGAAGGGCGTGGCGGCGGCATTGTTGGTGGCGCTACCCGAGGCTGGAACAGCCGTACCGAGTCTATTTGCTACACGGGCTGGGGATCTGGCCCTGTACCCGACAAGGCGCTGGAATCGATCCGTTGGACTATGGATCAGATCCAGAATCGGTACAACAACAAACTTTGGATCAAAGGCCATCGAGACAAAGCGTCTACGAGCTGCCCTGGCAGCGAGTTGTACGCTTGGTTGCAGCGTGGCCGCACTATGCCGCAGGATCCGAAGCTTGGCGCCAAGGGCGTTGATTGGGAAGCAGTTGCTAAATATGTTGCTGCGCTCGGGGAACAGGTTGCGGCAAAGCCGTTGAGCCGTCGCCGTCGTTCTCGTGGCAAAGCTGTCGAGTTGGTCCAGCGTCAACTACGAGACAAGGGGCATGATCCTGGCGGTGTTGACGGCGTTTATGGCCGCATGACTGCTGCCGCAGTAAAGAGTTTCCAACGCCATCGTGGCCTGAAGGCCGATGGCGTTGTGGGCAGGAATACTTGGAACGCTTTGTTCTCCTGAACATTGTCTAGGTTCCCATAGGAGCAACCCGCCCGTGGACTCCTAAGGAGCAATCCGTGATCCAGACCGAAAGTGGACTCCAAGACGGAGCAACCGCCCAAAGTCAGCAGCAGCCAAACGACGGAATCACTCTTCCAGACGGAACAGTGATCACCCAGGAAGAGGCGGCACAGGGGTACATGCGTAACAGGGATTACACCCAGAAGACGCAAGACCTCGCAAACCAGCGTCGAATCGCCCAAAGAGGACTTGATCTTCTTCAGGCGCTTGACCAAGACCCCAAAGCAACCGTTGAGTTGATTGCCAACACCTACAAGGTTCAGCAGCCTGTAGCAGCCACGGCTCCTGCAGCTACGAACGAGTGGGGGGAGCCAATTGAGGCTCCCGCAGACACCCCCGAGGTGGCTGCGTTGAAGGCAGAGATTCAGCAACTTCGGGGAACGGTCGGGACCGTCGCACAGCAGCAGCAACGTTCAGCTTTGATGAATGAAATTGCTGATGTTCAGAGTCGCTACGGCGACTTCGACCATGAAGTTGTTCTTCGGCACATGCAGGCGAACGACATTCCTACAGTTGAGATGGCGTATCGCGATCTGAACTGGGTTGAACTTCAAGAGTCGGCTGCTACGCAGCGGGCAATTGAGGCAGAGCAGCAGCAGGTTCTGGAAGAAAAGCGGATGATGCAGGGTGTTGTGGCGGCAGGGGCTGGTATTCCTGGCGGCAACGTGGATTCTGGTCCGAAGGACTATTCGCCTGCTTCCCAGGGTTCTTGGCGAAACACTCTCGCTGAGGCTCTCCGAGATTCGATGAGCGAAAACGGCTTTTCGGATATTGGAGATCCGCTGCTGAACGGCTGACGTTCGGCTGATCCCGTCCCTACTCTCCTTAGGAGTACATCATGGCTTTCGGTTACAAGGACACCGATGCTAACTGGTCAGACATTCTGACTACGACCTTTGCCAAGGTTACCCCTCAGTTCATTGATCAGGTCTTCCAGGCCCGACCGCTGGCTTACTTCCTCGCTCGTGCGGGGCAGGTCATCCAGATCGACGGCGGTGCTCGCATTCAAGAAGCGCTGATCGGTGCTGACAACTCGACCAACACGGCTACTTACTCGGGCGTTGAGGCAATCAACAACACCCCGCAGGAAGAAGTCACTTCGGCTGTGTACGAGTGGAAGCAGCTTGCTTCGACCGTGTCGATTTCGGGTATTGAAGAGGCTCAGAACAGCGGCGAAGCTGCGTTCCTTGACCTTCTCAACACCAAGATCGAGGTCGCTCGTGAATCTGTCGTTCAGAAGATGAACGAGATGTTCTACGAGGACGGCACTGGCAACAGCAACAAGGACTTCAACGGTCTTTGGAACCTTGTTGGCGGCTACGACTCTGCCGACGTTGGCTCCGAGGCTCGTGGCTACTCCACCGTTGGCGGCATTGATCCTGCGAACAACACTTGGTGGCGTTCCCAGATCCACGACGCTGGCCAGGCTGCTGAGGCTGTCACGAACGGCGTTGCTGGTTTCGGTCACACCGACACCACCACGCTTGACCGTCAGAAGATGACCAACGTGTTCAACGACTGCTCTGTCGGTGGCGACACCCCGCAGTTCATCCTGACCACGCAGTCGCTTCACGAGGACTACGAGTCGCTTCTGCAGGGCAACGTCCGCCACATGGACGCTTCGCTTGCTGACGCTGGCTTCCAGGCTCTGGAGTTCAAGGGCCGCCCCGTCCTCTTCGACGAGGATTGCCCCTCTGGTCACATGTACTTCATCAACCCGAAGTACCTGCGTCTCAAGGTTCACCGTGACCGTTTCTTCAAGGCTGGCCCGTTCATCCAGCCTGTCGACAAGGACACTCGGACCATGAAGATGCTGACCTACGGCAACCTGACGATCAACAGCCGTCGTCACCAGGGCGTTATCTACGGCCTGACCTGACCCTTAGGTCAGAGTTGATGGGGGCAGGTCAGCTTGAGCTGGCCTGCCCCTGATCCGATTGTTTGGAGAGGGCCGTGGCGTACAACCTGGCAAAGTTTCGTGAACTGATTCGACTGACGCTGGACTTGGACGCCACGGACCTCCCAGACACTCTTGTAGACGAGTGGGTTCGTGATGGAGCTACTCGTGCACAAACCCGCCGTCAAGAATGGCCGTTCTTTCAGTACGACTGGACGTTCACTGGCAGCGAAGGGGTAAGCAATTACACGTTTACCTTTATTGAAGACGGCGGCGCTGAGAAGATCGCTGAGATTCGCCAAGTTCGTGGACCTTCATGGGATCTACGATGGCAAGACATTGCTACCCGTGACCGTTACAGGTCACGAGATAGCGACACTTCAGGCAGCCCTAACTACTGGTCGGTGTGGAACAACGGCGAGCTAGTGCTTGATCCTGCACCTGCCAACTCTGATGACACATTCGTAATTCGTGGCTACAAGAAGCCTAAGGATTGGGTTGGGGCTGTTGATCCTGGCGATCAAGTTTCGGATATGCCCGCAGAGTTCGACAGCCCAATTCTGAACTGGGCGCTCGGCAGGGCCTACGCCCAGCAGGACGAGCCGCAGACGGCGTTGTACTACGCTGATCTAGCTGATTTGCGACTGCGAGAACTGGTCAAGTTCTACGACGATCCTTCTCCTGCTATTAGCGTAACGATGGGCGGCGACTACAACCGCAACATGTATCCGTTGGCAGATCCTCGCTTTGCATGGGAGTGATCTGAGTGGCCGTTCCCATTAGGCGTTCTGGTCGTGGCCCCAGCGTGAGGCTTGATCCTCAGGTTGATTTCACTGGCGGTTACAACGCTATCGAAGACAGGTTCATGCTGGCTGCTAACGAGTCGCCTGACATGTTGAACGTGGACGTTTCACGCCGTGGCGGCGTGCAACGTCGCAAGTCTGTGTCTGACTGGGGCGACCATCAGCCGTTTGGCAACACCACTCGTCCCGAAAAGCTGTTTGAGCATCGAGATCAGGTCAACAACACGTCGAAGGTTGTTGCGACCGCTGGTGGTGTTGGTTCGACCAACATGGCTTTCAGCATTGGTGCTGGCTGGACCAGCATTACGAACACTGGCGATTGCGAGATCCTTGATCACACCATGATGAATGGCAAGTCGTGGTTTGCTGGCGGCACTGACCTGACTCAATCGTGGGGCACCCCGTCGGGCACTCCCGACGCTGCTACTGACGAGATCCCTGACGCTCACGCCTCGTACCAGAACGACTACGCCACTGCTACTGGCGACATCTTCCCTAAGTGCAGGTTCCTTGCTTCGCACGGCGGGTTTATGTGGGCTGCGTACACCGACGAAGGCGTCAACGTGCATCCGACTCGGGTGCGTTTCTCGCACCCTGGCTACGCTGACCGTTGGGCCGAAGACGACTGGATTGACGTTGGCGACGAAGACGGCGACGAAATCGTTAAGATCGCATCGTTCCGTGATCAGCTACTGGTGTTCCTGAACCGTTCTGTTTATGCCGTGCTTGGGTACAGCCGCCAGAACTTTCAAGTCGTCAAAGTCTCGTCGTCTGTAGGCGCCACCAACGCCAACGGTGTGTGCGTCAACCCTGACGGTGTTTGGTTCTTCTCGCCTGACCGTGGCGTCTACTATTACAACGGCGACGGCGAACCCCGCTGGGCGTTCGAAAAGGTGTACCCGCTAATGGAGCGGGGCGAAGTAGACACTTCCAGCTTGGACGAAGTGTACGTCGCTTCCGTTCTGGGACGCGTATGGGTGCGTGTACCTATGACTGATTACACGTCTCGTTGTTTCGTGCTAGACCCTTCGACTGGGGCTTGGGTCGTGTACGACGTTGACATGCTGGCCAACGTCGAGTTCCAGAACGCCGACTATGAGGTCATTCATGTGGCGGCTACAGGCACGGAAGTTGTTGATCCCGATGGCCTAACTGCCCCTGTTGCAACTGTGGGGCTTGTAGAGCTTGAAACGAACGCTGCTATCGACACGTTCAACGAAGCAGCCACATCGACCCAAGTAGGGATTTCTTCGTACTTTAAGACTCGCTGGCTAGATAGCGGGTCGCCGTTTTTGCCAAAACGGTACAAGCGGCCAGAGTTCATCATGGCTGGCCCGTCGGCACATACGGTTCAGGCTGAGGTGTATCTAGACTATTACGATGGCGAAGCCCGCAAGACGTTGTTGATTGAGATGGCTGGCACGGGCAGTTCTGACAGCCTTGTGTGGGATGACGATGACGGCGATCCGCCGTATGTCACTGAAGATCTTGTTGATCATTCTGCTGACAACCCTGGGTCGTTCTGGGACAACAAGCAGTGGGCGTATGGAACTGCGACCACGCAGGACGAAGTTGTTCGTGGGGGAAGCATTGGGGGCACGGGCCGCTCTGTTGCTTTGAAGTTCCGTGGCCCAACCAATGTCCAATGGGAAATTAGAGGCTTCACCCTCAAGTACCTGCCGAAGAAGCCGAGGTCGTAGCAATGACTGCATCAGTACCTAATACGTTCGTCGCTGCGTCCGATGCGGTCGCAGCTGAAGTCAACGCCAACTTTGATTCGCTGGTCGACTACATCAACAACAACGTTGTGTGGACCAGCGGTTCTCGGGAAATTACTGGCACTCAGACAATCAACAGTCTGATTGTGTCTAACACGTTGACTGTTAACGGCAACTTGGACGTTGACGCCGACATTACGGGCCAGATTGTTGCCAGCAACGGCACCAGCGTCGTGTTGGACAACGGAACCAATGGTTCTGATGCCACGTTCAAGGGTGACGTTCTTGATGCTAGCAGCACGGTCATTGTTGACGTTTCGGCAGCTACGTTTAACGGCAACGCTACGACTTCGTCATCTACGACTGGTAATGCTGCTACTGCTTCTAAGTGGTTGACTGCCCGTACTTTGACGGTTGACGGTGACATGACGGGCAGCGTCAGCATTGATGGTGACGCAAACGTTACGTTGACGCTTGCGGCAGATTTGGAAGCTGCCGATATTCCCGATTTGAACGCCAGCAAGATTGATGCTGGCACGTTCGGCACAGGCAACTACACGTTCCCTAACAATTTGTCTGTAAACGGCTTGTTGAATGTCAGCAGCCAGAAGAAGATCGAGTTTGGTAACGAGAACGATCAGATCAGGTTCGACGACGACGATGATGAGTTTGCGTTTTGGATTGACAGTGTTAAGCATTTCCAAATCGGTGGCGCTGTAACCGCAAACGACGTTGTTACCAAAGCAACAGGTACGTTCAAGTCGAACGACAGCGGCTCCCAGTTTCCGACTGGCAGCGGCACCGCTGCTCACATCATCACTGGCTTTGGCTTGTCTGCTTTGGTCAAGAACTCTTCGGTTGCCGCCGATAAGGAAAACATTTCGGCGGATCTTGGCAGTTATTTGACTGCCGACATGATTGACTCTGTCGTTCCGAAGATGTGGAACCGTATTACTGCTCCTGGGTATCCCGAGATCGGCCCGATTGCCGATGACATGGAAACGGTTTCGGAGTTTCTTGCTAGCCACGGTACTGATGAAAACGGCGATCAGATTCTGATGGGTGTTGATCAGACGGCGTGGATGTCGTTGATGACGTTGGCAATCCAAGACATTCGTACTCGTTTGGCAGCTGTCGAGGCAGCATGACATGGCTGAGTGGGCAGCCATCTTTGGCGGCACGGGAGCAGCTCTGGTAACGGGCCTGTTTGCTGTCTTTGCTGCCAGGTTTCGGCGGGAGAACACTGACCAGCACGCCGCTAATCTGCGGCGGCTGGATGACATTTCGGAACGGATTGGTGAAGTTCGGGACGACGTTAAGGAAGTCCGTCGTCGTCAAGACGACCACCTAGAATGGCACGCTGAAAATGGGTAACTGGGTAGACCGTCAGTACAACCTGAACTCTGACGAGCCTTCAGTTCAGGTCAACATTTCGGGCGGGCCTGACTACGTCGGCACCTACAGCTCGTCAACCACCTACGACATTGGTGATGTCGTTGCCGACGGCAACGGCAACACGTTCGTGTCTCGCACCAGTTCCAACACGGGCAACGCTCTGCCGTCTGTAGGCGCCTCTAACACAAACTGGCAGACGTTGGCGCAGAAGGGTGCGACTGGCACGCAGGGAGCGACAGGACCGACAGGAGCGACTGGTGCAACAGGACCGCAGGGCGACACGGGTGCTACTGGCCCTACGGGTGCAGCTGCAACCATTGCTGTTGGCACGACGACTTCTGTTGATAACTCTGGAACTGCGAGCGTTACTAACAGCGGCACTTCTGGCGCTGCCGTCTTTGATTTTGTTCTGCGTGATGGCCCCACTGGCCCTACTGGCGCAACTGGCCCCACTGGCCCAACTGGCCCGCAAGGGCCTCAAGGCGACACTGGAGACACGGGACCGACTGGCCCTCAAGGCATCCAAGGTATCCAAGGCCCCCAGGGGAATACGGGCGCTACGGGGCCTGCAGGTGCAGATGGTGCAGATGGTGCAGATGGTGCAGCAGCAACGATCGCTGTCGGCACTACCACGTCTGTCACGAACGCTGGCACGGCGTCTGTCACGAACAGCGGCACCTCTAGTGCCGCCACCTTCGACTTTGTCTTGAGAGACGGTCCGACTGGCCCGACAGGCCCGACTGGAGCTACTGGCCCTCAGGGTCCACAAGGCGACACGGGTCCGCAGGGACCGCAAGGTGACACTGGTGCGACTGGTGCGACTGGTGCCACGGGCGCTACTGGCCCGCAGGGGCCAGCAGGAGCAGACGGTGCTGACGGTGCTGACGGTGTAATCCAAACCGTTGTTGCTGGCACTGGCCTGAGCGGTGGCGGGTCTGCCGCCACCGTAACCTTGAACCTTGATACCGACCTGTCTGGTCTGGACTTCACGGTCGAAGATCTGACGGTCAACGGGCTGTTGGATGCGTCGCATATTCATGGCGATCTTGCTGGGCCTGTTTATTTGCACATCAAGAACACGTCTGGTGGCACAATCGGTGCTGGCATCCCCGTGTACGCCACAGGGTCTGTAGGAGCCTCTGGTGCGATTGAAGTGTCGCCTTCTCGGGCTGACACGGCTAGCACGATGCCTGCGTTGGGGATCAACCAGACATCGTTGGCAAACAATGCTGAGGGGCATGCGACGATCCTTGGCGTGATCGGCAGCTTGGACACTTCGACGTACAGCATCAATGACGAGTTGTATGTGGCTCCTACGGGCGGGTTGACGACGACCCGTCCGACGGGGTCGTCTGAGCTGGTGCAGAAAATTGGCCGTGTGGTGCGTGTGGACGCTTCCACGGGTGAGGTTCTGGTGTTGGGTGCTGGTCGTGCGAACGATGTTCCGAACGGAACGTTGTCGAACGACATTAGCGGCAACGCTGCTACCGCCACGGCGCTAGAGACTGCCCGCACGATTGACATCACGGGCGACATCACGGCTACTGCCGTGGCGTTTGATGGCACGTCGAACATTGCTATTTCCGCTGCGGTCAACAACGACTCGCATACGCACGACACGCAGTATGTGAAGCTGACTGGCAGCACGATGACGGGCGAGTTGCAGTTGAACGCTCGCCTTGATGTTGGCGATGGTTCTAACAACAATCACGAGATTCGCATCTACAAAGGGGACAACAACATCTCTGACCACATCCAGTTTTTCAACGGCACGAGTCGTGTTGGTGAAATTGGTTGTGAGGACACGACTTGGTTGCGGATCAACCAAGAAACTGCGACGAACATCTATTCGCCTCGGTTGATGCGTGCCGATGGCGGTTTTTCTACGGCTGCTGGTTCTGTGGGTTCTCCTACGTTCAGTTTCCATGACGACACCAACACGGGCATGTACCGTTCAGGTACTGACAGAATCGGGTTTAGTTGTGGCGGCGTTCTAACGCAAGAGTTTCGGAATGACGGTATCCATCTAGCTTCGGGTGACTGGTTCCGCAGCTACGGCAGCGCTGGCTGGTACAACGGCACTTACGCTGGCGGCTGGCACATGAGCGACACGACGTGGATTCGTGCCTACGGCAACAAGGGCATGCTGTGTAACGGCATTGCTGCCACCTTGACTGCCACGTCAAGTACATCTGGCTACCAGTATGTGATGCGAAACACTACTTTTGGAGTGCTCGCCTATTACACATCAACCCGAGAAGTCAAA
>Ga0098074_1001334_pt1 | contig 12788 bp, 8 predicted proteins | sample 32_taG_FD_75064 | JGI IMG/M metagenome (GOLD analysis project Ga0098074, IMG submission 75064) | Marine viral communities from the Gulf of Mexico - 32_GoM_OMZ_CsCl metaG | ecosystem: Environmental > Aquatic > Marine > Oceanic | place: Atlantic Ocean: Gulf of Mexico | collected 2015-07-12
CGCCGATGCGTATTACTAGTGATTTTTCCACCTATGGGCCCTATGAAGGCGGTAATTTTAATTTTGTCGCCCAGCGCAAGCGTGACGGCGAGCTCTTCGAAGAACTGCGCGGTGATGCAACGCTGAAAGGCGATGGGGCGGGGGAGATTACATTCCGGGTGCCGCCTGATGTTACGTATGAGCTGCCGGCGGGTTCATTGTTTCCTATGCAACATACATTGGCCGTGCAAGAAAACATTCGCGCGGGCAAGAAATTTTTTAACGCGACAATATTTGACGGCAGCGATCAGGACGGCCCTGTCGAGATTAACGCCTTTATTGGCGGTAAGGAACTGGACGGCGCAAAGATCGCTCCGAAGGGGGATATGATCGATGCCGCTCTTTTAGATACAAAGGCGCAAGAAGTCCGCTTGGCCTTCTTCCCGCTGTCGAACCAAGAGGCGGGCGCCGAATACGAGATGTCCCTTATTTTTCACGATAACGGGATCATCAGCGACATGAACGTGGATTATGATGATTTTTCTGTGACCCAGAAATTGGTGGCGCTTGAGGCCAAACCGGTCAATGACCTGTGCGCAGCCGAAAAGGATGCGGCCGAGAGTAATTAAGGACGTAAGAAATATGAAATACCCCCTTATTTTAAGGCTTTGGAAAGGGTATGCTCGTAAAGTAATGAATGGCTTCGGCCTTTAATGGAGAAAAGATTTGGAAAAAAGCAAAGTATTGATAGTTGAAGACAATGAGTTGAACATGAAATTGTTCCATGATTTGTTAGAAGCGCACGGGGTCGATACTGTTGAGACTCGCGATGGCAGAAATGTATTGGAGCTTGCCAGAGAGCATAAGCCTGATCTGATCCTGATGGATATCCAGCTGCCGGAAATATCCGGCCTCGATGTAACGAAGGCCCTGAAAGCAGATGAAGAATTAAAAGTCATTCCTGTTATTGCGGTCACGGCCTTTGCCATGAAAGGCGATGAACAAAAAATCCGCGAAGGCGGCTGCGAGGATTATATCTCAAAGCCCATCTCGGTAACACATTTTCTGGAGGTCATTCAGAAATACATTCACACAAATGCCCTGAAAACAGGTTAAGCGATTAAACAAAACCGGATCGAAAGAAAGCATTTATGTCGGCGCGTGTCCTAGTAGTTGATGATATTCTGCCCAATGTGAAGTTGTTGGAAGCAAAGCTTACCAATGAGTATTACGACGTGTTGACCGCCACCAGTGGCGCCGAAGCACTGGAAAAGGTCGAGCGAGAGAAACCCGATATTATCTTGTTGGACGTGATGATGCCCGGGATGGATGGTTTCGAGGTCTGTACAACGATCAAGAAAAACCCGCTGCTGGCTCATATTCCCATTGTAATGGTGACCGCGCTGACCGATGTGGCCGACAAGGTGCGTGGTCTTGAGGCGGGCGCCGATGATTTCCTGAGCAAGCCCATCAATGACATTGCCCTCATGTCGCGCGTGCGTTCGCTGGTGCGCTTGAAAATGGCGCTTGATGAATGGCGCATTCGTGAGAATACGGCCAATCAGTTGGGCGTGGTCGAGGAATCCTCGCATGTCATGGCAGAATCGGTCGAAAAGGCCAATATCCTTTTGATTGAGGATCGCGGCTTTGAAGCGCAGAAGATCGAACAAACCTTAAGCGCAGATAGTCACCATATGGTTATAAAAGACTCCGGCGTACAGGCGATGGGCGAACTGGCCAAACATGATTTTGACACTATCATAGTCAGTATAAACCTTGAACACGAGGACGGTTTGCGTCTTTGTTCCCATTTGCGATCGAATGAGCGCACAAGGCATGTGCCGATCATGATGATTGCCGAAGACCATGATATGAAGAAAATTGCGCATGGGCTCGAGATTGGCGCCCATGATTATATTCTGCGCCCGATCGAGCGTAACGAGCTTTTGGCTCGCCTGCGTACCCAGGTGCGCCGCAAGCGTTTTCAGGACCGCCTGCGCGCCACCTACGAGATTAGTCTCTCAATGGCGCTAACAGATGGCTTAACGGGGCTTTATAACCGCCGTTATCTGGAGGTGCATTTGCAAAAACTGCTGGCCAAAAATACGGAAAATAATAAAAGCACCGCAGTGTTGATGATCGATATTGACCATTTCAAGGACGTTAATGATACCTATGGCCATGATGTGGGTGATGAAATTTTGCGGGTGTTTGCCGAGCGTTTGAAAAACAACCTCCGTAGCTTCGATCTTGTGGCGCGTATGGGCGGTGAGGAATTTGTTGTCGTGCTACCGGAGGTCGCGGATGATCGTCCCTATATGGTGTCAGAACGTCTTAGGCTTGCCATCTGTGATGAACCGATCCCTTGCAAAACACCGGACGGGCACTTGAGAATATCAACTTCTATCGGCGGAGCGATTATCAAGCCGGAAGAGCAGGCCACACCGGAGGAGGCTCTAAAGCGTGCGGATGTTTGCCTCTACAAGGCCAAAAAAGATTTGGGTCGCAATTGCAGTGTATTTGAGGATATCGGAAAGCTGGACGCAGCAAACTACAAACCACGCGGCAGACCGGAACTGGATGAATAAATCATTCCGAAAGAAAACATGAAAAAAGCGCCCTTGTGAGGCGCTTTTTGTATTTCTGTGCAATGCAAATGCCGAAGATTTAGTTTTTCTTCGATGGTGGCATTTTCTTTTCAACGAACCATACATGCACGCCGCGCTTGCCTGTTTCTTCGTTTACGGCCCATGGGTCATATTTCTTTTTGCGGATTTTGTATTCCGCGCGTGTGCTGCGACGAGCGTAATAGCGGTATCCTGTACCTGCTTCGCTTTCTAATCTTACTTTTACGTTTGTGGACTTTGCCATCTCTACTCTCCAATATTCCTTAGAAGTGTTGCTTTATGCGTGATTATTGCGGCCTTGTCAAGAATTTCTTGTGAAAATTATTCCGGTTGCTTTTCGGGAAAATGCTCGGCAAGTGGATGGCTTGCAAGGGCCTCTAACCCGAGCCAAGGACGCCTTTCGTGCGGCGCGCTAGGTCGCACGGGCTCTTTGAATTCAATGGCGTTGGCTTTGAGGAATTGCGTATAGACTGTGTTTTTATCAAGGCGTTTATTATTGGTTGGAATGGCCTCGGTTAATTCGCCTTCGTTATTAACCCGGAGCCGGAAGTTTTGTTTCTCGCCAGCTATCAAAGTGATGCCGGTGTTATAATGATAAAGATCACCGCGGCGCGCACTGCGTGATCCCGGCATTTTTGTCGATAAATCCAGTTCTTTATTACCAATTTTAATGCGGATGGATTTGGTCGTGGCTTCCAGAACTTTGGCTTTAACGATAATCTGGTGAGATGTCTTTTCTTGCCGCTGCGGCGGTGTTTTTTCAATCTTCGGCTGCTGGTCAGGTATGCTCATGATTAAGCGGTTGGAGAGGGGATCGGCCAGTTGCAATTTTACATCCATCCACTGGTCGGCCTTAATCATGCGCCCGGGATTGGCGCTATCTGTAATTTGTTGATTGAGAACGTCACTCTCAAAAGCCGCGCCCGATATGGCACTAAGCGGCAGCATAAAGGGCCGCGCGCAATCCTCCAGCTTCAGGCTCATTTCATTATCGGTGACATGTTGGAAACAGGCCGAAATGGTTTTTCCTTCATATTGATGCAAATGGGCGATGGCCTGACGGCGCATGGCTTCACGCTGCAAGCGTTTATACTGGGGCTGTTCCCCGTTCATGAACTCGGCAATGCCCGCTTGCGCTTGCGGGGAGAGGAAATTCTTATCCAGCCATTCAATGGTCTCTTGATCAGCATAATCTGCCAGCCACCCTTTACGTTCGAACAGGCTCATTTGATTAACCAGATTATCGAGCGCGCGTACGGGCGAATTAAAGGCCGCATACGGCTCATCGGTCAGCCCCATCCCGAAATGGCCGACCTCTGTCGTGGTAAAACGCCCGGGGCGCATCACGCGCTGGATTAGCAAATCCGATATCGCCTGTTCCATGGCGGGATCATTGGCATGTTTTTCCAACTCTCCTAATATCTCTTCACGGCTCCAGATGCGGTTGAGAAATTGGGCTTCTTTATTATTAAGAATGTTTTTTGGCAGGCGCTCGTGGATATTCGGTTCGCTCTCGACGCGGTCAATGGTGTTGGCACCGATTATGCCGCATTCTTCACGGAACGCGCGGCTGGCGGCCACCATGAATTTTTTAATGATATCACGCGAGATACTGCCGGATTCTGATTCCGATTTAATGCCCTTAATGCGGCCACCTTCATCATTTTCCACATAGTAACGCGCCTGATTGAAATTCAGCGCCTGACGGTTCGAATCTTCGATCACCAAGGCCTCATAGGCGGCAAAGATATGATTGGCCGCCTGAACCATCTCTTCGTTGAACCCTTCAACCGTTCCGCCGCTCAAAACTTCGTCAAAGCGGTTATAGCTGGTCTGATGCGGCGCGTTCAGGCTGCGATATACATGGTGATCCAGTTTTTCCCCTTGTGCGTCAATGCGGATATCAACGCTCACACAGAAACGATTTTCACCGTTGATCAGCGAGGCCGCTCCCTCCGCCCAGCTTTTGGGTAGCATATGGACAACGGCATCATTGGTATAGGCCGAAAGGGGGTGGCGCGTCGCGCTTTCCAGAGTTTCGGTCATTTGCGTGACAAGGCGCGTGACATCAATATCGCTTACGGTAACTATATATCCGCCTTGGTTATCGCTTGCCGTATCCGGCTTTGCGCTGATGGCATCATCACGATCTTTTGCATCTTCCGGATCGACGGCAAACTGGATGGTTTTGCGCATATCTTTATAGTGCGATGGTTTAGGGGCCTTGCGGGAAATTGCCTCGGCGCGCGCTTCTTGTTCGGGTGAATAGATATCATCCATAAAGGATGCGTTGGCCTTATCGCGCTTGCTGAGCAGGCTGGCCGGAAAGTTTTCGTTCCATTCCGCCAAATCGGTGATTGTGCCATGAATGGCGTGCTGGGATGTCTTCTCGCTCAAACGCACCAGAACTTCAGCGTTCTCCGGATAGTCGTCTTTGGAATAGGGACCCTCAAAGCGCAGGGCATGAATGGGCACATGTGTGCCTTTGGTGGTGCGGAAAGCGGGCGTTAATGTCGGCGCGTCATTGGCGTTTTTGTTAAAAACCGCCCGCACAATGACAGGATCATCCGCGCTCAGGCGCTGCAAAACAGAGCAGCGGGCAACAGGCTTTTTGCGGTTGCCGTCAATAACGCTCATATGTGTGCTTTGAATGGCGACCAGAAGTTTATCACCATCTTTGATATCTTTGTATTCGGTATCTGATTTCTTGACCATCATAAAGGGTGTGGTGGCCTTGCTTCCGGTCCAGCGCACGGGGCTGAGCTCGATACCGTTATCGGTCAACTTTGCGCGCGCAACCATAAGGGGGGAGGTCGGTCGTGTTGCCAGATATCTTTGTTTGCTACTGTCGTATTTGATATGCCCGCGCTGTTTCAGGTTTTGAAGCGTGCTTTTCAAACGCTTGGTGGCGCTTTGTGAATCAAGGCCGAAGACTTCGCGCATAGTATGAAAATTCACGCCTTTGGGGGCATTGGCAATCAGGCTGTATAAAGCCTTTTTCTTTGCCCGCGGAAAAACGAGCTTGTCTGAATCTCTGGATTTTTGCGCCAAAATCGCAGCCCTGTTTTTTATTATTTGATTATGCGGGCTACACTACACATATTTTCCCTAATATACAAGTTTTAGGAATCGTTTCTCTTTTTGCGTTTGTGCTTGGGGGTGGTTTTTTTCTTTGGTTTCTTGCCTCGCATGCCTTCTTTTTGGTCTGTGGTGGGGCTTTTTGGGCCTTTGCGGGACGATTTCTTATTGAACTTGGCTGGTGCGCCGCGCCCGGGACTGCCACCCTTTGGCGCTTCCATGCCCGCTATATCGGCGCCGTCACGCAATGATTGCGCGCTTAGCTCTAAAATAGTGGAGCCTGTTAGTCCGTCCGCCTCTTTCAAGGTCACGGTGACTTCTCCGCCTAAACGGAAAATACGTTTTTTGCGCCGTCCGATCAGGGCGTGGGCTTGTTCATCATGTACATAAAAATCATTGCTGAGCGATTTCATGGGAATAAGGCCGTCCGCGCCGCTTTCATGGAGCGTCACAAACAGACCAAAGCGGGTCACGCCGGAAATCCGCCCCGCGAACTCCGCCCCGATTTGCTCGGATAGATAAGCCGCGGTGAAACGGTCGGTGGCATTGCGCTCCGCCTCCATCGATGTGCGCTCGGTGCCGGAGATATGCGAACAAATACCGTCCAGCGCCGCTTCCTCGCCATCGCTCAAGCCGCCTTCACCAAGCCCATAAGCACCCACCAGCGAGCGGTGTACTAGCAAGTCGGCATAGCGGCGAATGGGGGAGGTGAAGTGCCCGTATTTCTCAAGCGCCAGCCCGAAATGCCCGATATTCTCGGATGAATATACCGCCTGGGATTGCGTGCGCAGAATAACTTGCGATATTAGATGCGAGTAAGGCATATCCGCGGCTTTGGATAAAATATGGTTTAGCTTGGCGGGCTGGATATTTTCGGCTTTGGGCAAGGAGAGATTAAAGCTTCCCAGAAACTCCCGCGCGCTCTCCAGCTTGTCCATCGAAGGCTTGTCATGGATACGGTAGACACATGGCGCGCGCTTATCTTCAAGGGCTTGCGCGGCGGCGACATTGGCCAAAATCATAAACTCTTCGATCAATTTATGCGCGTTGACGCGAATGCGCTGCTTCACGCCGGTCATGTTGCCGTTTTCATCAATCATAATCTGGCGTTCGGGCAAGTCCAGATCCAGCGCGCCGCGTTTCCTGCGCGCTTTATCCAGCACCTCGAACACCTCGTAAAGCGGGTTGATGATGGTCTCGACCAGCCCTTCGGTTTTATCATTGGCCACGCCGTCATAGGCCATTTGCACTTCTTCGTAAATAAGGCGGGCATGCGAGCGAATGAGGGCGCGCACGAATTTGTATTTCACCAGATTGCCCTGTTTATCAATCCACATATGCGCCGCCAGCGCCGCGCGGTCTTCATCGGGGCGCAGGGAACAGAGATCATTCGAGAGCGCCTCGGGCAACATTGGCACAACGCGGTCGGGGAAATAGGTGGAATTACCGCGCCTTTGCGCCTCGACATCCAGCGGCTTGCCCGATCGCACATAATAGGACACATCGGCAATGGCCACGATTAGGTGGTATCCGTCTTCGCCGCCCGGAATCTGGCAAGGCTCGGCATAAACCGCATCGTCGAAATCGCGCGCATCGGCGCCGTCAATCGTAATGAGCGGGATGGAGCGTAAATCTTGGCGCTTGCCAAGCTCCGGCACTTTCATGCCATCGGTTGCTTTCAGGGCGCTATCAGGGAATTTTTCGTGAAGACCGACCTCATGTAGGCTAATCAGGCTGATCGCTTTGGGATCACCGCGTTTGCCCAGAACCTCGGTAATGCGCACGGTTTTGTGCTTAAGACCGCGCGAGGGCTGTAGCTCGCCAATCGCCAGATCGCCGTCCTGCGCATCTCCCTCATCACCATTATTGATAATGAAATCAAATTTCGCGCGCTTATCGGCGGGCTGCAACACCAGCCCGTTTTTAACCTCACGGACAAGGCCGAGCACGCGCCCCTTTTCTTCCTCAATGCGGCGAATGGTGCGCGCTTCATAGGCGCTATCGGTAATGCGTGTAAGGCTGGCCAGCACGCGCGTGCCAATCGCAAGGGCAGGGTGGCCTTTCTTCTCCGGCATCATTTCGATACGCGGCTGGGTGCCTTGGCTCTTCTCATCCCATTCGGTGAGCTTGGCAAAGACATCACCGTCCACGTCAATATCGGTAACCTCGACCACGGCCACGGCGGGCAGGCCTTCGGGCACGGTATAAACTCCGCCAGCTTGCTTGATGATCGACTCGCTCTTTTCCAGTTTTTTCAGGATTTGCTTGAGCGCCACGCGGTGCTCCCCGCCCTTGATACCAAAGGCACGGGCGATCTCCCGTTTCGTTACGGGCGTCGGGGTGGTCTTGATAAAGTCGAGTATGTCTTGCGGATTCATAATGCTATATTACATGGTCACGCAGATGAGCGATAGCAAGGAAATAAAGTTATTTACTCGCGCTCGCCTTTTTCTTCGCGGCGGGTTTCTTTTTCGCAGCAGCCTTTTTCTTGGCAGGTGCTTTCTTCTTCGCCGGAGGCTTGCCGCCATTCGCCGCTTTTTCAGCGTCTTTGGCAGCCTTTTGCGCTATCAGGTCAACCGCGCGGTTCATGCCAATGGACATGACGTCTTCGTCTTTGGGGATCGAGGCGAATTTGTTGTCATGCTTGACGAATGGTCCAAAGCGGCCAATTCCGGCCTCGATCTTCTTGCCTGTCTCTGGGTGCGTGCCGACTTCTCTGGGTAGCGCGAGTAAAGACAGCGCGATTTCCAGTGTCACTTGATCGACCGTTAATCCCTTGGGCAAGCCCTGACGTTTTGGCTTTGGCGCTGTTGGTTTTTTCGGCTTCGGCGGGTTTTTCTCACCGGCCTTTTTGGCGACCTTTTTGGCTTCTTTCCAGTCCTCGATGTCCTGATCATAGATGGCCATGCGCTTTTTCTCTTCCTCGGCCGTCTCCGGCGGGGCATCAATTTGCACATAAGGTCCATATGGGCCGCGGCGCAGCGATACCGTACGGCCAGTGCCGGGCTCCTCGCCCAGAATTTTCGGCTCGTTGGCCAGCGCGTCCGCGCCTGCATCCTCATCGCCGTCTTTATCGGGCACGACTAGCGGTTTTGTGTATTTACACTCCGGATAGTTCGAACAGCCAATAAACGCGCCGAATTTTCCGAGCTTCAGCCCCAAACGCCCCTCGGGCAGGTCATTATTGTCCTTACAGGCCTGACAAACCCGCGCATTATCACCTTCGGGGAAGAAATGCGGACCCAGCTCGGCATCCAGATGGTTAATCACATCGGTGATGGTAAGTTCTTTGGTCTCGTTCACGGCCTTGATGAAATCATCCCAGAAAAGGCGCAGCGCCTCTTTCCAGTGCACATGTCCGCCCGCAATCGCATCCAGTTCTTCTTCCAGATTGGCGGTGAAATCGTAATCGACATAGCGCGTAAAGAATTTGGTCAGGAAGGTCGTCACCACGCGCCCGCGATCTTCGGGGATCAGGCGTTTGGCATCCATGCGCATATAGTTACGGTCGCGCAAAACCTGCATGATGGAAGCGTACGTGGAAGGGCGGCCAATGCCGAGTTCTTCCATCTTTTTCACCAGTGAGGCCTCGGTATAACGCGGCGGTGGCTGAGTGAAATGCTGGTTCGGGTCGACCTTGACCAGCTTGGTTTTCTCATCTTGTTTCATAGGCGGCAAGCGGCGGTCTTTGTCATCGCTCGGTGCCTCGTCATCATCATCGCGGCTTTCCTGATACAGCGTTAGGAAACCATCAAAGGCCACAACAGAGCCATTAGCACGTAGTACGACATCATCGGTGCCGTCCGAAATATCAACGGCCATTTGATCCATCAGCGCATTTTCCATCTGCGACGCCATCGTGCGTTTCCAGATTAGCTCGTATAGCTTGCGGTGATATTCATCCTTCGGCGCACCGCTGGAGCGTGGATGCACGGACAAATCAGTCGGGCGGATCGCCTCGTGCGCTTCTTGCGCGTTTTTGGCCTTGGATTTATACAGGCGCGGGCTATCGGGTAGATATTTATCGCCGAAATCTTTCTTGATCAGGCTGCGCGCTTGGCTCACCGCATCCTGCGAGAGGGTTGTGCCGTCCGTTCTCATATAGGTAATCAGACCGGCCTCATAGAGTGCCTGCGCATTGCGCATAGTGTTGGATGCGCTCATGCCGAGTTTGCGCGATGCCTCCATTTGCAGGGAGGAGGTGATGAACGGTGGATACGGGTTACGCTTGATCTGTTTCTTATCAATATTTGTAATTTTCAGGCTTTTATTCTGGATGCGCTCAACGGCATGCAAAGCATCTTCTTCGCTGCCAATATCCAGCTTGCCGAGCTTATTGCCCGATAAATGCGTCAAACGCGCGGTAAATGGCGCGCCTTCTTCGGTGTGTAATCTCGCTTCAATGCTCCAATATTCATCGGCGCGGAATAGCTCGATCTCGGTCTCGCGTTCACAGATTATGCGCAGCGCCACTGATTGCACGCGGCCAGCGGATTTCGAGCCGGGCAATTTGCGCCACAAAACAGGCGAGAGATTAAAACCCACCAGATAATCCAGCGCGCGGCGCGCCATATACGCCTCGATCAAAGGCTGGTCGAGGTCGCGGGCGTGTTTGAAGGCTTCCTGCACGGCCTTTTTCGTGATCTCGTTAAAGGTCACGCGGTGAACTTCTTTGTCCTTAACCAGTTTGCTGTCTTGTAAAATCTCCAGCACGTGCCAGCTAATGGCTTCTCCCTCTCTATCGGGGTCAGTTGCGAGGAAGACGGCATCGGCTTTTTTCACAGCCGATTTGATCTCGTTCACATTCTTGGCGGCGCGGTCGCCCAGCTGCCATTTCATCGCGAAATCTTCATCGGGTAGGACAGAGCCATCCTTATTCACCAGATCACGCACATGACCGTAGGAGGCCAGAACCTTATAGTCCTTACCCAGATATTTTTCGATCGTTTTGGCTTTGGCGGGCGATTCGACTATGACGAGATTGGTGCTCAATTTATTCATCCCCTAGGAGTTGTATGCGGTTCCCCGGCAAGCGTTTTATACGGCCTGCAAGCTCGAGGTCAAGTAAAACAGTTTGCAAGACACCTATAGTGAAATGACAGCTTCGCAAGAGCTCGTCAACCGAAATAGGCGTAAAAGAAAGTTTGTCAATGATGGCTTCATGCGCATCCTCTGGCGGATCGGCGGCTATATCCACAGGCGGAGTGAGGCTGATTAGGGGCGCAAATGGCTCGCGCATCGCGCTGCCGGAAAACTCCATCAGGCTCTCTAATATATCGGCGCTGGAGCGCACCAGCGTTGCACCTTCACGGATTAAATGGTTCGGTCCGGCGGCGCGCGGGTCCATCGGATGGCCGGGCACGGCATAGACATCGCGCCCCTGTTCCCCCGCCAGCCGTGCGGTGATAAGCGAGCCGGAGCGCATCGTGGCCTCGACCACCACCACGCCCTTGGACAGCCCCGCGACAATGCGGTTGCGTTTGGGGAAGCTTTGGGCGAAAGGTTTTTGGCCAAACGGACATTCGGCGATAATCAGGCCTTGTTCTTTGATCTGTTCATACAGGCCTGTATTTTCTTCAGGGTAGATCACATCCAGCCCGCCTGCGATGACGGCAATGGTGCCGGAGGAAAGGGCGCCTTGATGCGCGGCGGTGTCGATCCCGCGCGCCAGCCCTGACACAACAACCTGCTGCTGCGCGCCCAGGTCGGCGGCCAGTTTGCTTGCGAATTTCTTGCCATTGATCGAGGCGTTGCGCGCGCCGACCATACCAACGCAGGATTTGTGCATCAGGGCAGGCTCGCCGATCACGCTGATAACGGGCGGGGCATCGTCGATGGCGGCGAGGGCAAGCGGGTATTCGGCGCAAGCGGCGGTGATAATCTGCCCGCCGAAATCAAGCAGGGCGTCATATTCGCGCTCAACGTCGGTTTCTTTCGCGGCGACCAGCGGTTTTTTTCGTCCGCCGCGCTTGGCCAGTTCGGGCAGGGCTTTTAAGGCATTCTCTGCGCCGCCATAATATTCCACCAAACGATAAAAGGTAATCGGGCCGATATTCTCACTGCGGAAAAGGCGCAACCACGCCAGCTTCTCGGCCTCGCTCAGCGGTGCATTATTTTGCGCCTGCGGTTGGTTGAATAAATTAGTCATATTTTCTTCTATAACCGCAAAGGAATGATGGGGACAAGCTCTTTTTTATTCGGGCGTCTTTTTCTTATCACCGATACGCGGCTCGGTTCCGGCGCGGATGCGGGCGATATTGCTGCGGTGACGCCAGATCACGAGCGCGGAGATTAGCGCATTAATAAGGGCAGGCTCCATACCGTAAAACACATAGGTCATGGGCGGCGCCACAATCATAGCACTCATCGCCGCCACGGACGATATTTTGCCGAATTTCGCACTTACCAGCCACGTCACGCACGCAATGAGCCCCGTAAACGGCACCGCGGCGAGCAAGACGCCAAGCGTGGTCGCCACGCCTTTCCCGCCTTTAAATTTGAGCCAGATGGGATAGCAATGGCCGATGATGGCGGCGAGGCCAACCATCATGAAGTGCAACTGCATGCGCGATATATCGCATGGTTGTTCCATGTAGCGAGATAAGAGCCAGAATATATATATTGCTGCAGCACCTTTGAGGGCGTCTAACACAAGTGTAGTGAAGGCTAATTTTTTATTTCCCGTTCTAAGAACATTTGTCGCGCCGATATTACCAGAGCCAATATTACGGATATCTCCATATCCAAAAGCTTTTGAAAGGATCAAGCCGAAAGGTATTGAGCCAATTAAATAACCGATAAGAACGATAAAGATTAAGCCGGGTTGGGTGCAAACGATCATCATCCCTCCAACAACAAATCAAGCACTGCCATGCGCGTGGGGATGCCATTGGCCACTTGCGGGGCATACAGAAAACGCGTTTTATCCTCCGCCAACTCATCGGAGATTTGCAGGCCGCGGATGAAGGGGCCGGGGTCTAGGACGATGGCTTCTTTTTTGGCATGTTCCAAACGCTCATGCGTCAGGCCGTAATCGTTGAAATACGCGGCGTCATGGATCAGGACCTTGTCCATGCGTTCCTTTTGCGGGCGGATCGACATGAC
>Ga0098074_1001335_pt1 | contig 12777 bp, 17 predicted proteins | sample 32_taG_FD_75064 | JGI IMG/M metagenome (GOLD analysis project Ga0098074, IMG submission 75064) | Marine viral communities from the Gulf of Mexico - 32_GoM_OMZ_CsCl metaG | ecosystem: Environmental > Aquatic > Marine > Oceanic | place: Atlantic Ocean: Gulf of Mexico | collected 2015-07-12
AGAGGGGGTGTATAACAAAGACCGTCTACAAAAATGGCTTGTTCGTTCTATAGAGAATTAATATCCAAGAAGCCGAACTCCTGAACTACCCCAAAACAAAAACCGTCTACAAAAATGGCTTGTTCGTTCTATAGAGAATTAATATCCAAGAAGCCGAACTCCTGAACTTTGGGAAACCCGCATCACCCTCGCGCTGCTGTCGCACGCCAGGCGTTGCCCAGAATTCCTTTTAAGCTCCTGGATCCTGATCGGTCTATCTATGACCAAGGCTTCTACTACGGCTTCCCATGCCACTTAGGGCACACTGTGCGCCAAGAAGAAGACCATTGGTGCTACGAGTGCGTACGGCGCATTCAGAGCAACGTGGTGGGCCTGGACGTGAACTTTGTCACCGAAAGGTACAGGAGAGAAATCGTTCACTTCTTAGAGCATGTTTCAATACGAGACTCAAGTGAATGCTGGGAGACAGAACGTACGCGTCGTTACTACTACTCCAATTACACCCAGCACCGGACTAAAAGAAAAACTCAAGTCAGTCCTACCAAACTTGCCTACAGTATTTTCTGGGGCGACATTGGAAAGCTATCTGTTACGCGTCATCTAAAAGTTTGCAATAACCCCAAGTGTGTAAATCCTTTACACCTGGTATCTACATGGAATACACGTATGCCACCTCGCCAGCTTCATTATTTAGATCTCCAGGTAAAGCCAGAGAAGCTGGCGGTAATGGCACTAAGAGAGCACAACAAGATGAGTATTGATGACATATTGGCAAAACTTTATAAGCCGACAATACTTCACCCTAAAGAACGCATGGAAAATCCCTAGCATTACCAATCCTAAAATGAGATAACGCCCTGGAAATAGGTAGATGACAAATCCTAGTGAGTCGCAAAGACAAAGATCACAATATAATCCGCTGAATCTTGGTACTTTTGATCAAACTTCTTTAAGGGTGTTGACTGGCTCTCTAGGTATGAGGAGTCAAATTGTTCAAGGTGGTTACGGTAATTATACATATAACCATTGGTTTCAGATCACTCTTCCCAGACCTGCATGGATTATCTGTATAAAAGCTGGAACTAAGTTAACCACAAGTCTTACGACTTATGGTGACCGTTTTCAGGATATTGATGATCGTTTTGATGTTGGTGTGTATGCCCAGGATCGCAGTCTAATTGAAGGACGTGCCATTCTCCAGGAACCAGAACGTTACTTTAATCATGTGGCTGGTGCTCAATCAGATCTCTACAACACTTTTAATCCAAACTTAGATTCAAAAGGTAATGAGCTGTTTTATGAGTTGGAACCAGGGAATTATTTAATTTGTATTTCAGCCACACGCAATGAACCTTTTGATTATGCTTTAGGTTTAGTTGTTGAATTTTCTGATGAAAGTGAAAATTTTATTCTTACGGAAGACCAACCGGTAGATTCCACTAATTTTGTTTTACAAGAAGACTTTGACGCTATTACTGATGGCGTCTTTGATTACTTAGATTCTCCTATTATTACAAACACAACTATTAATACGCTTAGTCGCTACACCATCAACCAAGGTTCAATTAATCCTGGTGTTTTTGTACAAATTGATTATCGAAATAATAACAACGTTGATTTGCAATGGGTAATTGGTCCACCAATTGAGCCACGGGATGACGATGCTTTCGAACATCGGATTATTCTAGATTCCACTGAAACTTGGCCTTTATCTATTCCTCCCAGTCATTCGTTGAACGAATGGCGTCGTGCATGGCAACGCGATCATGCTCAAGAAGATAAATTCCCAAGCGGTATCTTTGCGCCTTTTACAAATGTGAATTAGGATTAAGAAATAACTCCTGCTTACATGACTAAACCATTAGTCGGCAACACTGACGATCTAATTAGTAAATATTGGACAGGCAAAGCAAAAGAAAAAAAACACAAGAACCCAACTGAAGAATTCAAAAAGTATTGCGAAGAGCTTCCATGGGCGTCAGAATGCAAGAAGTATGATGTCTAAGAGTGTCAACTCTAATTACTAACGTACCTCCTGTTAAAGTTTGGGTACGCAAAGAATACTTACGTGATTTAAGGGATGGACATGGTGAGTACGTTCTTGGCTATTGGGTGTCTGTTAAGTCTCTGCCTGGCCGTTGTTTCTATTTTGAGACTTACCTACCTGAATATGGAGCGATCTTCGACAAGTTACCGATCTCGGCTTTCTTGGCCTGGGATTCAGACTCGCCGCAGGAACCTGTTACGCCCACGCCGGATCTTCCGATAGAAGAACTCCAGTTCTGGAATTGTTTTAGCTATGACATTACAACGCTTGAAAAAAATCTTACGTATTCAGCAGGGTGGGAAGTCCGAACCAAAACTCATGGATCCATTGCTGGTGATTATCTGTTTACTATTGACAGCTTTAACGGTGATCGAAGTCGGGCAGACATCTCGTTCTCTGAAACGCCAGACGAGCACAAGTCCTTTAACATTGTTGCGTTGCAAAATGGTCAAATTGCAGCGTACCCCAACAACCGGTGCCGTGTCATTGACCCTAGTTTGTCTCCAGAAACCCTTAAAACCCCAGATTTCCTTGTTTCCTCCAGGTACTTTAATGTTGAGTACCCCAATGCTAAATGGGGGCGACTAGGTGAATCTGAAGAATACTTCTGGGAAACTAAGACAGAACAAAAAACAAAACCTTATAAACCTTTTATTCCTTCAAATGATCAAGAAGAATTTGATAGGTAGAATAGAGAGGTAGAGTTTACTTTATCTAATGGAAGATATCTTAAGCAGCCCCATTACTTGGATCATTATTGCTGCTGCATCTGAGATTATTGCTTTAACTCCTTTAAAATCTAATTCAGTTGTCCAGCTTATTCTTAGTGCTGTTAATAGTGCTAAACCTGGCGTAAAAAAATAGATTTACTTGTTTTAAAATTAATTTATAATTTTTTTTAAGTCCATGGCTAATAACAAAGTTGATGGAGATGGTTTAGAAGGTAATAAGGCCAAAGTAGACCTTCCAACTTTCCAAAAACTGCTTAACAAGTTAGAAGCTTCCAAGAAACGCCAACAGCGTCAAAAGTCCGTTGAAGGACGTCGTGACATCTATGCTGGCGGTCTTGCTTCCATGATGAGTAACTTCTGATTAGTTAGTCATCTAAAGCTTGAAACCAAAAGATACAACCATTGTTGTCGTCAACATATTTTTTTAGAGCGTAAGCTTCATCCTTTGAAAGGGTTTGACACTTACGCTCATCTTTTAGTTCCCAACAAATGTTGACACGTTTAGGTTGATCTTTTTTCATTTTAAAAGAGCATAAAGAATCAAGGCAATTGAGACAATTGCCCATTGTGCCAGGAATAAAACAATGACCTGGTTAAATTCCGAAGACTCTTTTTGTGATTTCATATTTTGTACAGCGGTCATCCCAGCCGTTGTACCCTCCATTGATTCTGACACAACAAGATTCAAATCCTTGTGTCAAACAAATGTCTAAAAGATCGTTGTCTTCTATCCAGGGGAGAGCAGAGCGGAAAGGATAGTGATCAGCAACATAATCACAACCTCGTTCAACAATTAAGGGGTCTTGTAATTTTGCAGCTGCCTTGGTGTAGTTGTATTTTCCAGTTAGCATCAAAACCCCTGCACCTTTGTACTTAGGCCCATCGTGGGGGCCATTACCCAGGTCAGAACGATTGTTGTAAGCTGTACCATCTGCCAATTCTTTCATCCATCGGAAATTACCGGTTTCATGTAGAAGATTGGCAATAAGCATACACATGGCATCTTTGTGTTTATCAAAGCCAGATGTCATGAGTAATTTATTAAAGTCACCTACAAAGGTGGCATCAAACTTGTCTGCTGAATAGCCAGTAAGTTGCTGGCAAATCAAAGGTGTAATGATGCGTTGCGAAGGATTTGCAGGACCTGCACGATACAAGTCTGCAAATTCATCTAATTGCTCATCGGTAAGAATTGACTCAAGCCAATTCCATGCGGCGATTTGATGTGACTCTTCCTTGTAGTACTTAGCTGCTCGGTTCAGATTAATCGTCATTGGTTTCTCCTTGGCATTGAATCATGCAGTCGGTTTTGTCCATCTATCTATGCAGAGATATTAATTTGAGGATTAGACTTGAAGCTAGTAAATTCTATATCAGCAAAATATCTGCATGATGTCGCTCCGTTACTCCCTGTAATTGTTGGTGTTACAGTAAGTTCAACCCCGTTAGATCCAATTGCCTTAGCAAGTGCAAAATCAATAGAGGCGACTGATGCGTTTACTGAATACTTGTTAGATATGTTCTCAAAAACTTCAGCTCGCAAAGCGCCTGAATACTTAGAAACTCCTACATTAAACTCTTTCACAGCATGAGAATACCCAGTGATGCCAGTGACATACCCATATATTTTGACTCTAGCAAATCCGAATTCAACATCTAATGTTGCTACAAGGTTGCCAGTTCCACTTACTCCAGATGTGGTTGAATATGAGTCGCTGACTTTATAAAAACCTGACCTCCCTGTCGCAGCATCCGGCGGAGCAACATCCTCTATAACAACAGCAGATATGTAAACATCATCAGATGAAGTAAGCCTTAACGTAGGTGTGCCTCGTGATGAGCTGCTCCACTGGCTAGGAATTGCACCAATCCATGTAAATGTAGACCATTCGTCGGTAACATTTGTAAAAGAAGTTATTGTGGCTCCTCCAGCGCCCTCAGCATTGAGGGTAATAGTAGTAGTGCCACCAGATGATTTCTTCTTAGCCTTAACTCTGATTCTTAAGGCACCGTTAGTTGTAGAAGGTATTGTGGAATCATAGAGACGAAGTTGGCGCGGCGTGCTTGCATAACTCCCCAAATACCATGCCCATACAGACTGGGCTGAGTCTGGATCCCCTACAAGTTCTTTGAAAGTGACATCTTGATTGTTGTTATTTGAGGTCGAATATCTTTTAGGGGTATAAATCCATTTTCGATCTAAAACTTTTAAACCATCAAAAGAATCACCAACAGGCATTCTTGTGCTGTTCTTGCTAACATTGCCAAGTGAATCGGAAAAGTTAGATACAGAGATCAAAGGTGACGGGTTAGATGGTACAAGCAGACCGGAGCAGCCTGTAAGAATCATCTGGTTTTGCATGTAAAATGACTCAGCGCCGGATCTATTGCCAAGCGCCAACACTTCGATATTTCCATATTGTCCAGATTCAGCTAACGCATTAGCAATAGCCAAGTTAGAGCGACCACTTACCATTACAAAAGCAGGGCAGTTCTCATAAACACCTGGACTAGCATTAACAACTGTTGTACCTTTTGGTCCACCATTGTGAATTAACCCATAACCGTGAATTCTGGTGACTGTTGATGCGTTGTAAGAGTCTGTGAATACAAAACTTCCACCCGTAACCGTTACAGTTGTACCAGATACAGCAGTGACAAGAACGGTGTCCGTATTGTCAGCACCATCTGTTAATTCGATTAGAGATAAGCCAGGGATAAGGATGTTATCCATGGATGAACTGAATGTGACATCCAAACTTCCTGCTGTAATAGTTGCAGTAACGCCAGGTAAGACAAAGCGTCCCATGCCCCGCGAAGAGCTGCCTTTGTTGCCTTCAGATCTGTAATTAGTAACCGCACATCCTGCCCCGTTAATTCTGACTGGCGTAAATTTCCAGCCTTCAGATTGAAAATTATCTACTACATGTTGAACAGTAAAAGTACCAGTTGCTTGAATATCAATCGGAATTTCTGCTATACCACGCACTCTGTTTATGACTGGCTTATCACATCCATACAGACGGATGCCAACCTTGTATTCATAAAAGCTACAGTCTTCGATAACAGACTCAAAAGCTTTTGTCAAGCCTATAGCAGTATTGGTAAGCCTTGTGACAGTACCATCTGCAGCATCTTCAAAATTAATGGAGGTACTAGAGAAAAAATTACAACCAATAAATCTTACGCCAAAGTTATACTTTTGAGCCGTGCCGCCATCTGTTACTGGAAGGGATTCATCACCAAACTGAAAACCATTTGCTGCCCCTGTCCTAAAGTAAATGTTCTCATGGATAAAAGGACCAGTAGATCCACCGCCCGTTACAAGTTTATTTACTAAATGCTGGTCTGATAACCCACTGCTGAAATCAATAATGCTTGCATGATTAAGGTTATTTGTGTTTTGACCTCGTGTACATTTTTCACCTTTAATTGAATATGAAGTGTTTGTTAAATTGAGCGGTCTACTAACTAAATACCTACCTGCAGGAAAAAATACAGTTTTTTCCGGATTTGCATTGATTGCATTTTCGATAGCAGCCGCATCATCCTTTTGTCCAGTACCAACAGCGCCAAAGTCTTTAACGCTTACAACGTCTTGCAGCTTTGATTCAACGGTGCGATCTACAGCACCAGTACCGCTCTGTGTAAATTGCACGCCAGAGGCACTGATTCCTTGTTGAAAAAATGCATTACCAGTAACAGTAATGTCATTAAAGGTAGATATACCACTAACCCCAAGGTCACCGCTAATAATAACACTGCCGCTATAAGTAGGGTTGTCAATGTTGTTAACAAGGCTAGAAACTGTAATAGTTTGATTAGCTTCTGCAGGAACCGTTCCTGTTGTATATGTAATAAAGTCTGCGCGAAGTTCGCCGTATTGAGCCATAATTTTTCCTACAATACGTACACTGCTAATAGATACATTCTACTTTAATTCCCCCAAATTGTAAGAACAAAACCTAGTGTGCCAGATGTAAGTGACATTCCAGATGTGTTTTGATTAACAAAAGTCATTACGTGATTATCAGTTAAATCTGGCTTACTAATCAAGATTCCATCAAAGACTGTATTACTTGATCCAAAATCAACAAAGCTAACACCTGGAGAAGTTAGATCTCCGAAAGGCACACGTAGTGTGTCTGTTACATCGAGGTCATCATAGGTACCACTTACAAAATCACCTTGCTGACCTGTTACTTCAGTAAATACGCCACTGGTACCTGTAACAGTTGTTGCTGTAACAGTGGTATCAATAAATGCACGATCACCCGAAATTAATGCTTTGCCAAGAATATCTCCTGTGACAGTAAGTCCACTGCTAATAAACGCATTATTTTCAATAACTGTAATCCCACTAATTAAAGTAGAGCCACTGATTTCTACATTACCACTAACAGAAAGACGATCTCCAATCCAAACATCATCAATAACTTGAAGGTCATCGACGATAATATCGCCACCACTAATTTGGAAACCGCTACTGACGATAAGGTTTCTGTGAATTAAGGCGTCTCCACTAATAGTAGTATCACCAGATACCACAAGACTACTGCCCAGATAAACGTCGTCAGTGACTGATAATCCACTCTCTAGTGTTGTTTCTCCTGTAACTACTAGACTACCGCTGATGTTTGTATCTCCTTCGACAGTTAAGTCTCCACTAGTAAAAACATTGTTGCCAAACGTGGTGTTTCCAGTAACTGTCGCAGTTCCTGAAACAAGAATAATATCAAATATTCCCGACGTTCCATCAATAATTGGTGCAGCAAACCGGTCGTCAAAGATGCCGCTAATACCGGAAACTAATGTACCACTAATACTTCCACTACCGACAACTTGATTGACGAAGACACCACTTTGACCAATGATGTTTCCAATAACACCTAGATCACCGCTAATAATTTGGTTACCGGAGAATGCTAGGTTGGCAGCATTAAGAATATCAACATTAATTAAGCCAGCATTCATGCTAAAGCCGCTAATAAAAGCACCTGTAAAGGTGTCGATATAAGCGAAACCAGCGTTAAAAGTATTTCCTGTTACATACGCACCGCTTAATGTACCTGAAACAAATAGGTCATCTTGCGCATAACCTGTCACCACAGTAGTGACTAGGCCCGTTAAATTAGTTGCGTATAAACCCGTGGATCGTACTTGATTTAATTCAGACTGCTCAGCATCTAAGCTAGTAACAATACCTGAAAAAATCTGAACAGTATCTCCGGTAATTGTTTCACCTGATAAAAATTGAAAATATCCAGACTCGGTATTAAGAATATCAACATTAACTAAGTCACCCGTAATGGTTGTACCACTAATGGTTCCTGTTGCATTAATATCATTAGCATTAATTGCTCCACTGCTTACAACATCACCAGTAACGGTAATCCCACTAATATCTAAAGTTCCAATCGATGCAACGTCTGCTATTAGAACAGAAAAATTACCATTTGTATAATTACTGTTCTGACCTGACGCAGTAAAAATGTAAGTTTGTTGGAAACTACCGTTTACAAAGTTACTGTTCTGACCCGTTGCGGTAATAAAAGTTCCTGTGCCTTGGACTTCAATTTGATCAGTGGTGATTGTACCTACGTCAACATAGTTACCACTAATAGTTCCTCCAGCTGATATTGCACCGCTCGTAAAGAAGTCGCCAGTAACTGTAATATCTTGCGAAAAAGTGGTTATTCCACTAACGTTTAAACCGGAAGATAAAGAGACAAGTCCACTGACGTTGCAGCCAGAAGAAATAATTACATTAGTAGCAACTAAAGGATCAAAGTTAAAAGAGTTAATGTAATACTGATCAAGATAACCACGAAACTCTGTAAACGTGATTTTTTTATTACGAAGAGTAGGGTCTACCTCAAAAACGCTGACGGTCGTAAGAAGGTCAGCATCATTAATTTCACTAGCCGCAATCGGCGGAAATTGTGTAATCTTTCTATTGGGCACCCTACTCTCATACCAACGGCCTAAACCTAATTATAGGTTGCCTTATTTATCTCTAATCTCAATTCGTGATAACACATCTGCACCTACACTCCAAATAAATTGAGTTCCAGTTACTAAACCACAAGATATTGCTAAAACAACTAGGATTTCTGCAATTGTCAGATTACGCTTGACATAAACCACCTTAGGCTGAAAAGGTGGTACTACAGGTTGAGAAGATGCAACAGGAGTTTGTTGGGCAGGCATTGGTTGAGTAGGTGCTGATTGTTGTGAAAAATTCTGTCGTTTTGCAGTGATTTGTTCAATGGCTTGTTGTAAGGCTGCTTCTCGCATTTCCTGAAAATTAGGGACGTTATAAACCACACCAGGTTTTTGCTGTTCCGGTGGAGGAGGTGGAGGTACCTGACCCTGCTGTACAGCTTGATCAAACTCAACAGGATTACTAAATCTCTGTCCATTTGGATCAGCGTAATAGTTACCTTCTTCTGGAAGCATTCCAGGAGTCTGATATTGCTGGCTGGAAGTCACTTGATCTTCCATAAAAATCACAGTATGTTTACAGAAACTGTAGCATTAATCTTTAAGGTATGTCGGATATCGAAAAGTCTTTAGCTTCTGTGACAGCAGAACTAAAAGGCATTAAAAATATTCTTTCTGCTATGTGGCATTCCAGGTATAACGACGGCACAACAGACAGGGTAAGTCCTGAATTTTTAGCTGATGAGTACATTTCTACAGAAGAATGTGCCAAACGTTTAGGTGTCTCTGATCAAACAATCAGAAACTGGATTTTACAAGGTAAGAAAAAAGACCCCAAGAAACGGATCCGAGGATGGACTCAAGGCATTCATTACATCACAATGCCCATGGGTTCAAGAAAAAATGTTGTACGCATCCCTTGGAATCAATTAATTCTTACGTACTACAAAGGAGAAGAGGCAACGCTGCGTACCTTTGATTCGATTGATGGCCCTGTTATTTATGACGATGTAGATCGTTCTCACTGGGACAACGTGCCGTTAGCCAACAAAAAAGATGAGTAATCGTTTCCAAAATTTAGAGATTGGTCAATTAACTATTGAGAACTATCGTGAAGTATTATCGTCTTCTCTCGCTGACCAGGTCTCAATTTTTATTCCGCCTCAGGGTTCATTTGATGATCTCTGCTTGCGTCGATACATCACTGTTATTAAGGAGTTTGAATTAGAAGATCCTAATAGCAATATGACGCTAGCCAACCGTTTGAGGTTGGCTTTTGTTGATATGCAACCGGATACAATCTGTAGTCGCTTTCCCAATGCTGATTTGCCTTTAAAGCGTAGATTACGTTGTGTGGCTGAATATCTAATTCGTTCTGGAGAGTTTAATAAAATGCGTGATGAAAATGGGAAGTTAATTAAAAAACGAGGAGTTCTAGGCAAAATGGTGGTTATTTACGAGCCATTGCCTAAAATGTTTTCTGTATTGCAAAAACAAAAACTAATTAAAAATGGATAGACGTGAAAAACTCTTAGAAGCTGTTTGTGGCAAAGACCTGGAAGGTAACAGCGCACTGTACGCTGATGCCACAATTAAATTAATTCTTGGCGATATGGGTAAATATTTTGTTAAATTCTGGAAGGAGGAGGGTCCAGGTTGTATGGTTTTTCAGCCAAACAACAGTGAACGTAGTATGTTCTGGCTTACATTAGAAGAATTGCATAACGCCAGCGAACAAGAAAGCGGTGATTTAGCTGAAACATTTAGGACAATTTTGGAAGCTGCACAAAAAATTGATCCACAATCTGGTGCTGGTTACATCATTAATGACCACGAAGGAATGCGTTATTTTGCTATTGATTACAACCAGGCATCCGAATCATGAGCCTGCCTCAAAGCAAAGGCAACTTTAAGTCTGAAGGTTTTGAGTGGATTTCTAATCGTGATTTAGTTGATTCTGCCCATCTATTGATGGGCGGTATTGATTTAGATCCTGCCAGTAGCAAGATTGCAAATGAATATGTTAATGCTGAGCAGTACTTTACACCTACAGATGACGGGTTAAATCTTCAACAATGGCACGGAAATGTCTACCTTTTTCCTCCACACTTGTCTTATTTCTGGGATAAAAAAAATGATCGCTGGAAAGCAACGCGAGGAATGTCTCCATCTCTCGTGTCTGGGCACGCAATCTGGTGGAGAACCTTAAGAAGGAAGTGGCTAGCTGGTGAGGTAGAACAAGCGATTTATTTTACAAATTATATGGACATGATGATGTACAACCAGGATATTTTTGACTTTCCTATTTGCATCATGAAGCAACGTCCTTCTTTAATCAGGCGTTATTTCGTGGATGACAAGCTAGAAAAGAAGTGTACAGGTTGTAGTTTCATTGTCTACCTTCAGCCTAAAGATAATACAGGAGAAGCTACGGAAGCATTTATTGACATTTATTCTGAAAAAGGGAGAATAATCGTCTAAGATATTTAGACTGAAGCAAGAACATGTCTGTTCTAAGTGACAAAGAGATCCGGGCATTAGCCAAGGAAGGTATGATCTCTCCGTTCCAAGATCATCTGGTCAATAAAGAAAATGAAGTCCCGATTCTTAGCTACGGCTTATCGTCGTATGGCTACGACATTCGACTTTCTCCAAATCAGTGTTTGCTTTTTGGTGGCGTTCAGCACGGTATGTGTGACGCTAAAAATTTTGACCCTGAGATTTTAAAGGAGACTGAACTTCATGAAGACGAGCGCGGAAGTTATTTTATTCTCCCTCCTTTTGGTTATTGCCTTGGTGTTGCTGTTGAACATTTGGCTTTACCCCGAGATGTTACGGTCGTTGCCGTAGGTAAGAGTACGTATGCCAGGGCTGGAATTATGGCAAACATTACTCCAGCGGAGGCTGGTTGGGAAGGCCATTTAACTTTGGAGATTAGCAATTGTACTCCATTGTTTAACAAGATTTATGCCAACGAAGGTATCTGTCAACTCTTGTTTTATCGGGGAGAAGAATGTGAAGTTGACTATAAAACTCGCAAGGGTAAATACCAAGGACAACCTTACGAAGTTGTGCTATCTAAAGTCTAGTAGTAAAGTTTACTAGTAGATGCTTGCGGTTTATCCGCATAATTCGTGGCTCCAGCTCTTCCAAATTGATCTCCTTCTAGGAAAGCTGGGGTTTGTCCTTGTGGGTCTGTGTATGGACTATCGTAATTTCTCTTCTGACGATATTTTCCAGCGGCACGCGCTGCTTTCATTGACCGATCAACTTGACGCTGCTTCCCTTCGTTGTCCGTCCCGGCAGCATACGCAGTCTCCCGAACATCCTCTGGCAAACGGCGAATATCGACACCATAAGACTTCCCGGGATTGAGATCAGAAATCTCACCACCTGAGCTACCAGCGTCACGGGCTTTTTGGTAGTTAGGATTATAAGTCATCTTCCAATTATAATTGACTTAAACTACAAGAAAAAGATGGGATTTTTAGATGAATTCATGGGAAACCATGATCAATTAAAACAGCGTATGGCCACCATGGATACCTTTGGCCAGCCTTTAGATAACGAAACAAATGATGTTCCTGTATACGATCAATACAACACTGGTTTAGCAGTAACTCAGCAAGATATGTCTGATCGTGTTAACTTAAGTATTGATCCTCGTTCACAACCCCGATGCGGACTGACCGGTCTGATTCCATCAGCAGAAATGGGAATTCAACAAGGAGCGGAACCTCAACCGCGTCAGCTAGTGGTGGACATGGGTCAACTGTCACCGGAGGAACAGGAACTAGCAATGGCGCAACAACGGAAACTGAAAGCTGGTTTGAACCGGTAAAAGAAGAAATTTCTGATTGTCCAGGGGGTGTATGCCCAGTCCCCTGGGCAAAGAAAGAAGTAGATAACGTTAATCACCCTTCGCATTACACCGACACAGGAAGTATTGAGTGTATTGAATCCATTGAGGCACAACTGACACATGAAGAATACGAAGGTTTTCTAAGGGGAAACTGCGCCAAGTATCTTTGGAGATGGAAAAATAAAGGAGGAGTA
>Ga0098074_1001338_pt1 | contig 12770 bp, 13 predicted proteins | sample 32_taG_FD_75064 | JGI IMG/M metagenome (GOLD analysis project Ga0098074, IMG submission 75064) | Marine viral communities from the Gulf of Mexico - 32_GoM_OMZ_CsCl metaG | ecosystem: Environmental > Aquatic > Marine > Oceanic | place: Atlantic Ocean: Gulf of Mexico | collected 2015-07-12
CACCCAGGACGCCGAGGCCGACCTCGCCGCGACCTCCGAGACCACGGGGCTGGAGATCCCCGCCTGCGAGGTGCACCGCATCAACCTTGGCGGCGGCTTCGGGCGGCGGGCCAGCTCGCATGACTTCACCACCATCGCGGTCAAGCTCGCGATGGAGATGAAGGGCACGCCGGTCAAGGTGATCTGGTCCCGCGAGGAGGACATGACCCACGGCACCTACCACCCGGTGACCAAGTGCCGGATGAAGGGCGCGCTCGATGCCGATGGCAACCTGACCGGGCTGCACATGCGGATCTCGGGCCAGTCCATCGCCGCGGGGATCATGCCCTTCGTCCTGAAGGACGGGCTCGATCCCTTCGTGTTCCAGGGCCTCAACGCCCAGAGCCCGGAGGGCGAGTTCGGCTATACCGTCGAGAACCTGCTGATCGACCACGCGATGCGGAACCCGCCGCTCCGGCCGGGCTTCTGGCGCGGGGTGAACAACAACCAGAACTCGTTCTACCTTGAATCGTTCATGGACGAACTGGCGGAGGCGGCGGGCAAGGACCCGCTCGAATTCCGCCGGGCGCTGATGCAGAACCATCCGAAGCACCTGGGCGTCCTCAACGCGGCGGCCGAGGGCATCGGCTGGGACACGCCGCCGCCCGAGGGACGGTTCCGCGGCATCTGCCAGCACCACGGCTACGGCAGTTACGTGGCCGCGGCGGCGGAGATCGAGATCATCGACGGGCGGCTCAAGATCCACAAGATCGTCGCGGCAACGAACCCCGGCCACGTGGTGAACCCGCAGCAGGTCGAGGCGCAGATCGAGGGCTCCTTCGCGCTCGGCCTCTCCGCCTCGCTGTTCGGCGAGATCACGATGGAAGAGGGTCGCGTGCAGGAGGAGAACTTCGACACCTACCCGGCGGTCCAGATGTGGGACATGCCGGCGGTCGAGAAGATCCTGGTGCCGACCGGCGACTTCTGGGGCGGTGTCGGGGAGCCGACGATCTTCGTCGCGACCCCGGCGGTGGTGAACGCGATCTACGCCGCCACCGGCAACCGGATCCGCGACCTGCCGCTGACCAAGCACGACCTCATCTGAGGCCATCCGGAGCGGGCGATGCCGCCCGCTCCACGTTCCCGGCCGGGGGCGGGTCCATCCCGCGCCCGGCCCAGGCCGTGGTGGGCACGCGCCCGCCTGCACCAGAGGGGAGGAGGTGCCGATGCGTCCCGCTGTCGCAATCATCCTGGCGTGCCTGCCGATGGCCGCCGTGGCGCAGGAGGCCCCGCCACCGGGCGCCAGTTCCTGCACCGGTTGTCATGACGATTCGATCGATACGGAACTGTCGCTCGAGGGCATGTCGGCCGAGGAGATCGTCACCGCCGTTTCCGAGATCCGCTCGGGGGAGCGCTCTTCGGTCCTGATGGACCGCATCGCGAAGGGCTTCACCGACGACGAGATCACGGCGATCGCCGCATGGCTCACGAGGGAGGACGCACAGTGACCCTCACCAGACGCAGTCTCATCGCCACGGCGGGCGCCTTCGCCGCCACGGCCCCGCTCATCCGTCCGGTCCGGGCGCAGGACAAGGGCCGCGTGGTCGTCGTCGGCGGCGGCTTCGGCGGCGGCACCGTGGCGCGGTTTCTCGCGCAGGCAGGTCACGACGTGACGCTGGTCGAGCGCGATGCCACCTTCTCCACCTGCCCCTTCTCGAACACCGTTCTGGGCGGGATCCACGACATGTCCGCGATCACCTTCACCATGGACGGGCTCAAGGCCGCCGGGGTGAAGGTCGTGCAGGGCGAGGCCATCGGGGCCGAGAACGGCCAGCTCACCCTCGCCTCGGGCGATCCGCTCCCCTACGACCGGCTGGTGCTCTCGCCCGGGGTGGACCTGATCTGGGGCGCGATCCCGGGCTATGACGAGGCGGCCTCCGAGATCATGCCGCATGCGTGGAAGGCCGGGCCGCAGACCACGCTCCTGCGCAGCCAACTCGAGGCGATGGAGGACGGCGGCACCGTCATCATCGCCGCGCCGGCGAACCCGTTCCGCTGCCCGCCCGGGCCCTACGAGCGCGCAAGCCTGATCGCGCATTACCTGAAAGCCGAGAAGCCGAAGTCGAAGGTGCTGATCCTCGACGCCAAGGACAGCTTCTCGAAACGGCCCCTCTTCGAGGAAGCCTGGGCCGCGCTCTACCCGGGGCAGATCGAGTGGGTCCCCTTCGCCGAGGGCGGCAACGTGACCGCGGTCGATCCCGGCGCCATGACCGTCACCACCGATTTCAACGCCTACGGGGCCGCGGTTGCGAACATCATCCCGCCGCAGCGCGCGGGCGCCATCGCCCAGTCGGCGGGGGTCGCGGATGCCACAGGATGGTGCCCGGTCAAGCCCGACACGTTCGAATCGACACTCGTCCCCGGCATCCACGTGATCGGCGACGCGAGCCTTGCCGGGGAGATGCCGAAATCCGGCTTCTCGGCCAATGCGCAGGGCAAGGTGGTGGCGCAGGCGATCGACGCGATCTTCCGGGGCGAGGCGCCAGCCGCGCCGAAGCTGATCAACACCTGCTTCAGCCTCGCGGCCCCCGATTACGGCTTCACCGTCGCCGGGGTCTATGACGCGACGCTGACCTCGGTCGAGGGCTCCGGCGGGACCAGCCCGACCGGCGCCTCTGACGAGGTTCACGCCATGGAGGCCGACTACGCCCGGGCCTGGTATGCGACGATCACGCATCAGATCTGGGGCTAGCGCGATGCTCCTCTGCCTCGCCCTTCCGGCGGCGGCGGAAGGTTTCGCGCCGCTCACCGACACGCCGGGCGACCCCGCGCGGGGCCGCGAGATCGTGGGTGAGCCGACCCGCGGCCTGTGCCTGCTCTGCCATTCCGGCCCCTTCCCGGAGGTGCGGTTCCACGGCGACCTTGCCCCCGACCTCGCGGGCGCCGGCGACCGTCTGACGGTGCCACAGCTTCGCCAGCAGATCGTCGACAGCCGTGTGGCGAACCCCGACACGATCATGCCGCCGTTTCACAGTCTTGTGGGGCTCAACCGGGTTGGCACGCGCTGGCAGGGCGATACCATACTCACGGCGCAGGAGGTCGAGGATGTGGTGGCCTTCCTCGCTACACTGAAAGGAACGTCGCAATGATCCAAAAGCCCCCCTCGCGGCGCACCTTTCTCGGCATGGGACTGGCCGCGCCGCTGATCCTGAAGATGAGCCCTGCCCTGGCCACGCCCGAAGAGATGCAGGCCGCCATCGCCACCTTCACCGGCGGCGCTCCGGTCACCGAGGGCCGCGTTACCCTGACCATCCCGCTGCTCGTCCAGAACGGCAACGCGGTTCCCCTCACCGTCGAAGCCGAGAGCCCGATGACCGAGGCGGACCACGTGAAGACCATCGGTATCTTCAACGAGGTGAATCCGCTCCCCGAGACCGTCTATTTCCACTTCACCCCGGCCTCCGGCATCGCAAAGACCCAGACGAGGATCCGCTTGAATGGGGACCAGTTCGTCCATGCCGTGGCACAGATGAGCGACGGCAGCTTCTGGAGCGCGAAAACCAACGTGATCGTCACCGCGCCCGCCTGCAGGGAGGCCTGACATGACCACCATGATCAACGTCCCCGAGACCGCCGCCAAGGGCGAGATCGTCGAAGTGAAGGTCCTGATCTCGCACCCGATGGAGACCGGATTCCGCATCGGGATGGACGGGGCGCGGGTGCCCCGGGACATCCTTCACGCGCTGGTGGCGACCTACAACGGGGTCGAGGTCTACCGTGTCGACATCCGCCCCTCGGTCTCCGCGAACCCGTTCTTCGCCTTCCATCTGCGGGCCGAGGAGAGCGGCGAGGTGGTGATCGCGTGGACGAACGAGACCGGCCAGACCTTCGCCGAAACGCGGCCGATCACGGTGACATGATCCGGGCCGCCTGCCTCCTGCTGGCGCTCGCCCTGCCGCTCGCGGCGGAAGAGCGGCGTTCGGGCTACGATGACATGACGCCCGAGTTGCAGCAGATGCAGGACGACGAATTCTCGAACCCCGGGATGCTCTGGGTCGGCGAAGGCGAGGCGCTCTGGTCCGCCCCGGCGGGGGCTGGTGACAAGGCCTGCGCCGATTGCCACGGTGACGCGGGCGACAGCATGGCCGGGACCGCCGCCCGCTACCCCGCCTGGGACGATGAACTCGCCGCCCCCGTGGACCTCTCGGGCCGGGTGAACCTCTGCCGCCGCCGCCACCAGCAGGCCGAACCGCTGGAGCGGGAAAGCCGCGAGATGCTCGCGCTGACCACGTTCCTGACCTTCCAGTCCAGGGGCCAGCCGATCGCACCACCCGAGGATCCCCGCCTCGACCCGTGGCGGGCCGAGGGCGAAGCGCTGTTCGGCACCCGCATGGGTCAGCTCAATCTCGCCTGTGCCGCCTGCCACGACGACAACGCGGGTGGGCATCTTCTGGCGGCGCTGATCCCCGAAGGCCACCCCACGGGGTACCCGCAGTATCGGCTGGAATGGCAGGACATGGGCAGCCTGCAGCGGCGCTTCGGCAATTGCCTCTTCGGCGTCCGGGCCGAGCCTTTCGCGCCGGGGGCCAGGGAATACATCGCGCTCGAGCTCTACCTGAAGCAGCGCGCCGCGGGCATGGCGGTGGAGGCCCCGGCGATCCGCCCCTGAACACGGTCTCATCGGCCGTGCCAGACGCCGGCTCCGTACGAGGCCGAACGGATTGTGTCGGATTTGGGTGGTGAATACCCCAATTTTGGCAGGTCTTTGCCCAGCCTCTGCCACGTTCACCATATTTCCTTCAGGCTCGCCCGCGGGATGGTGCGGGGTCCAGGAACATTCACGAAGGTGGCAGCGGTTTGACGGACGCAGCGCTGAAGCAGAGTTCCGACCATTACGAAACGGTCGAGGAACAACTCCCTCCGGGCACGACGCTGTGCTTCGGCCAGTACGAGATCGTCAAATACCTGAATGCCGGCGGTTTCGGGATCACCTACCTCGCGCTCGACAGCCTCGGGCGCAAGGTCGTCATCAAGGAGTGCTTCCCCGGCGCGATGGTCCGCCGGGCCGGGCGGCAGCTGTCGCTGAGGTCGGTCACCTACCACGACGATTTCGAGCGGGTGGTCGAACTGTTCGAACGTGAGGCACGGGCTCTGGCGCAGCTCCAGCACCCGAACATCGTCGGCGTGCACCAGATCTTCAAGGACAACGGCACCGCCTACATGGCGCTCGATTTCGTCGAGGGGCGCGACCTGCTCCAGGTGGTCGAGAACGCGCCGCAGCGGCTGGGCGCGGTCGATATCCGGCGCATCACCCTGATCCTTCTCGACGCGCTGGCCTATGTCCACCGGAACGGAATCCTGCACCGCGACATCTCGCCCGACAACATCCTGCTCAGCAGCGACGGCAACCCGGTGCTGATCGATTTCGGCGCCGCACGCGAGGATGCCACGAGGGCGAGCCGCATCCTGTCGCGGGTGCAGACCGTGAAGGATGGCTACTCGCCGCAGGAATTCTACCTCGCCAGCAGCGGCACGCAGGAGATCCCGAGTGACCTCTACGCCCTCGCCGCCACCATCCATCACCTGATCACCGGCGCGCCGCCGCCCAACAGCACCCTGCGCCTCGCCGCGGTGGCCGAGAGCAGCAAGGATCCCTACGTGCCGCTCAAGGGCCGGGTCAGCGGCTACGACGTGCATTTCCTCGGCGCCATCGACAAGTGCCTGAGCGTGTTCAGCAAGGACCGGCTGAAGAGCGCGGAGGCCTGGCTCGACGAGATCGACGAGTCACGGCGCCGCCGACAGCAGTTCCGCAAGGCCGAAGAGGACCAGGACATCGAGCTGAAGATCTCCGAGCTCGTGTCGGCCAACAGCGACGTCGTCGGCATGACGGGCGCGGCCCGGTCGGCCAAGGTCGCGGCCGTGACCCGCGAAATCCGGGTGGCCGAAGAGCAGAAGAAGGCGGCAGAACGCGAATACTGGGCGATCCTGAACGAGGCGCCCGGAGAGGACCTGCCCCAGCTCCCCGCCGAGACGGAGGGCATCGACCCCGCCATCCTCGCCGCCGCCGAAGAGGCCGCCTCGCCGGCGCGCAAGAGCCTTCGCCTCAAGCGCCGGGTCTCGATGCTGGTGCTGCTCTGGGGGCTCTTCCTGGTCGGTCCCTTCGCCAGCCTGATGGACGACGTCCAGCCCGCCCTTGCCCTGTTTTCCAGCCAGCCCGCCGAGGTCCAGCAATGATCCGCGTGAAGGACATCATCGCCCGCCGCCGCCCGCCACTCTCCGGCGAGGAGGCCGTCGACGCCGCTCCCGTCCTGCCTGAAGAACCTGCCAAAGTCATCGCGCCCGAAGCCTCGCAGCCGCACCACGGAAAGGACGAGAGCGACCTGATCAACGCCCGCCGCGGTCGCGACGCGAAGCCCTGGCGTCTGCCCGAGCCCGACTGGTCGCCGGAAGGTGGCGGTCACACCGCGAAGGAGGAAATGGCGCCGCCCCCGACGATGGGGCCGGCCCCTTCGGTCAAGGTCGAGAAGCGGAACATCTGGGAGCTGGAGACGCCGGAGGAGGCCAGCTCGCGGTCTGAGCCGGTCGCCCGGGTCGAACCGGCACCCGCGCCGCAACCCGTTTCGCCGCGTCCCGACGTGCTGAAGACCCCCGCCGCCGCGCGCAACAAGACCCGGCTGCTGGGCTTCCACGGCGACGGCCTCGCCAAGGACGTCTTCGCCGGCGCCACCCCGCAGGCGCCGACCGCCGCGCCGCGCTATCCGGTCGGTTGGCTGGTGGTCGTCGAGGGGCCGGGCCGCGGCGCCTCGTTCACGCTGCTGCCTGGGCTGTCGACCATCGGGCGCGCCTCGGACCAGACCGTCTCGCTCGATTACGGCGATGCCAGCATCTCGCGCAACAACCACGCCTCGATCGCCTATGACGACGAGGACGGCATCGTCTACGTCGGTCACGGCGGCAAGTCGAACATCGTGCGCCTTAACGGCAAACCCCTGCTCAGCAACGAGGCGCTGGAGGACGGCGACATGCTGCGCATCGGCAAGACCACCCTGCGATACGTCGCCTTCTGCGGGCCCGGGTTCCGCTGGAACGAAGTCGAGGACGACGCCGCGGGTGATGCCGTTGAGTGACCTGACGACAGACACCGCGACCGTCCTCTACCTCGGCCAGCGCGACCGGCAGGAAGATGCCGTCGTCTCGGATTTCTCGCACGGCAAGGGGATCGGCTTCGCCGTCCTCTCCGACGGCATGGGCGGCCATGGTGCGGGCGACGTGGCGAGCAAGATCATCGTCTCCGAGATGTTCTCGGAACTGCTCTTTTCCTGCGCCAGCCCCGAGCTGATCCGCGACACCGCGCCCCAGATCCTGACCGCCGCCGTCGAAGCCGCGAACACGCGGCTGCGCAGCCATGCCGAGGCCGAGGCGCTCGAGGATGTCATGGGCGGCACTCTTGTCACCACCGTGGTGCTCGACGGGGTGCTGCGCTGGATCTCGGTCGGGGATTCGCCGCTCTACCTGTTCCGCGAAGGCGCACTCCGGCGGCTGAACGAGAACCATTCGATGGCCTCCCGGATCGACCTCCTGGTCGAGAAGGGGTTGATGGACGAGGCCGAGGCGAAGGCCCATCCGCAGCGCCACTGCCTGACCTCCGCGCTCACCGGCGCGGCGATCGACCGGATCGACTGCCCGGACGACGGGCTGCCGCTGGAACGCGGCGATGTGGTGATCATGGCAAGCGACGGGCTACAGAGCCTGTCGGATCCGCAGATCCGGGCGGTACTGACGCGGCATCGTGGGGCGGACAGCCGCGCGCTGGCCAATGCCCTGCTCGACCAGGTCAGACAGGCCGAGGCGCCGCAGCAGGACAACGTCTCGATCGTCGTGATCCGGATGCTCGAGGCGGTGCCAGCGCGGGGCAGGGCCGATGGCGCGCTGGCCGCGTTCGGGCGGGACATGTCGGAAGCTGGGCGGCGCTGGTTCTCGCCGGGCCGGGGGCTTCGGGCCGCGGAACGGACCTCGTCATGATCGCCGTGCGTCCGGACGCCGGAGAAATGCTGAGCCGGTTGGAGGCCGCGTCGCGGCAGCCGGGCATGCCCTCGCGCGTGGCCGAGCGCTGCCGGCTGCTGATCGAGCGCCTGCAGCGGCCGGTCCGGCTGGGACTTCTCGGGCTGCCGGGCGCGGGCAAGCCGCAGATGCTGAACGCAATCGCCGGGGGACGGGTGATCCCCGACGGGTTGACCCTGCCGACGGTCGAGGCCCGCCACGGTCCGGCGCATCGCGCCACGGTGACCCGGGGCGACGGCAGCGTACTGCACCACGAGGGGCCCCTCGACGAGGGCGTGCTGCTGCATGACCCGATCTTCCTGCAGGTCGAGGCGCCGTTCGACGGCCTGCGCGGCAGGAGCGTGCTGAACCTCGTCGCCGAGGCGGTGCCCGAAGAAATCGGACCGGCCCTGTCCTGGGCGGCGAAGCGCTGTGATATCGCCCTCTGGTGCGCCCGCGACTGGTCCGCATTCGAGCGCGAAACATGGGGCCGTGCGCCCGAGAGCCTGAGGAACCACGCGATCCTGATCCATTCCGCCGAGGAGGGCGGGCCGGTCGAGACCGGTCCCGAGGAGCGCGCCGCCGGGTTCGAAAAGGTCTTCCGCATCACCCCGCTCCGGCTGGTGCGCGACCGCGACATGAAATCGGTCCGTCCGGTCGCCGGGCTGGACGGGCTGCTCGCGCATCTCCAGCAGGTGATCGACGCGGGCCACGCGGCCGACCATGACGCCGCGCTGATGCTGCTGCACCGCCACGGACGACGCGAGACGCGGCCCGAAGCGCCCGCCGCACTGAGTCCCGTCCGGCCCGCTCCGCCTGCCGCGCCCGACCCGCAACGCGCGGCCGACGCGCTCTCGCCCGAGGCCCACGCCGCGCTCTCCCGCGGCTTCCTGCTGGTCCGGCGCTGCGCCTCGGACCTGCTCGAGACCCTGCCGGAAGGGCCCCTGTCGGACGAAACCGCCGAACATGTCCTGACCGAGGTCGACGCGGCGCTCGAGGCGCTGCTTGGCGTGTTCGACAGCGACGATGAGCTGGGCGAGGCCTTGCCCGAACTGAACGACGCCGTGGTCGAGGCGCGGGAACTGGCGCTCCTGCTGCGGATCGAGGGCGGTGCGGCACAGGCCGAAGAGGCGGCCGCCCTGCTTCTGCAGATCCGGCGTGAAACCGAAAGCGTGCTGGTGATCTGATGGAGAGAGGCCCAAGACAGCCCGGACGTGGTCCGCGAAAGGCAGAGACGAAGCGGGAGCTTGACACGCCCCCGTCCCGCCCGGCCCTGCTCGACCCGCGTGCCTCGACGCTGGTCGGCTCCGCCTTCCGAGGGCTCGAGCCGCTCGCCGCCCGCCTGCAGAAGGCGGAGGCCGAGCTTGTCGAACATGCCCGCACCCGCGACCGCGCGATCCTGACCGAAGCCCGCCGCCTGCGCCGCCTTGTCCGCGAGTTCGAACCCAGCGTGACGATGATCGGGCAGGTGAAGGCCGGCAAGACCACCCTGACCAATGCGATGGTAGGCTGGCCCGGCATGCTGCCGGCGGACGTGAACCCCTGGACCTCGGTGGTGACCTCGCTGCACCTCGTGCCGCGCGACATGCCCGGGGCGGGCCGCGCCTCGTTCCAGTTCTTCAGCGAGGAGGGCTGGAACCTCCTGCTGAAGAACGGCGGGCGGGTCGGCGAGCTTGCCAGCCGTGCCGGCGCCGACGAGGAACTGGCCAAGGTCCGCCGTCAGCTCGAGGAGATGCGCGAGAAATCCCGCGCCCGGCTGGGGCGGCGGTTCGAGATGCTGCTCGGTCAGTCGCATGATTACGAGAGCTTCGACGAGGCGCTGATCGAGCGTTACGTCTGCCTTGGAGTCGATTTCTGGGACGATACCGAGACCCGCCGCGGGCAGGGCCGTTTCGCCGACATCACCAAGTCCGCCGACCTCTGGCTGGCGCGGCCCGAGCTGCCGCTGGGACTCTGCATCCGCGACACGCCGGGGGTGAACGACACCTTCATGGTGCGCGAGCAGATCACCATCAAGGCCCTCCGTGGCAGCAAGATCTGCGTGCTGGTGCTGTCCGCCCAGCAGGCGCTGACCTCGGTCGATCTCGCCCTCGTGCGGCTGATCGCCAACGTGAAGTCGCGCGACGTGATCATCTTCGTGAACCGGATCGACGAACTGGCCGACCCGGCCCGTGAGGTGCCCGAGATCCGCGCCTCGATCGTCGAGACCCTGAAGCGCCACGATGGCCCGGCGGACGCCGAGATCCTCTTCGGCAGCGGCTACTGGGCCGACCGGGCGCTGACCGGCCAGCTCGACAGCCTCGGGCTGCACTCCGCGCAGTCGCTGCTGAACTGGGCCGAGGCGACAATCGACGAGAGCACGCCGCCCGACAGCACCGAGGCGATGATCTGGCAGCTCTCCGGCGTGCCTGCGCTCGGCGCCGCGATCGCCACAAGGGTCGAGGCGGATTCGGGCGCCGCGCTCGAGGCCAAGGTCGAGCGCGGCACGGCAAACCTGAGGAAGACGCAGGCCGTGGTGCAGACCGTCCGGGCCAGGAAGCTGCCCGAGAATGCACAGATCGTGGCGGCGCCGGAGCGGGTTCTGGAAGCCTTCGACACCGTTGCCCGCGACATCCTGCACGGCTTCGACACTGCGATGCGCGAGGTGCAGGACAGCTTCGGCGGCCGGGTCGAGAACGCCCGCCATCGCTTCCTCAGCCGCGCCACCGCGGCGCTGATCAAGCACCTCGAAATCTACGGCGAGAACGAGGTCTGGACCTACGACCCGACCGGGCTGCGCATGCTGCTGCGTTCGAACTACGCGGTCTTCGTGAAATCCGCGGGCAAGGCCGGAGAGCTGGCGCTCGCCTCTGCCGCCGAGCGGATCAGCGCGCTCTACCGCGCCGCCTTCGCACTGAACGAGGCGGAATTCGCGCTCGCGCCGCCGCCGCTGCCTGCCGCCCCGCCCCCGGTGGTGCTGGGCCAGACCATCGCGCTCGACCTCAGCGGCGGCTGGTGGAGCCGATTCTGGCGGCGCTACCGCGGCTACGACGCCTATGTGGACAACTTCTCGAAGCTGATCTTCGAGGAAACCCGCCCGATCGCCAACGCGCTGAAGGCTGACAATGCCGAGGCCTTCGAACAGGAGATGCGCGGCGCGCTCTGCGCCTTCCTCGAGGGCCAGCGGGCGATGATCGCCGGACTGGCCGAGACCAGCCCCCGGACCGGAACCCCGGACCGCCCCGAAGAAACCCCGGCCCCGGCCGCCGAAGCGCCGCGGCGGCGCCCGGCGAAACCCGCGCGGCTGTCCCTGACCGGTCGCCTCGGCTTCGCCGGCGGCTAGGAGACCCAGATGTATCTCGAGACCGCCGAAAAGACCCCCGGCATCGTTCCGGCCCGCAAGCCCCGCATCGCGCTGATGGGGGAGTTCAGCGCCGGCAAGAGCACGCTGGCGAACCTGTTGCTCGGGCAGAACATCTCACCGGTCCGGGTGACCGCCACGCAGATGCCCCCGGTGTGGTATGCCAAGGGCCTGCCGGGCGCGACGATCATGCTGCGCAACGGGCGGGAGATGCCGATCTCGCTCGAGGACCTGACCTCGGTCGCGCCGCGCGAGACGCTGGCGGTCCGGGTCTTCATGCAGTCCGAGGTGCTCGATTTCTGCGACCTGATCGACATGCCGGGGACGTCGGACCCGAACATGGCGCAGGACATGTGGCAGGACATCCTGTCAGAGGCCGAGGGCGTCGTCTGGTGCACTCCGGCGACCCAGGCGTGGCGCCAGAGCGAGGCCGCGATCTGGGAGATGATGCCGCCGGACCTCTGGTCCCGCAGCCTTCTGCTGGTGACGCGGATGGACAAGCTGCTGACCGAACGCGACCGCTTGCGCGTGATCGCGCGGGTCGAGCGCGAGGCGGGAGAATACTTCAAGTGCGTCCTGCCGATCTCGCTGACCGAGGCGCTCTCGGCCCGGGATGACGACGAGGTGCTGGAGAGCTCGGGCACCGGTGCCTTCATCGACGCCCTGATCGGGCTGGTCGAGGAGATGGGCTTCCGCCCCCGGGAAGCGGCGGAGTCCGAGGCGGACGATCCGGGCTTCGACGACGCGCCGATCGAGTTCGGCGGGGATCCAGAGAACGACGAGGATTTCTTTGCCGAGGACCCGACCCCAGAGCTGGCGGACACGCAGGACGACGTCAGGAACATCTTTGACTGAGCCGGGCCGCGATACAGCCCCTGTGGGATCGGGGCGCGGCGGCGTCGGGGCCGGCCTAGCCGCCTATCGCGCCCGCTTCCCTTCCTGCGAACTGGTGCTGCTGGCGGATGCCGAGGCCGGGACGGTCCTTGCCTGGGACGGGGCGGTGAAGGTGCCTCAGGATGACCTCGACGCGCTCTGCGAAGAAGCCGAGGCGGTCTTCGCGCGACCGGTCGGCGGCCGCGCCCCGCGGCACGCCATCATCGCGAAGGCCACCGGCACGCGGGTCTTCGTCCGTCGCCCCGGCGACGGCTGCGAGGTCGTGTGCAGCGTCTTCGCCCCGGGATCAGACCTGGCCGGTGTGCTGGAGGCAGGTCTCGCGTTGCTCGGGCCGGGGGGCGCGGCGTGATCCCGGTGTCCCTTGCGCCCGACATCCGTTCGGCACTCACCCGGGCGGCGTCGCATGGAGTCGCGCCGCGACAGGTCTGCCACACCCGGACGCCGGCGGAAGGCTTTGCCTTCCTCGTCGCGCAGGTGGCGGCCACGATGCTGCCGCGGCGGCTGAGCTTCACCTTCG
>Ga0098074_1001342_pt1 | contig 12730 bp, 17 predicted proteins | sample 32_taG_FD_75064 | JGI IMG/M metagenome (GOLD analysis project Ga0098074, IMG submission 75064) | Marine viral communities from the Gulf of Mexico - 32_GoM_OMZ_CsCl metaG | ecosystem: Environmental > Aquatic > Marine > Oceanic | place: Atlantic Ocean: Gulf of Mexico | collected 2015-07-12
AAGCTATCGTAAAATGACTTGATGATTGCTGATGATCATCTGTAGTGCTGATACTACTATAACTAGATTGAGTGAAAGTTACCTTATTCTTTTTCTCGGTTTCTGTCCCAAAACTAACACCACTAACACCCATTGCTAATACCAATACTAAATTTCTCATAATAATTCTCCTTGCTTAAGATTTATGGACTCATCAGGACAGTTACCTAACTGCCGACGCCTCTCGACGTTTCGTCCTCGCCTTTCACTTTTCAGCCACAAACACGCGCCCATTAATCAATGTGTACGGCTCACCTGGATTATGCTCCGGCCAATCAATCGATTTCTCAAATATTCCCTTAAACACGTCCAACACATCGCCCGATCTAGTCTCAATCAAATACCAATAACCATAGTGACCACGCTCAAAGTAACAATCTTGATTATATTTATAAGCCAAGTCCTTAGCTGTCACATCACAAACAGTCAAAAAACAAGTCTCGACATCACTTCCAAAGAAATCAATTCCCGACGTATACGAACCTAACTGCTTACATGCATCTTTAACCGCGTCTAAGTTTTCTTCACTCGATGCGCTAGCCCTAGTGACTGAAAATAAAATCATATTACTTCTCCCTTAATACTGTTGTTTTACAATGTTTACAGTCATACCAAACACCTAATTCATTCTTTGCTTTGTATACAAATTTATGCTTACATCCTTCAGTTGAGTATTTCATTACCTAACTCCTATCCTTAAAAATGTATACGCCAAAATCAAACAAAGTGCTAACACACAAAAAAATTCCATAATAAACTCCTCTTAGTTAAGTAGCAACCCCTTGTTGCTTATATTATACTTATCGTCAAATTCTATTTTTAATTTAAAAAGACTGAATAAGCATATTATATCATATAGTTACAAGTCTATTTTATTTCCTGTTTAGAATCTCTAATCAATCTTCTAAGATCTAACAGATTTTTGTTTATTGCTTCAGCCGTAACATCGTCGTGACTTTCAATTGCGATATCTCTCAAGCGCTCAAGTATTCTGATCGATTCCTTATGTACGTCGTTCTCGTCAATGATTGCACCTAATTGTAATGTTTTTTCGATGTCCATACTTTACCTCTTTAATAAATTGTTTAGTGCCATACGTGCTATCGTAATATCGTTAAATGTTCTTAATTCCGCGTCTTTATTGCTATATCGAATCATGATTCCATATAAATCTAGACCTAATTTTTTGGTTTGTATTAACATATAGATGTTACCTTTATAAACAATCGGGGCATTTAATTTATACGTTGGCATGATTTACTCCATTATTTTTTTAATTAATAAAATCACAACTAAAATCGGTACTAAGAAAAACAAACCAAATATAAAAAAGAATATTAGATGAGTTGATAGCATATTTGACTCCCTTAAGTTAAGTAGCAACCCCGTGTTGCTTATACTATACTATTCGGGAGATCAGAAAATAATATTATAAATGTTTGTAATGTATTGATAGGATAGGGGAATAAGGTGGGTATTTTATTTGAGGTCAAATTCAGTAAGATTCTCACTTCTTATATTTATCGAAGTTTTTAGCTCTCTCATTTTCAATCCGCTTTTTTCGCACATCCCATTTGCGGATATTTCTTCTCAGGATACGAACGCCCAGCGGCTCATCACGCCCACCAGAAATCAACCTAAGCTCAGGGGTAATACCTTCAGCTAATTGGATTAAATAATGTAACCCACGCTTGAAATCGAAGTAATAATTAAGACCAATGACAGATAACCCACGCAATTCAATGGATTCAACACACCTCATTTTCGCCTCTTTAGTACCGAACCGAACACCCAGATAAACAGCATTCAACTTAGCATATTGTCTCAATGTTACCAATTTATTCCTAAGCATGTAATGGAGCAAGTCACGTAGATAATCTTTTTGCCTGTCTAAATCTCTAATATTTCTAGCCCTCTCGGGGAATCTGTTACTGATCACTAGCTTCAACATAATAGCACCTCCTAATTTATCTATCGGAAATTATACGGTAAAACTTTAGCGAAAACCTGTAGCGAAGCGCTGGTTTGAGCGTAGCGAAAGAAACGCCCGACTGGATTGGAACCGTTACAGGGGGCTTTACTAGCAGTGGCTTTGCGGGGGGTAATTCTGATCCGATAAGATATATAACACAACATTACCAACGCAAGGTATCATATACTGGATCAATTTATTGGTAGTCGTGTTCGCTATTACGGTATCTATCGGCATAATCGAATAAAAACTTTAGAAAATTTTAAGTACCTGAAAATACACGCAAAAAGAAAAGCCCGCCTAAAATTTAGACGGACTGGTGTCGGTGAGTTTTTAAGGTGTGGGACGTTACTGAGCGAGTTGGCGGGTAATCGGCTGGCGGGGGATCAGCGTGTTATCAATTACCTATTTATCTTATCGGTACTTCTTAAAAAAACTTTAACTAAAGAAAATTAAAATTGCGCCGATATAGTAAATGAACTTAAATTAAAGGAGTTTTATTATGATTCAAAAAGCAAGGTTTATTCGTATTCAAGATCAATTACGATTATGTTTGGTGACTTATGTTAGTGGTAATATTGTAGACATAAATGGGCCAGTTCAATGCGTATCTGATCCAGGTGCAGACGTTGCTCAATTTATCCATAGTATGGACGCTATGCTTATTGAAGCTGCACATGGTTCGACTGTTTTAGAATTAAGTGATTTACCTGAAAGTATCAGAGAAAAGATAGAAAAGGCTATAGAACTACCAGAAGAAACGGTAAAAGACCTTGAAGAAGCTATAGAACTACCAGAAGAAACGGTAAAAGACCTTGAAGAAGCTATCAATGAGGAAGTTACTCAGTAAAATCAAGCTCCCCGTTAGGGGAACCCCTACTCCTTATCTTCAAAATCCAATTCTTGATCAAATGGGAGATCATCTATATCATCTGGTGAACAATCTTTACAATTCTCTGATTCTTTAATTAATCCACATGTTAAACAAATTTTCATCTTTTTACCTTATTACTTCCTAGTAAATCCATAGGCAATACAGTTAAATTCATCAATAGTTGAGACATCATCTTTAATCCGTAATAAGATTTTATCTTCAGTCCCAGCGCGTAATCGTAAACCCCATTGCAACCCAAATACAACCCTAAAATCAAGGACTGGAATATAACCTTCTGAACTACCTGAAACGTTCCCAGCCCTAAATGCAGCTGTCCCATCACCAAATGCGGGATTACCTTGACATAATCGGACAAATTCAAAGTTCGTTTTTAAAGAATCTGCGATAACAATTTCACCATCACTTGATTGAATAACTAGCTCACAACCATTAGTTAATGCAGTAATATTCCCGAATTTATTTAGGGTAGCACTAGCATCAGATATAACAAATGATAAACTATTTATAAAAATATCATAGTCTGGGTCTGCTTTAGTCCAAAATAATTGAGGTGCAGTTGCCGTACCAGTAACTAACATATCATTACTACCAGTTGATGTACCATTATCTGTCAGATATTGTCGGTAAATATTACCAAGCCCTGTTTGAGTCAATGGTGGTAATCCAGTTGTTTGGATAAATACCGCCCGCTCATCAGTCACATCCGCTGTATTTCCTTTACCACTACCGGTAATCTGCGTATCAATACCCATTATACGTCAAAATTCTTTACAAAACATGCTGCTGCAAATTGACATATCTGAGATGTATTAGATGCTGGTGGTGTATAATTGACAGCCAATGAAGAACCTTGGGGTATAACTACGGCACCTAAACTAACAACGATCCGACCGGTATTAGATGCAGACCTAGTAGATACAGAAACAGTTCCATCAGTTATAACGGCATCAGCAGTAGCACCTTTATATACATCAGCAGTTAAAGATTTAGAACTACCATAATTTAGATTACTAACAGCCTCAACAGCAGAAGCATTAGTTACAATATCACCCGTAGTAGGGTTTCTAAGTACATTTATCTTTACATCGCCTGACCCACCAGTAGAAGCACCTAAATTATAGATAAGAGCGGTTAGAACTAATGGGTTAGATTCGTTGTTTTTAATATATAATACAGTTGTTTCATTAGCATCTGTAAGTGTAATATCACCAGTATTGATGTTATAGGTGTCGCCTAATATACAAGCATGGTCTTTTTCAGTCTCTGTTACTGCTGAGGTTTCTAGCCTTTTTTCGTCTGTTACTTTAGCGACATTACCTGAACCAGTACCGTCCTTAATAGTTATACTCATTTAAAAGTCTCCTTCATCATCTGAATGAACACCGGTAATAATTCGGTGATGGTTGATTAATTTTTGTAAGTGTTTAGTTATTTCTTCTAGTTGGCTCAATAATTCTTGTTGAAAGTTTGCATTTGCAGCTGCTTCAGTTGGGTCAACTATCCCATCAATAATTGTTTGTGCTACCTGATCACCAGGTAAATTAATTACTTGTGGCATTACATCCCCTTCTTATAAACTGTTATCGTTGGTGATATAGTACCAGGGCCAGGAGTTAACTTAATCCTAGCTCTTTTATAAAATACTTCAGTACAGTTTATTGTACAGTTATCACCAGCACCATCTAATTGAAAAGTATGGTGATCAGACCAATTAGTTCCATCATTGGATATCTGTAATTTGGCTTCTGTTTTCATTGTTTTGATTGAGCCTGTATACAAGATATAAACCGAGTATCCATAGATATGATCTAAGTTGATAACATCTGTATAGGTTACTAATTGTAAGTCTGTATCTTCTAGTATAGTCTCATTATTGACGCGCATTATATCTATTTCCCTTACTTAGATTTTCTTTTATTCAGTTAGTGACTTGCTTGTATTACATTTTGTACAGACTTTATTCATTAACTACTTTTCGCTACAAAGTGAATCTTAATAGTTGTAATAGTACCACTTGAATAATCAACAGTAGCCCTAATGTACTTCCCACCGAAACTAACACCAGATAGCATAACATTGCTAGAATCATTTGAAATAGCTTGCGTTTTACCTGAGATGGTTGACCATGTGGAATTATCATTTGATTCCTCAATTTTAACTGTTGCGCTGGCTGTTGTGCTAGTCCATATTATTTGTGCAGACCATGTATCCAAATGTTCCATATCGATTGCTGCTGAACTTTCATCAGCCGTTACTGTACTTGAATCTACTATTGTTGAAAAAATTGATCGTTTAAAACTCATTTGAATGCCCCAAATAGTTGTGCTACACATGCTAATAAAGCAGTGAATAGCATTGATGATATTTTAATTAATGTATTTTGTCGTGTTTCTATACGTGTAACTTGCTCAGTATATTTTAATTCTATACGGCGCATTGATTCCGATAATAACTTCATTTCCTTTTCGATACTGTCTATTTGTTTTTGCATAATTTCACCATTTGATAGTTACAGTGGGAACAGTTTAACAGGTAACCGGATTCAGTATATTTTTGTGTTTTTAAGCATTTTGGACAATATATATTCATTTCATCAACCCAAATATATATATTAATTCACCAGCAGAATGGGTTTTTTCACCTTTGCATGGTTTTAGATTAGAATCATTATCGTCCCTTTGTGTGGGCCAATCATCACACCAATCCGTACTATTAGGTAATCGGTACAAAGGGTATTTAGCTTTAACCAATCGCTCAACACTTGAGAAATTCCCATCAGTATACTTATGAATTATTGTTTTAACCAATATATTTTTAGGGTTCTTTTTCTCTAATTTCTTAAGGAAATCGAGGTGATGCTCATAAATCTTACCATTTAATTCGCCAAATAACGCTATTTGAATCATGCTCAAATGACACTCATAACCCTTACAATCATACAACGGTAAAACTGGAATTTGTCGTGATATGTAATGATCAGCCCCACCTAATTTATGTATAGCTTGTGCTAGTAAAGATATCATGTTAGGATTCATGAGAGAATGTAGTGTAGAACCCATTACCCAATTATTACTGGCCCCATATTCCCACATTCTTTCGAGCATTGCTAAATCTTTATTAACATAAGCGGCGTAAATTACTGATAGTAACCCATCTCGACTTATTTTAGATCTACTTTCGCCTGATTTATAGCAGTCTTTATATGATACAGGGCGTCTTAACCATTCACCATCGCTTACTTCAGCAACGGATAAATCGACCTCAATGTCAGGATGAACAGCTATTAAACCAGTATGAGCTAAACTATCACACTTGTCGGTATCTATGAAGCCAAATTCGTCTTGTATGGATTGAACCATGTGAACGTAATTGAACTCATAGGTTTTGAGGTCGCTTGAAAGCTCCGTGGGTTTTTGTTTGTGTATAGAGCATGCAGCTAGTAGGAGTATTAGATATTTCATAGTCCAGCCTTATCTAGTCTATCTTTTAGTTCATCATTCTCTACTTTTAGTTCTTGTATTGCCTTAATCAAGTATGCCTGCATATCTGCAAATTTGGTTGTAAGTGGGGTATCTCCTTCTGGGATATAGTTCTTTTCAGCTTCTGATAAGTTTCCTAATTGAACCCAATCCTCTCTTACTTGCTGTACTTCTTGTGCTATAAAACCAGCTTGTGTTGGATTTACATGGGCTTCTGGAACTTTCCAGTCAAATTGAACAGGATTTAACGCACATAAAGTAGATAAAGCATTGGTAATAGGTTGAATGTTAGTTTTTAATCTAGCATCAGAAAGAATACCATCTACACTACCAGAATTAGTGAAAAAATTACCATCATTACGACCTTGGAAAATACCAGTTCCAGAAGAGTTTTCAGCCCTAAAACAACTAGTTCCAGAAGTAGCCCCTTGCCCTTTTACTATCATTCTAAAGTTCGCTGCGGGACCGCCACCAAATCCTAATTCCCCATCCGCATCAAGTTGTGCAAGTACAGTACTTCCATTATTTGAAGTCACTTTTAAAGCCGAATCACCATCTGAGGTTGATGAGGTATCGACTGATAATCCTGAACCCCCACTATTTGTGTTATCGATTTTTACTGAATAGTCAGCAGTATTATCAGATATATCTAATTTAGCTCCAGGAGTAGTGGTGCCTATACCTACATTGTCTCCGTAAGGATTTAAAGAAATAGCAGTTGTGGTTGAATTATCGTTATAGACTCCTTGCAAGGTCGCAGCATCGTTAGCAGATGAACCTCCTATTGCCATCCCTGAACCACTAGCAGATTTTGGTTTAATTACTATAGCAGCTCTAGCACGTACGTTTGATATACTAGAAGAACCTAAACCTGAGGGTACGGCTATATGTAGAATATTATCCGGACTTGTTAATCCAATACCTACATTAGTATCAAAATGTTTCTCACCACTAAAGCTTTGAGTACCAGTACTAACCATACCCGCCTGACTTGTAGAGGCTAAACCGCCAGCGATAGGCCGCCATTCAGTACCATCACATAATAAAGTCGCATGGTCACCCTCTTTAGAAAGAGTTAATGTCGTTGCTCCACCAGGGCCTACTACTTCAGCGCCCTCACCATCAATTGTTACATCAAAGGCAGCACTATCTCCTTTAGTTACTGTTATCCGTCTACTAGAGTTATCCGCAGCAGTTGGTAATGTCACTGTTCGGCCAGCAGTCATATCAGCAGATTTACCAACAATTATAACATCATAACCGTCGGCATCAGTTATTGTATAGCCTGCATCGCCCAATGAATTTACAGATAGAGTATTACTTACAGAAGCATAAGATACTCCACTACTTGCGGTACTATCAGCTTTTAAGAATTGTCCATCAGCTCCTACGGCTACTCGTACATTATTAGTACCATTAGATAGTATTAAATCACCCTTGGTTGTTGTAGGAGATAGATTATCGAATCCAGCTGTTGCAGAAGTTCCGTTAGTTCCACCATTTGCAATAGGTAATGTTCCAGTGACACCTGAGGTCAAAGGTAATCCTGTACAGTTTGTTAATACACCAGAAGTCGGGGTTCCAAGTAATGGAGTTACAAGAGTTGGGCTAGTACCAAATACTAAGGCACCTGATCCAGTTTCATCAGTAACAGCACTTGCTAAATTTGCAGAGCTTGGAGTTGCCAACCATGTCGCTACACCAGTACCTAATCCAGCAATACCAGTTGAAACAGGTAAGCCAGTACAATTAGTTAATACACCAGAAGTAGGCGTCCCAAGAATAGGGGTCACTAAGGTTGGTGAAGTATTTTTAACATAACTTCCAGTTCCAGTAATTGCAACTGAGGTTAATTGCTTACTACCATCAACTTCTAATGTCTGACTAGCAGTAGTGGAACTAAATATAGGAGCAGCAGTAAATGTCGCTACACCAGTAACACCCAAAGTACTACTAACAGATAGGGTTGTAAATTTTGAATTAGGTGGTCTATATGACATATTATTGTACCTTTAGATTCGTAGGTTTTACATTGTCGGATATTTGATATGCTTTTATCGTAACATCGTCTAGCACAGGGGTTTTAAGTAACATTGATAACATCATTTTTTGATGTCTTTTTAGCGAATCAATCTCAATCATTTCTTCAACTATATTGTTTACAAAACTTTGCGTAATTGCCTGATAAATATCAGGATAAACTCTTTCGATACATTCAACATCAATAGGGGTCAATTGAGAATTACTGATTAAATGCAATATCCATAGAGGATTATCAACAATTCTACATTTCCAAATATATCGTGTAAGTTCAGAAGTACCTTCAGTTTCGGGTAAAGTTTCTTGTAAATAAGTTAATAGCTCACTCATAGGGCCAATCACACCTACATCAGCAACAGGGGCTATTGTTTTCATACGCTCATCAACAGACATATCCTTAACCTTTTTTATGATATCTTCCGCTTCTGATAGTTTAATTGTCATAGGTTGATTGACTTGCTTACCTTTTAGGATATCAAGAGTATATTTTTTTATGTTATCATCAAATTTGGTAGCCTTAACAGCATCTGATTTATTAACGGATAATTTTGATAAGCCTATAACCTTATTTAATGGTAATACTGCTACTAGAATTTCTGGGTTCATTTTTTCTTCTTACCTTTTTTTCTAGGTTTTACTTTTTCAAAATATAGCTTTCCACCTCGACCACCAATAACCCTATGAGCTTTAAGGTTTTGTCGCCTATACGCAGCGGGGCCTGTTCTTGGGTTACGTAGATCGTCGTAAGTTGAAGTTATTGTTGGTGCCATCTTTACAAATTCAGCTTTTACATCGTTAGCCTCAATTTTTGCACCGGAATCATATCGAGATTGGGTAAACGCTTGATTTAGAATGGATTTAAAGTATTTACCACCTTTTCCTGGCGCTGCTTTTTCGAAGAGTTGTTCAGGGGTTTCCTTAGCAAGATTTTGTATTGCTTTTACAAACCCACCAACACCAGCGATTTCACCCTCAACTTGTAACCTATCCATATAATGAACAGCGTCTTGTATCTTTTTAAATTCTTCTTCAGTAAACGTAGCTTCTATTTGCTCTGATTGTTTCGCGTATTCATTATTTTTCATAACATAAGCTACGGATTTACCTTGTAATTCTGATAATGGCTTGCCACTCTGTTTTGATGCTACCATGTTTCGAGCCGTATCGACATCCATTGGGCCAGTTACTTCTTTCCCTGTCTCCATATCAACCATTATCTGTTGTTTTTCAGATATTCTAGTTGCCATATTTTGTTCGGTATCAGCTTTAGCCGCTAGTCGGTCTTTCTTAACTTGGTTAATTTGTTGCTGCAATATAGCGTTCTTTTTTGCGTCTTTAGTACTAGCCGCGGCTTTTTCTAATTTCTGTTGGAGTACAGCCAATGATTGCTCAATATGTGCATCGAACTCACCTAATAACCTAGAATGAATTTCAGCCTTTTTATCCATACTCATTTCACGTTTATCAAGCGCAACTATCTGTCTATTAAGGTGTTTTTCTTTTTGTTCTAAATCCCTAGCAATGATCCCACCCAATAAATCAGTACCAGAATCGGCCCTACTACTAGTTAATCCTGCACCGATAGAACTCACCAATACGGCAATACCCATCGCTAGTTTGTCATTTGTATCTTTATTAGCCCAGAATGATTCAGGTTTTGTGTTTGCTAATCTTTCACGCTGTTGGTCAATATAATCCATTTCAGCTTGCATATTAGCATTGAATTGTTCTTGAGCCTTTATTTGACTTTCTTTAAGTGTATTGACTTTTTCGTAGTGTTGGTCTCTAAGTTGTTGAGCTTCTAAGTTACTTTGTGCATCGATTTCAGATAGTTGTTTAAGCGTATTTATTTCTGATTGTGCAACAGCATCTTGTTGAGCCTCAATAGCCCTAATACCAGTCTTATCAACTGAAGTGATGGTTTGATCTTTTATCTTAGTAGGTCTTGGTGTTTCAACTTCTTCTTCACCTAATAGTAATGTACTAGTAGGTGCTTGTTTTTGTTGTTCCTCTTCAGCCATTTCCTGTAAGTAGCCTGCTTGCTCATCTGCTATAGCCTTTTGATCAAAGTCCCTAGAGCGCTTAATATGTGCCTGCTTTTTCTTTTCTTCTTCGTCTTCGATAAAGTTAGTGTTTAAACCTGTATCAAAACTAGACATATTTAGTATCCTTGTTCTATTGCGTCAGCTAAAAAATCGTCTTGGTCACTAAAATCAGTACCATCACCACCACCACTACCGTACCACTCGGCAAACCAATTAGCGCCACCCTTAAGTAGCTCACCACCTATATCCATTTTTTTCTGTTCTCTTATGCCTGCTATGTTTTGGTCGCCTTTTATTTCTGCTGTTTTGATTGCTGTTACGGCGTCGCTTATAGTTTTTCTATCCATAGCTTTGATTTTTTCTTCATCAATTTGGGATTGGATATCAGTTTTTCGAGCTTCTTCTTCAAGCCTTTTGCCTTTTAGTATTTGATCTTCTATGTATGTCTGCGTGTCAAAGTCTAGTTGGGTATTTTTTAATACTGCTTGCACGGCAGCGTCCAGTTCACTAGTGGATAACTTCGTATTTTTCTCAAGGTTAGCCAATTTAGCTCGGAAATCTATATCTTGGTTAGCTATTAATGCTTTAGTTTCGGCATCTAAATTTCCTAATGCGATATCTGTTTCACTTTCCAAATTACCTAATGCTACTCTAAGCGCCGTTTCCTGATTCATACCTTGAGCTTTTAGTTGGGCTACCTGATTGGTTGTATCTGCATCTAGTTGTAATCCAGTACGTTGTAAGTCTTGACCTCTATACGTTCCTAATGCACCGGCCAATTGTGCTTCAGCTTGTTGTTGTTCTTGCGCTCTTAATATTGCGGCGTCCATAGCTAATTGCTGACCCGATTGAGCTTGAGTTTGCATTAATTGACGTTGAGCCGCTGGCATTGCCCTACCAGACATTGAACCAGCTTGTGCAGCCATTTGATTGATCATATCTTGCTGGGCTTTATAGAGCTGTAATTCCGCTAAACTAGGGCCTGCTGTGCCTGCTACTCGACCTTGCAATTGAGCAATGATATCGCGTTGACCTTGTAAAAATTCAGATTTATCACCTAGTCCTACTGTTTGAGCTTGAACTTGAGGTAATGTTTTAGGGTCGATTCCTAATACTTTCGCAGCTTTAGCGGCTACTATAGGATTAGGTGATTGCATATCTTGGACTGCTTTAGCCTTTAACGCTTCGGGATCAATTCTAATTCCACCGAGGGTTTTAGCTAAATCGGCTGATGGGGTATAGCCTTGAAACTGACTTAAAGCACCGAAATCCAATTGATTTTTAAATGCTTCAGGAGCTTCGCCACCCAACATACCAGCAGTAGGATCAGCTGCACCGCCCTTACCAGTAGGACCACCAGCACCACCACCTGTCACACCTTTAACCGGCTGACCTGTTAACCCTTTTTGAATTGCTTCTGCGCCCGTAGCACCACCTAAAACAGCACCACCTAAAGTTATGTAGGGATTCCACCCACTCGCTCGGCCAGCGGCTAAGCCACCTTTTACCGCACCGCCTAACCTATCTTCAGCAGATTTTCCACCAAATGCTTTACCAAACTGATGGGTTAATTTTGTATCCCCGGTAATCATTTTTTCAGTCAGTTCAGTAGCGGCTCGTGTTCCATGTTGCGGATCTAAAAGAACTTTTCCTGGGGATTTTTTAAGCATATTTATCTGATGCTTTGTAGAGTTTTTTATTGTTCCAGTAGACTTACCCACTTTCTTTTTTATTTGGTCGTATGTACTTCCACTCGCGCCCGCTTTTTCTACTACCTTCTTTTTTTCTTTATATTTTTCGTCTATCCAACCCATTACTTAGTCCTCGTAGTACTAGATTTAAATATTCCTGCCTTACCACCTACTTGCAATGATAATGCCTCTAAACTGAAGCCTTGACCAATATTTGATCCTTGAATAGAATCAACAATTTCAAAACTGATAGCTTCACATTTTTGTCTTGATAGATGTATTCTGGCTTGATAAACCTCATCGAGTTCTGAACCGCCATAATAATCATCTGAGCCATAAGTTGTAGAATCTCCGTATGTTGCAGTATTAACCACGGTGTTTGCCGTAATTCTCGTAGTACCTTTAACTATATCGGAATAGTCGTAATACTGCTTAACACTAAATATATGATTCGTATGATATTCGCCTATTAGAGCCACTCTATATGCTCTTAAGTAACCTTGTATGTCAGAAAGCCTAATCCAACCTGTTCGTATTTTTGTTTGTACATAAGAGCCATCATCTAAATA
>Ga0098074_1001348_pt1 | contig 12693 bp, 16 predicted proteins | sample 32_taG_FD_75064 | JGI IMG/M metagenome (GOLD analysis project Ga0098074, IMG submission 75064) | Marine viral communities from the Gulf of Mexico - 32_GoM_OMZ_CsCl metaG | ecosystem: Environmental > Aquatic > Marine > Oceanic | place: Atlantic Ocean: Gulf of Mexico | collected 2015-07-12
CGTCCCGCACCAGCCCGTCCTGGCCATCGCTCGAATACTCGTCCAGCGCCACATCGGCGATCAGGCCAATCTCTGGCACGGCCTGCTTGATGGCGCTGAGGGTCCGGCACATCAGATTGTCGGGGTTGTGCGCCTCTGCGCCATTCTCGCTGCGCAGATGGTCGGGCGTATTGGGGAAGATGGCCAGCGCTGGAATACCGGCATCGCGCGCCTGCCGCGCGGCCTCGACCATCAGATCGATGGAGAGCCGCTCCACCCCCGGCATGGTCTTGATCTGCGTCTTCTCATTCTGCCCCTCGATGACAAAGAGCGGCCAGATCAGGTCTCTCGGCAGCAATTCGGTCTCGCGCACCATGGCCCGGGCCCAGTCGGATTGGCGCAGCCGGCGCATCCGGCGTCCGGCCAGAAAGGACATGTCGTGCTTGGGCCAGTTCTGGGTCATCGGGACTCTCCTTGTCGGGGACTAGTTACCAGCGCAGGCCTGCCGCTCCAAGCCACCGCTTGTCGCAGCCCGATCGGCAGAGTATCAAACCGCCATGCTGTTTCAGGCCCCAAATTTCTCGCTCTATATTCGCGTCGTCGCCATCCTGGCGTTGATCCTGGGGTTGAGCGATGCTTCCCGGCTCCTCGGCATCAATCTCGGAGCGCAGAGCCCGATCACGGCCATGGGCTTTTCCGCCTTTGCGTTTCTCGCCGTGTTTTGCCTTGCCAAGCTGTTCGCGGCCGTAGGCTTGTGGATCAAGGCAAGCTGGGGCGCCGTGCTGCTGGTTGGTGTCATAACACTGGAACTTGGGCTTTACCTCTCAGGCAGCCCCGATGTCCGCATGAGCATGCTGGGCTTTGGCGTGCGTGTCGTACTGCTGGCAGCCATCGTGCTGATCTTCGGTCTGAGCCTGCGTTTTGCCAGGGCTCAGGCCGACTGAGAAGTCACCGGGTGGAATTGCTCGATGGTGACCTCCTCGGCCAGCGCGTCCTGAGGGGCGCCAAAGCTGGTAACGGTCGTGAACCATCGCGTGATCTTCCCGTCTATCCTGAATTCAAGCGGCAGGAGCACCGTGCCGCGAGGGGACACCGCCCCCTGGTCCAAAGCGCTGGCGCCGGGCTGTCGTCTGGCCCGAGCAAGAACCTGAGTCGCCGCCGAACTCGGACCATGGCGGCGGCTCGCTTCACGCAGGCGCAACATGAGATAGCCCGCCACATCTTCCCAATTGACGATCGCCTCTCGGACCGGGCCTAGCTGATACACAAGATCGACCAGATTCGAACCGATGCCGGCCCCAGGGGTCATTGCCACCAGTCTCAAGGCGCCCACATTGGCATCGAGTATCCCGAAGGCAGCATCCAGAACCATGGCGGGGTTGGGCGCATGGGCATCGAGCAGCAACCGCGCAGCCTGTCGGATCTCGGCCATTTGCGGGCTCTGCCAGTCGCTGTCCCCGAACTGCGGCGCAAACCCGGCGGCCACCAGCATGCCATTTCGTTCGCGCAATGGCAGATCAAGCGCTTCGGCAAGGCGAAGCACCATGTCTGTGCTTGGTCTGGCACGAGCCGACTCCAGAAACGAAAGATGGCGCGGTGAAACATCCGCCGCCATGGCCAGGGCCATCTGGCTCATACCGCGCCGATTGCGCCATTCGCGCAGCGTCGTCTCAAACATTCCCGCCTCCTTCGTTCAAGACATGCCACTCGGCGCGACGGGAATCCATTACCTGTAAGGGAATTGAAACGATGACCCGTCCTCTCGATGCTCCTTCCATCGTCGAGCCGGAATGGAGACACAGAGAATGAGCACGCCCACCTATATCGCCGACCGCCCGGCTCCATCGCTGATTTACTGGCTGGATGCCGCGGGCTCGCTAGCCTTCGGCATCGTCCTGATCGCTATGGCCGCCCCTCTGACTTCCTTGTTGGGGTGGTCTCTTCCAGAAGCGGTGCTGACTGCCATCGGATTTGGATTGCTACCATGGGCACTGTTCAACCTGATCATTGCGAGTAGCGCCAGGTCTTTGCCTCGCTTGGTCCGTGCCAACATAGCTGGGGACCTGCTCTGGATAGTGGGCTCGCTCGCTCTCATCCTGTTTCATGCCGGCGAACTGACGACGTTGGGATGGGTGGCGCTTGTCGCGCAGGCCCTGGCTGTAGGTGTCGTGATGGCCGTTAAGATCTGGGGCGATCGCTGGCTTTCTGGCCAGCTGTCAGCAAGTTTGAGGCAGAGCAGTTCTGCCCGTTAACACTCCGGAATGGTTACAAGTTTCTCACCTGCAGTAAGGCGCTATTAAGCCAAATTCTCATTGCATTCCAGTAAGATAGTTTTAAGCGTATGGCTTAGGGCGATCTTAGTTGGGTCGCCCTAGTTTGGCCTCATCAGATGCGAAAAATCGCACGTTGAAAACAGTGAGGCAAAAATGGCAATCAAGTCGAACGCGGCCGAGGCGCTCAACCCGGAACGGAGTGAAGGTCTCAAACCCCTTTACCTGGAAGCTGTCTCCCGCGTGGAGCGTCTCCACCGCCGTCTTCTCGATCTGATCAAGGACGAATTTGACCGTATGGGTTGGGATGACATCAACCCGGTCCAGGCACTACTGATGTTCAATATCGGCGATGCCGAGCTGACCGCCGGTGAGCTGCGCTCCCGCGGTTACTACCTCGGCTCCAACGTCTCGTATAATCTCAAGAAACTGGTCGAGACCGGCTATATCTTCCAGGAGCGCTCACGCACCGATCGTCGTTCGGTTCGCATCAAGCTCACACCCAAAGGTGAGGAAGTGGCCGAGGTGATTGACGAACTATACGATCGCCACCTCAAGTCCATCGATAAGGTCGGCGGCTTGGGCGACGAGGAATTCGATGGCCTGAACAAGGCCCTTGCTCGTCTCGAACGCTTCTGGGTCGACCAGATCCTCTACAAGCTCTGATCTTCGGTCCGAAAGGACACGGAACGAGCGGCAGCCTGGTGGCGTGTGTTGCCTCCATGCCACATCTGCTGAACAACGCCGGTCGAAAGGCCGGCGTTTCTTATTTGCGCCGCAAATCTTGGGCAGCTCGATTACCTGATTGGAAACCATTTGCTGGCATGGCTAAGCAAACCCAAAACAGGGTTCACAAGACGTTGAGCCAGATTGTGGACTGCGCGGGACTGGTGCTATCGCGCCACGGGCAGATGGTGGGCGAATTCTAGGGTGACTCAATGCGACTGACGCGACGTAATTTTATCCGGTCCATGGCACTTGCAGGGGCCTCCGCGGCTGTTCCGGCCTGGGCGCAGGACTCGCTGTTCGACATGATGTCGCGCAGCCGCGTCATCAATGAAGCGGACCCAAACAGCAATACCGCCGCTGCCGCCGCAACCATCGCCACCAACGAGCCAATTTTGTCCTACGACACGCTGCACAATCTGCAGCTGGCGATTTCCCAATACGAACCCTTCGTGGCCGCCGGCGGCTGGGAAGAGATTCCCCAGCGTGCTTTCAAGCTCAATCTTGGCAAGTCAGATCCGGCCGTCGTGCAGCTCAAGCGCCGCTTGATTTCCTCTGGCGACATGCCGCTGGTCGAGTTCGCCAGCGACATTTTCGATGCTGATACCGATCGCGCCGTGCGCGTTTTCCAGGCCCGTCACGGCCTGATCGTCAACGGCTGGATCGACGAGGCCACCTGGTACGCTCTGAATGTGCCAGCTGCCACCCGCTTGCAGCAGCTCTATCTTAACTACACCCGCGTCCAGAACATGGCGCCCCAGCTTACCGACCGCTATGTGGTGGTAAACATCCCGGCCGCTACCATAGAGGCCGTTGGCGGCGGCATGGTGGAACAGCGACACAACGCAGTTGTTGGTCGCGTCGACAGAGCCACCCCGATCCTCGCCAGCAAGATCCATCAGGTCAATTTCAATCCCTATTGGCATGTCCCCAAGTCCCTAGTGCGAAAGGATCTTACCAAGTATATGATGGAAGATCCGCAGTACCTGGCTAAGCAGAACATCTTCATCTACGATGGGAGTGGCAACACTATCGACCCGGCGACGATCAACTGGGCCAATATCACCGACGCTGAGGTGAATTACATGTATCGCCAGGAGCCCGGCGCCGAAAACTCGATGGGTCACTGCAAGATCAACTTCTACAATCCACACGACGTCTATCTGCACGATACGCCGTCCAAGGCACTGTTCGGCGAGAATGCGCGCTTCCATTCGTCCGGTTGTGTGCGCGTGGAGGGCGTCAATCAGCTCGTGGCGTGGCTGCTGCGCGACAATGGCGATTGGGATCAGACCCGCGTTGACCAGACCTTCGCCTCGCTTGAGCGGAAAGATGTCAGCCTCGGCACGCAAATGCCGATCCACACCACCTACATAACGGCCTGGGCCAATCGCCAGGGCACCGTGAGCTTCCGCGACGACGTCTACAAGTTCGACGACGAGGGTAAGGTCAGCTTCACCTGACGCCATTTCGTTTCCGGCAGTTGGCGGGCTTCTGTTGTTGCAGGAGCCCGTTTTCTTTTGAATCCTCTGGGTTATGATGGATTGAGGGGGAGCCAATGAGCGACGGCGACGTACTGTTCGAATTTGTGCAGATAGGGCAACAGATGCGCGTCGCGGCCATCGATGAGGCGACGGGCACGGAGGTTGTCGTGATCACACCCCTCAATGCCACCAAACTGCAGATGCAACGCGTTGCTCTGGCCAAGCTCAAGCGCAAGCTGGGGCAGGGCGGCGATATGCCCCCAAAGGTCACCGGCAAATTTGCCTGAAACGGAAGTTTGCTCTTCCCCTCGCCGAGGCTCTGCGGCATAAAAGGGCTGTTCGCGCGACTGGCGAGAAGAGATGGGGAACCATCGGGGAACGCGAACCTGAGTGAGCCGCTCGCCTGGGCACCCAACTGCAACCAGGGGAGCCCCATGCACTCTTTAAGTCACTCCACACATCATTGCCGGCCTTGGAATCGCGATTTGCCCCGTGATAAAGCCCTTTCCACGCCGACCCATTCGACCGACAACGAGGTAACCGCCCCATGAGCGCCGCCACGTCTTTGCCCCTGTTCCCTAAGTTCTTCTCCAATTCGGTCTCGCAGACCGACCCGGAACTGGCCAAGGCCATTCAGGATGAACTGGGTCGCCAGCAACACGAAATCGAGCTGATCGCCTCTGAAAACATCGTCTCCCGGGCCGTGCTCGAGGCTCAAGGGTCGGTTCTGACCAACAAATATGCCGAGGGCTATCCCGGCAAGCGCTACTACGGCGGCTGCCAATATGTCGACGTCGCCGAGACCCTGGCGATCGAGCGTGCCAAGGAGCTGTTCGGGGTGGAATTTGCCAATGTGCAGCCCAATTCCGGCTCCCAGGCCAACCAGGGCGTCTATCAGGCGCTGATTCAGCCGGGCGATACCATTCTGGGCATGTCCCTTGACGCGGGAGGTCACCTCACCCACGGCGCCAAGCCCAACCAGTCAGGCAAGTGGTTCAATGCGATCCAATACGGTCTGCGGCAGCAGGACGGCTATGTCGACATGGACCAGGTGCGTGCATTGGCCCGCGAGCATCAGCCCAAGATGATTGTTGCCGGTTTCTCGGCCTATTCCCGCGTGATGGACTGGGCCGAATTCCGCGCCATTGCCGATGAAGTCGGGGCCATCCTTTTTGTGGACATGGCCCATGTGGCGGGTCTGGTCGCCGGCGGCGTCTATCCCAGCCCATTCCCCCATGCCCATGTGGCCAGCACCACCACGCACAAGACCCTGCGCGGACCGCGCGGCGGCCTGATCCTCACCAATGACGAAGCCATCGCCAAGAAGATTAACTCGGCCATCTTCCCCGGCATCCAGGGCGGCCCCCTCATGCATGTCATCGCAGCCAAGGCGGTGGCCTTCAAGGAGGCGCTATCGCCCGAGTTCAAGGCGTATGCCAAGCAGGTTGTTGCCAATGCCAAGGTGCTGTCTGAAACGCTGGTGAAGGGGGGCGTCGATATCGTTTCTGGCGGCACTGACAACCACCTGATGCTGGTTGACCTGCGCCCCAAGGGCCTGACCGGCAAGGCGACAGAGACGGCCCTTGGACGGGCGCATATCACCTGCAACAAGAACGCCGTGCCCTTCGATCCGGAAAAGCCCGCCATCACCTCCGGCGTGCGTCTTGGAACACCTGCCGGCACCTCGCGCGGTTTTGGCGAGGCGGAATTCCAGCTCATCGGTGAGCTCATCATCGAGGTGCTCGATGGCCTCAAGACCAATGGCGACGACAACAACGGTGCTGTTGAAGCCGAAGTGCGCGCCAAGGTGAAGGCCCTGACCGATCGCTTCCCGATCTACGGCTGACAGGACGAAGGACTGCCATGCGCTGCCCCTATTGTGGCAATGACGATACCCAGGTGAAGGATAGTCGCCCGACCGAAGATTCGGGCGCTATCCGTCGCCGCCGCGTCTGCAATGGCTGTGGTGGGCGTTTCACCACCTTTGAACGCGTGCAACTGCGCGACCTCACCGTGGTCAAAAAAACTGGCCGGAAAGTCCCGTTTGATCGCGAAAAGCTCGCGCGCTCGGTCAACACCGCCCTGCGCAAACGTTCCGTAGAGCCCGAAAAGGTCGAGCGGATGATCTCGGGCATAGTCCGCCAGCTCGAAAGCCTGGGTGAAGTGGAGGTGACCTCGGATCAGATTGGCGAATATGTCATGGAAGGACTCAAAGGCCTCGATGACGTGGCATTCGTGCGCTTCGCCAGCGTCTACAAGAATTTTTCTGCGGCCAATGACTTCCGCTCGTTCCTGGCGGACCTGAACGAAAATCGCCCAACCGTGCCCGAGGATGAGGAATAGTCGCTCCGGATCCTGCCGGAAGCTTTCATTCATCCCACCGCGAGGTGGAACTGCCCGCAGGACGCCACTTGGGGTATGATTGCTCCCGAGCCCTGAAGAGGCGCTTATCAAGGGAGGTTGATCATGGATTCCTATGGTGTGCGGTTTCCGCTTCCACCTGAGGCGGGCAGGGGGCTGAGCTTCTTGATTGTCGAAGGGCGGGCTTATCCCGACATTGCCGACGAAATGAAGCGCGGTGCAATTGCTGCGCTAGAAAAAGCGGGGGCGACCCACGAGGTGATCGCGGTACCCAGTGCCATGGAAGTGCCCGTGGCCATGGCAATGGCGATTGAAACGGGGCGCTTCGACGGCTATGTGGCGCTGGGCTGCGTCATTCGCGGCCAGACCAATCACTATGTGTCGGTGGCCAATGAGAGTATCAGGGCGCTGGCCGAATTGGCCGTTGTGGACGCTTTGCCCCTTGGCATTGGCGTCCTGACGGTAGAAAACGAAGCACAGGCCTGGATCAGGGCCCACGTGAATGATCAGGACCGGGGCGGCGACGCGGCGCGAGCCGCCATTGCCCTGTCCGATGTGAAAGCGAAACTGAATAGCTAGATGACCGACCATCCCAAACGCGATCCCGGCGCTACGCGCCCAGCCAATCAGCGCGGCGCTGCCCGTCTTGCCGCCGTGCAGGCGCTCTACCAGATGGATATCGGCCGGGCGACACTCGAAGATACCCTGGCACAGTTTGGGTCTTATCATCTGGGGCGCGAAGTGGAAGGCGAGCAATATCTGCCCGCCGACGCCGACTTTTTTCGCCAGATCGTTGCCGGGGTGACAAAGCACCAGCTCGAGATCGATCCTTCTGTCGACAAGGCACTGGCCGAAGGCTGGCCGATCGAGCGCGTCGACGCCACGCTGCGCGCCATCCTGCGCGCAGCCGCCTTCGAACTGCTGCGCCGCAAGGATATCCCGGCACGCGTTGTGATCTCGGAATATGTCGACATCGCCCGCGCTTTTTATGAAGACGACGCTTCGGGCCTGGTGAATGGCGCGCTCGACTCCATCGCCCGGTCGGCGGGCGTTGACATGAACTGAGCCTGTCGGCATTGCCGACACCGGCAGCCGGGCGCGCCTTCCGGCGCCGCCCCCAGTGGAAGTCGTCCAATGCCTGACAGTCGCAGCCAGTCCATCCGCAATATCGGCTTGCTTTCCGCTGTCCAGGCCCTTGGTGGCTCCAACTCGTCGATCATCATGTCCGTGGCCGCTCTTGCGGCCGTCAGTTTTGCGCCGGATCGGTCCGCCGCGACGCTGCCGGTCACGGCCATGATCCTGGGGCTGGCGCTAACGACGTCCTCGGCGACCATGATAATCTACCGGCTTGGACGCACGCGCGGACTGATGGTCGGTGCAGCCATTGCCATACCGGCCTCCATCATTGCCACCCTGGCGGTCATGTTTGGCCAGTTCTACCTGTTCGCCGCCGGCCTGTTCCTGGTCGGCATGTCCGGTGCGTTCATGCAGCAGGTCCGCTTTGCGGCTGCCGACAGTGTGGCGCCGGAGTTTAAGAGCCAGGCTATTTCCTGGGTCATGTTTGGCGGTGTCGCGGCCGGTTTTCTTGGGCCGCAATTGAGTGCGTTGTCGCGCACCTGGATCCCCGGCGCCGAATATGCTGCCAGTTTCATGGTCATCGGCGTCATATCGGCGCTCTCCGTGCTTGTGCTTTCGGCAACCCGCTTGGCACCAACCATTGCCCCGGGCGGCTCCCAGGACAAGGGGCGGCCGCTCGCTCAATTGCTGCGCCGGCCCGAAATCGTGCTGCCGATGCTTGGCGGCGCTCTCAGCTACGCCTTGATGACCCTGATCATGGTCGCCGCGCCCCTGGCAATGGTGCATCTGTGCGGTCACTCGCCGACCGAAGCGGCCGGGGCGATCCAGTGGCATGTGACGGCTATGTTTGCGCCCAGCTTCGTAACTGGCGCCATAATCAAGCGCCTTGGCGCAAGCCTCGTAACGGCGGTGGGTCTGCTGATGATCATTGCCTGCGCCGTCGTCGCCCTCAACGGCATAACCGTTGCCCATTTCACGACAACGCTCGTCTTGTTGGGTGTCGGCTGGAATTTCGGCTTCATCGGGTCGACAGCCATGCTGGCAACCAGCTATCGGCCGCAGGAGGCCGGGCGTGTCCAGGCGGTCAACGAGCAAGTGGTGTTCGGCTCAAGCGCCATTGCCTCGCTTGGTTCCGGTTTCCTGCTGCAATTTGTCGGTTGGGAAGCCATCAACATGCTGGCCATTCCGGTGGCTTGCCTGACGATCGTGCTGCTCGGCCTCGGAACCCTGCGCAGGGCCAGCGCGTAAAAAAAGCCCCGTGCAACCGGGGCCTTTGCGCTTGGAAAGGTCTGATATCAGAACGAGGACAAAATGGTGTCGATAAAGGTCGCGTCCTCGCCGAAGGAAGGCGTGCGGCGCGTTTCGATATTGACCGCCTTGCCGTCCTCGAGCGCGTAGATGGCCCGTTCGATGACCTTCTTGTTGGCGTCGAAGTAGATCGCAAGAACGGTCCGTTCTTCGACCATCGTCATACCGAACGAGGTCTGGTTAACCTTGGTCTCGATATAGTACCAGGCAGTGCGGTCGCCGAATGTATTGGTGGACTGCGGTGAGCCCAGTACCAATACCACAAGCTGCTGGCTCTGGCCGGGGCGGATTTGCTGCAACGCCGAGTCCGGAATTTCATACCCCTGGGTTCGCTTGGAGATCAGCGACGTGCTGCTGGTGCAGCCGGCGAGCGCAACGGCCAGAACGGCCGCGGCAACGGAGGCTTTTGCAATTCGCAGAGGCATGAATTTGACTTTCCCGATGGCTGTCGACTATAGGCGTGACACTTGGGCGCGTGCCCTTTGGCCGCCGGAATGTGTAGCTGTCAACTTGACCGTCTGGCAAGCTGGCATCGGTCCGGCATCCCGATCTGCCACGTGTTTGACCGATACCGACGCCGAGCGCAATCCCATGATCCTGTCCTTGTTCCGCAAGAAGACTGCCCCAGAGCCGGTTTACGCCGTCTATAGTTCCATTGTGGCGCAATCCCGGCGGCCGATCTTCTATGCACAATGGGGCGTCCCGGACACTGTGACGGGGCGGTTCGACATGATCAGCCTGCACATGGCACTGCTGTTCCGCCGCCTGAGGCACGGTCCGGAGGGGTCACGCGAATTCAGCCAGGCGGTATTTGATCTCTTCTTCAAGGACATGGATCGTTCACTGCGGGAAATGGGTGTTTCCGACCTTGGTGTGCCGAAAAAAATCCAAAAGATGGGCAATATATTCTTCGGTCTACTAGCGGCGATGAACGAGGCAATGGATCGTAACGATGCCGACGCACTGGCCGGTGTGCTGGCGCGCAATATCTTCGATGGGCAGGATATGCCGGAGCTGCGGGCACTGACCGGCTATGTGGTTGCGCGCGACCAGGAACTGGCAACACAGCCTATTGAGGTTATCACGGCTGGCTCAATTCGCTTTGAGGCCACGGCATGAGCCGGCGCGATGAACCCATCTTCGACGCGGTTGTGCGCATTGACAAATTGCCGGCGGCCGGCCGTTCCGTCGCGGTGCAGGCAGATGCGGAGGCGCGCCAAGCTATTGCCGAGGCTATGAACATCCTGTCGGTAGAACAGTTTTCGGCGAAGCTGACCGTCTCCCCGCTACGCGGTGGTTTGCGGGCTCTTGGGCACCTGGAGGCGGCGGTAACGCAAGCCTCTGTGGTGAGCTTCGAACCTGTTGCCCAGAAGGTTTCCGAAGACATAGACCGGGTCTTCCTGCCCGCGCCAAGAGAGAGCCAGGCTCCGGCTCCGGGCTCGGAAGTTTATGTCGACCTTGAAAATGACGACTTTCCCGATCACATCGACGGCCCGGAAGTCGACCTGAGCGCATTGCTGCTCGAGACCCTTGCACTTGCGCTTGATCCCTATCCGCGCCTTCCTGACGAAACCCTTGATTCTCTGGGCGTTTCCACGGGTGACGAAGAAGAAGGCCCCTTCGCCAAACTCGCTCGATTGAAAGGCGAAAGCGGGGACAAGAACTGAGGCGCAACCCTCTAGGGCTTGCGCCGACCCTGTGATGGGATATGTTTGCTTGCCTGCCAAAGCGGGCCGAAAAACGGGCTGAAATGACCGATTCTATTACGATTTCCGTGGATGCCATGGGCGGCGATCACGCTCCGCGTGCCGTCATTCATGGCGCCCACCTGGCCCTGAAGGAGCGCAAGAACACGCGTTTCATCTTTCATGGGCTGAAAGACCAGATCGAGCCGCTGCTCGAGGAGTTTCCGGCGCTCAAGCCTGTCTCCACCGTCAGGCATTGCGAGACGGTCATCGCCATGGATGAAAAGCCCAGCCAGGCCCTGCGCAAGGGCAAGGGCACGTCATCCATGTGGATGGCCATCCAGGCGGTGAAGGACAAGGAAGCCGACGTCGCCATCTCCGGCGGCAATACCGGCGCGCTGATGGCCATGGCGACGTTCTGCCTGCGGCCCATGGAGGGCATCTCCCGCCCCGGTATCGCGGCCATCTGGCCGACCCTTCGCTCGGATATCATCGTCCTTGATATGGGCGCCACCATCGGCGCCGACGCACAGCAACTTGTGGACTATACCATCCTGGGTTCGGCCTTGGCGCGGGCCTTGTTCGACTCCGAGTCGCCCACTGTCGGCCTGCTCAATGTCGGCACCGAGGAAGTGAAGGGGCTCGACTACATCAAGGAAGCCGGCAAGATCCTCTCCGAAGCGAGCGGCGCGGGCTTCACCTATCACGGTTTTGTTGAAGGCGACGACATCGGCAAAGGCACCGTGGACGTGGTCGTGACCGAGGGCTTTGTCGGCAATATCGCGCTCAAGACGGCCGAGGGCACGGCTCGGCAGGTCGCGACCTATCTGCGCCAGTCGCTCAAGGCGACCTGGATGAGCAAGCTAGGCGCGCTACTTGCGTCTTCGGCCCTGAATGCGCTCCGGCGCAAGATGGACCCTCGCACTGTTAATGGCGGCGTATTCATGGGTCTGAACGGCATCGTCATCAAGTCGCACGGCGGCACTGACGAGATCGGTTACAAGAGTGCGCTTGGGCTTGCATACGAAATGGCGCGCAGCCGCCTGATGGACAAGATCGGCGACACGATGCATCACTTTCCCATCCACAAGGCGGATCCTGATCTGCCATCCGATACCGAGGCCAAGTCGGCGTGACCAGTTCCATTCGTTCCGTCATTCGCGGGGTTGGCAGCTATCTGCCGGCCAAGATCGTCACCAATGAAGAATTGGCCAAGACCGTCGATACCTCCGACGAGTGGATCCAGCAGCGTGTTGGTATCAAGGAGCGCCATATCGCGGCCGAGGGTGAGTTCACCTCCGATCTTGCAGCGGCGGCGGCCCGGGCGGCGATGGACAATGCCGGGTTATCGATCGAAGACATCGACCTGATTATCGTGGCCACCACAACGCCAGACTACACTTTTCCCAGCGCTGCTACTCTGGTGCAGATGAAGCTGGGCATGCACCACGGTTTTGCCTTTGACATCCAGGCGGTCTGCTCGGGCTTTGTTTACGCGGTCGCCACGGCGGACAGCTATATCAAGAACGGCATGGCCCGCCGCGTGCTGGTCATCGGGGCGGAAACCTTCTCTCGCCTGCTCGACTGGAACGATCGCACAACATGCGTGCTGTTTGGTGACGGGGCTGGTGCCGTCGTCATGGAACGCATCGAGCTGGAGGCGGGCGAGACCGAGCGCGGTGTGCTGACCTCGGCCCTGCGCTCGGACGGGCGTCACTGGGACAAGCTCTATGTCGATGGTGGGCCCTCCACGACCGGCACCACCGGGCATGTTCACATGCAGGGTCCGGAAGTGTTCAGGCA
>Ga0098074_1001353_pt1 | contig 12642 bp, 18 predicted proteins | sample 32_taG_FD_75064 | JGI IMG/M metagenome (GOLD analysis project Ga0098074, IMG submission 75064) | Marine viral communities from the Gulf of Mexico - 32_GoM_OMZ_CsCl metaG | ecosystem: Environmental > Aquatic > Marine > Oceanic | place: Atlantic Ocean: Gulf of Mexico | collected 2015-07-12
AACGAATTTTCGATAGCTAACGCAGCTACAGGTAATGCTCCAGCATTGTCGGTAACAGGTGGCGACACTAACATTGACTTAAACCTTACACCAAAAGGAATCGGTAGAGCGACTTTCAATGGTCAAGGTAAAATTCAAAGTGTTGCAGAAAAAGTTACAACATCAGCTACAGCAGCGACAGGTACATTAACTTACGATGTATTAACTCAAGCAGTGTTAAACTACACTTCAAACGCAGCTGGAAACTGGACACTAAATATTAGAGGTGATGGATCAAACTCATTAGACTCAATCATGGACACAGGTGAATCAATCACTATTGCTCACTTAGTACCAAACGGAGGAACTCCTTACTACAACAGTGCAGTTCAAATCGATGGTTCGTCTGTAACACCAGAATGGCAAGGTGGATCTGCGCCAACAGGTGGAAATGCAAACTCTATTGATGTTTATTCATACACAATTATTAAAACTGGATCAGCTACGTTCACAGCGTTAGCTTCTCAAACACAGTTTGCGTAATAAAATAGGAGGAGAAAGACAATGCCAATATTAGGAAGTTTTGGAGCAGGATCTTCAAGAGGCTTCGGTTTAACGTCGGGTGCAGCAGCACCTGTTGAAGTTGACTACTTAGTCGTCGCTGGCGGCGGCGGAGGTGGCGGCGGATACGGCGGCGGAGGAGGAGCTGGAGGCTTAAGAACTTCTTTTGGTGGCGGATCTTTAGACTCAGGCAGTCCTTTCTTACTCGTATTAGGAGAATCATATACAATTACAATGGGTACCGGTGGCGGAAGTAATGGCCAAGGTGGTGATTCATCAGTTTCTGGACCAGACTTTACTACATTTACATCTAACGGTGGTGGACACGGCGGAGGCCAGTGGGGAAGCCAACCTGGAGGTCAAGGTGGTTCCGGAGGAGGTATCGGTGGTCAAGGTAATGAAGGTGGTTTTACTCCTGAAGAAGGAAAAGATGGTACCCCATCATTTAATGGTGGTGGCGGTGGAGCTATTGGAACCGGAGGCGGTCAACCAGGAAAAGCTGGTGGTGCCGGTTATGACGTATCTATTTCAGGATCTCCTGTTACTTATGCCGGAGGCGGCGGAGGTGGCGGATATATTCACTCTCACAACCCAGGACCAGGTGGAGCTGGAGGGGGCGGAAGTGGAGGCCCTAGACAAGGAAACACTGGTGGATCAGGAACTAACGGACTCGGCGGTGGAGGCGGAGGATCTTCTGGAGATACTTCACCAGGCCAAGGTGGAGGCGGAGGAGACGGAGTAGTTATTCTTCGAGCTCCAAGTGATTATACGTGGACAGTTGCACCGGGAACTAATTCAACATCAACAGCACCAAACGGTGATAAGGTTGCTACATTTACAGTATCAGGGACGGCACAGTTAGACTAATGAAATATTTTGCAGTATTAGATTCAAATAATAACGTAGTAAATACAGTTGTAGTGGACGATGAGGCTTGTTCTACTAACGAGTCAGTAGAAGGAGAAATTTATTGTCAAAACTTATTAGGACCTGGAACTTATAAACAATTTTCAATGACAGGTGAGTTTAGAGAAAGAGCTGCTCAAAAACTAGGTACATTTGATTTTAATAAAAATGTTTTTATTGATGAACAACCTTTTGCTAGTTGGACACTAGATGTTTCTAACGAATGGGTAGCACCCATCCCACAGCCAAATGTTCATGAATATAATAATGAAATAATAGGCACTCATTGGGACGAAGACAATACTCAATGGCTAGGTACAACTGAAAATGGCACTAACTTAGTTTGGGATCATAATAGTTCTACCTGGAATCTTGCTTAATATTTAATTAAGTAGTATAAGAAAGATGAAGAAAGATGGTACAAAGATGGAAATATTGGTTTTTTAAAAAAGCGTTACCACATAAATTTTGTGATGACGTCATTAAATATGCACTATCTCAGCAAATTAAATTAGGTGGTACCAAAGAAATCGATGCCAATAAAAAATTAAGTAAAAAACAGATTAAAGATCTCTATCAATATAGAGATTCTAATGTTGTATGGTTAAACGATCGTTGGATTTACGATGCTATTGTTCCTTTTGTAAGAACTGCTAATAAAAATGCTAATTGGAATTTTGAGTTTGATGACGCTGAGTCTATTCAATTTACAATATATAAAAAAGGTCAGTTTTACAATTGGCATATGGATGGTTTTGAAGACCCTTATGATATGCCAAATGATCCCCATAAACATGGCAAAGTTAGAAAACTATCTGTAACAGTGGCACTCAGTGATCACAAAGAATATAAAGGTGGTGATTTTTATTTTATAATAGATAATTCTAAAAATCCTCTTAAACCTAAACAAATGAAAGCAAAAGAAATAAAAGAAAAAGGATCTATTATTGTTTTTCCCTCGTATGAATTTCACAAGGTTGCACCTATTATAAAAGGAACTAGATACTCTTTAGTTATTTGGTTTCTTGGAAAGCCATTCAAATGAGAATAGAATACCCCACAATTATTGTGCCTAATTTTTTTCACAACCCTGATGAAGTGGTAAAGTATGCACAGTCATTAAAATACAATTCACCTAAACCTACAGAAAATTGGCCTGGATATCGCTCTGAGTTTTTACATAAATTAAATAAACCTTTTTTTAATTTAACTATTAAAAAAATATTATCTTTTTATTATGGAAAATTTAATCCTCTTATTCGATACACTTGTGATATGCAATTTCACAAATTCGATAAAAATAGTAAAGATATAAAATATGAAACTCAGATACATTCAGACGAACAAGCTGTAATGGCAGGTGTTATATATTTAAATAAAAATAAAAATTGTGAAGAAACAGGTACATCTGTTTATGATGAAAATTTAAAAAGAACTGTAAAGATATCAAACAATTATAATACTTTAATTATGTACGATGCTAAGGTAAAACATGGAGTCACTGGGTTTGATAAAGATGAAAGATTATCTATTGTTTTCTTTTTTAAAAAACTATCAGGTGATCTAACTCCGATGGAAAGAATGACTCATGTAGAAAAGAAAATTTTAATGGAGGCAAAAGAATGAAAGACTATTATTTTTTATCTAGTTTACCAAGAGCAGGTAATACTTATTTATCTTATATCTTAAATAAAAATAAAGATATTGGAGCCACAGCTAATTCTATTATCCCTGATATATTGTTTAAATTATATCAACTTAAATACGATGAGTTGTACAAAAACTTCCCCGACGAAGGATCTTATCTTAATGTTTATACAAATATCCTAGATAACTATTTCTCTGCATGGAAGTCTAAGAAAATAATATGTCGAGGACCATGGGGTACAAAAGGAAATATAATTCTTTTAAAACCAATGATAACCAAACCTAAGTTTATACTTTTACATAGACCTTTAGAAGAATGTTTAAACTCGTTTGCCTTAATAAACAAAATAAAAAAGAAAGATCTACCTGAGTATGCTAACGAATTATTATCTCCTAACGGAGTTTTAGGTAAATCAATAATGTCTATGAAAAATATTTTAGATAATAATTATGAACACATTGTAGTTTTTTACAAAGATTTAGTATTAAACACGGAAGAAGAAATAAAAAAGATACATAAGTTTATTGGATTAAAATATAAAAAATTAGATCTTAAAGTCACTAATCAATTTAGCACCAATGGTATCGAGTATGACGATTCTATATATGCAGGTAAACTACACGAACTTTATTTAGGTAAACCTAAGTCTTCAACAGAAAAAATGATTTTGCCTAAAAAGATAATTAATCAATGTAGAGGTATAGATGTCTTTTAAAAAGAAAGGATATCAAATTATATCTGATTTTCTTACACCTGATTTAAGTAGTTTTTTATATGAATACTTACACCTAAAAGAAAAAGTTTTTTACACTTTGCATAAAAATAAGTTGATTTCTCCTTATAATATAGACTATGGCAAAGAGGGTGACGATCTTGTAAAAGGTGCATATTGTTTATATGGCGATACAACTATGGATACTTTGTTGCAGATAAACAAAAAAAGAATACAAAAGTTAACTAATATGAAATTAATAGAAAGTTATACGTACGCTAGATTATATAAAAAAGGTAATAGTATGCCTTTGCATACTGATAGAAAAGAATGTCCGGTGTCATTAACTCTCAACTTAGGGGGAGATGTTTGGCCAATTCACATAACCGATTTACAAAAGAAAAATAATTCTGTTGCTTTAACACCTGGTCAAGCCATGTTGTATAATGGAATTGTATGCCCTCATTGGAGAAACAAATTTGAAGGAGAGTATTGTGGACAGTTGTTTTTACATTATGTTCCAATCAAACAAACACCATACGATAAAAGACCTCATCTAGGGATTCCTAGTTGCGGAAGACACGAGCACCATGATTAAAATAATAGAAAAACTTACATCTAATCAACACAGAGAATACATTAGTAATGTATTAAACTCTGATTACTTTCCTTGGTTCTTAGGAGCTCCTGGAGAAATTTATCATTGTTTTTATAAATATCCTAAAGGGATTAACTCAGGGTCCTACGATGATGTAGTACGTTTATTGGATTTTATGAAAGATAAAATTAAAATAGACACTCAATTACTTATTAATGTTCAAGCTAGAAAAAGGTTTTTACCTGTTGACGAAACTCCAGATGTTAACTTTGCACATATAAAAAATTATAAAACACTTATTTTCTGTTTAGATGATTCACCTGGGACTATTACTTTTTATAAAGAAAAGTATTTTTATGAAATGCCTAACAAGTATGATCCTACAAAACTTACTGTGGACCAAGAGATAAAAGCTGAGAAAGGATTAGCTGTTTATTTTAATGGCAATAATTATTACAAAAACGATTTTAAAGAATGTGTAATATTAGATTTTAAAATTAAAGATGATAAAAATAATTAAAAATTTTCTAGAACCAGAACTATTAACTAAGATAAAACAAAGAGTTTTTTCTCAAGACTTTCCGTGGTATTGGAGAGATAAAATGGTAAACGAAGATCATTATTGGTTTAATCATACGTTTTATAGATATGGTAAAATACTATCACCACATTTTGAAGATTGGATAAAACCAATTCTTAATAAATTAAAAGCTACGAAAGTTCTAGATGCAAGGTGTAATATGAATACAAGAGAAAAAGAATCCTACACATCTGACTTACATATTGATTTTGATTCTACAGATATTAAAACATCTATACTATATTTAAATACATGTAATGGTGGAACAGTTGTGGTTGACAAGAAAGAAAAGTTTATACCCTCTGAAGAAAATAAAATGATTATCTTTCCTTGTGTAAATAAACATAGAGGAGTGATGCAAACAGATAAAATAAGAAGGGCAGTAATAAATATAAATTATGTATAAAATAATAGATAACGCTCTACCAAGAGAAAGTTTTGAAAAAATAAAAGATACTATGTTTCATAGTGATTTTAAATGGAGTTATTCTCCTGTAATTAATGATTATCACAAAGATCTAACTTTATATTTTACACATATGTTTTATGTGTTTGAAGATCTAGAACATAAGATGTCTCCTAAATTTGACATGCTAAAACCTATTTTAAATCTGATACAACCTAAAGCTATAATTAGAATTAAAGGTAATTTATATCCTAGCACTCCTACACTAGAAGTACATCAACCCCATAAGGATTATAAATACAAGCATCAAGGAGCTATCTTCTATATGAATACCTGTAATGGCTATACTTTGTTAGAAGATGACACTAAAATAGATACTGTAGCAAATAGATTGTTGTTGTTTGATTCTTCAACACCTCATTCAAGCACTTCTACTACAGATCAAAAAGCAAGAATAAATATTAACTTTAATTTTTTTAAATGATACACAGCTACTATTACATAAAAAATTATCTAAATAAAAAAGAAATAAAACTACTTAATAAGACATTTAAAAGTTTTTCTAAAAAATTTTCTTTAAAAGCGAATACGGTAAAAACATCTACAGCTGTTACGATGCCTCCTGGTAATTTAACTAAAATTAAAAATATTTCTTCTACAATTTCTTTTATAAACAGAGAAAGTTTTGGATTTGACATATATGAAAATGTACATGATTTTGTAGTACAAAATACATATAGTCATAAAAACAAAGGACAGTATAAGTGGCATTCCGATGGTGAGGGATATCATAAAAATTATACAATCAAACTAACAACGTTGTTAAATCTATCTGAAGAAAAGTATGAAGGTGGTAAATTTTATTTATTTGAAGGAGGTGCACCTGAACACATAAAAGAATTTGATGAACCAGGCAGTCTTTTATGTTTTCCTTCTTTTATAAATCACAAAGTAGAACCTGTTACTAAAGGCACAAGAATAAGTGGCACTGTCTTTACTACCGGGAGATGGTGGAAATAATGTATGAGGTGGTGGATAACTATTTAGCTCAAGAAGATTTTTTAAATATAAAAAGATTAATTGCAGATAGTTCAGATTTTCCTTGGTACTATTCACCTGAAATAAACAAACACGAAAACTCATATAAATGTTATTTTACACACGTTTTATTTAGTGGAGTTACTCTTAATAAATCAGAGTATTTTAAAGTTATCGAGCCATTAGTAAAAGCAATTAACCCATCTGCTTTTATAAGAATTAAATGTAATCTGTATACGGCAACAGAAAAATTAATTACTCACGCTAGTCACACAGACTATTCATATAAACATCAAGGAGCATTGTTTTGTCTAAACAACTGTGATGGTGGTACGATTATGGAAGATGACAAATTAATACAAGCGGTGGAAAATAGAATTATATTTTTTGATCCATCTACTCCACATGCTAGCACAACGACGACCAACGCTAAATCTAGAGTTAATATCAATCTTAATTATTTTAAATGACAACTTTTACTCAAACTATAGAAGTACTTCAAAAAGCAACTCCTACACAAAGAAAAAGAGAACTGTGGGATGTAGAAGGAATAATAAAAGGTAGGTCTAATCAACCTTTTAAGTTTGATTTACGACCATTAAAGAATAACGCTAAAGCTGGCTCCTGGAAAACAAAGGCAGATAAAATGGTTTTTGATATAAAAGATCAGTTTATTATAGTAGATGTTGAAGAGCTTCATGATTATTTAAAAGATAAAAAGCTTAAAAAGGTCTTTTTGGAGGAGTTGATCTCTGACCTAGAGTGGAATATAATACTACCAAAAAATTAAAAACCCTATATAATACGAGGCTTATGTTACAGAAGCTTAACTTTAAACCCGGATTTAACAAACAAGCAACAGACTCAGGGGCCGAAGGGCAGTGGGTAGACGGCGATTTTGTTAGATTTAGATATGGACTACCAGAAAAAATAGGTGGTTGGGAACAGCTAACTGTAGCTCAAGAAACATTGCCTGGAGTGGCTCGTGCTCAACATGCCTTTACCAGTTTCCAAGGAGAAAAATATGTAGCTATAGGAACGTCTCAAGGACTGTTTTTATATTACGAAGAAGGTTTTTACGACATTACTCCACTAGCAGCTCAGATATCTGGATCAGCTACTTTCGACACTGTGGATGGATCTACGACTGTCACTGTTAATTTAACCAGTCATGGTCTTAGCGCTGGTCGATATATCGTTTTTAATAGTATGTCTTCTACTCCAAACGGATTTAGTTCATCAACTACTTTCACTGATGGAGCTTTTGAAATTAGAAATGTTACTAATAACACTTTTGATATTACAACACCTATCGCTGCTGTTTCACCTGGAGGGACCGGCACAGGATCAGCAACAGTTAAACCATACGAATTAGTTGGTCCAACTTTTCAAACTAAAGGATATGGATGGGGCACATACCTATGGGGTGATTCTACTTGGGGCACAGCTAGAACGGTAAGCAACGTGACTCTGGATCCAGGAAACTGGAGCCTTGATAACTTTGGAGAAGTTTTAGTTGCAACTGTTTTCAATGGCAAAACATTTACTTGGGACGCTGGAGCTGCTTCACCTAGAGCGGTGCGAGCATCCACAACCACAACTAACTTTAATACTACCAACAACCCTACAGCCACTAGAATTACTCTCGTATCAGATCGAGATAGACACTTATTTCATTTTGGAACGGAAACAACTATTGGTGATTCTACTACACAAGATCCGATGTTTGTCCGTTTCTCTAATCAAGAAGACTTAAATACTTATGCACCAACAGCAACCAATACAGCGGGGACCTTTAGACTGGATACAGGAAACAGGATTATGGCTGCTATACAAGGTAAAGATTATGTCTTCTGTTTGACAGATCAAGCAGCATATGTAATTCAATTTGTAGGTCCGCCGTTTACTTTCTCTGTAAGACAGGTAGGTACAAACTGTGGATGCATAGCTCAACACGCTGTGTCTTACGCTAACGGAGCTGTGTGGTGGATGTCAGCTGAGGGAGGATTCTTTGTATTTGATGGTACCGTTAAATCGTTGGATTGTTTAGTTGAAGACTTTGTATTTAGCACAGACGGCGATAACTTAGGTGTTAACTATGGCGCTGCAGATACAGTATATTCATCACCAAATGCTTTGTTTACAGAAATTAATTGGTTTTACCCTAAGTCTGGATCAGAACAAATTGACAGATGTGTAACATATAATTACACAGAAAATGTATTTACAACCTCTTCTCTTTCAAGATCCACGTATCAAGATCAGGGAGTATATAGCGTTCCGTATGCTACAGAATACAATACAGCTAATACCCCAGTTTTTTCAGCTATCAGTGGTTTAACTAATCTATACGGAGCTTCTATTTATTATGCACATGAAGTAGGTGACGACCAGGTTAATAGCTCTGGAACTACGTCTATTGATGCGTTTATCAAATCTGGAGATTGGGACATTACATCTAGAAGAAGTCCACTAGGACAGATGACAGGGGTAGCTGACTATAGAGGTGATGGAGAGTTCTTTATGTCTGTAAAAAGATTTATACCTGACTTTAAATATCTACGTGGTAATTCTACAGTCACATTATTTTTAAACGATTACCCAGATAATACAGCTGTCAGCTCACCACTTGGACCCTTTACAATAACGGCAACCACTGATAAGATAGATACTCGAGCTAGAGGACGATTGGTAGCTATCCAAATAGCCAATACATCTACAGGTGAATCTTGGAGATACGGTACTTTTAGACTCGATGCACAACCGGATGGGAGAAGATAATGTCAGAAGTTAGTTATAATATAGGTCTTTCTAAACAGATGCTAAATACTATGTTGAATAGCGACGTGCCTGCAATTAGAAAACAAGCCGAAGAATATATTAAGCAAGCCGAAGAACAACAAGACAATTCTGGTTTTTTACAGAAAATAAAAGATATTTTTAGTATGGGCGCTAGTGCAGCAGAGCCAGATATTATTCAACCTAACCTAGGCTCTGGTACACAAACAATTATAGGTGCTGATGGTAAACTTAAAGTCGTACCTGTTGAAACTAATACAAGTTCTTTTCCTTTTGTTGGTATAAGTCAATTTGATGGTTCAAATCCAGCTGATGTTAATAATGAATATATGATGAAAAAGTTTAATCTTTCAAATCAAGGAACAACTTTAAATACTAATAACACACAATCAGGGTTTGCTAGCAACTTCCCTAACATTACATCAACAGGAACAGCAGTTCCTTTTGGAACTCCGGTTGACAAAGCGCAAGGATTTACTCAAGACACACGAGGACCTAACTTTCAATTTATAGAAGCAGCCAATGAAGATTTGGATGAGGATAGCGAAGAAGAGTATTACAAAGCAAAAGACCAAGAAGGTTTTTTTAAACAGTTGCTAGATTTTTTTGGTGGCGGTGGAGTTATAGGCTCTGCTATTAGAAAAGGTGGAGATTTTTTAAGAAACAGGCCAAGTCAAATTGCATTTAATAAATTAATAAGTGGTGGATATGGAAATCAATTAGCAAATATTTATGGTACAGGTGGTATTATGCAGGGGTACAATCCAGTAAGTTTATTTGGTAAAGGTCCACTAGAGTCTATGAGAGAGAGAAGAAATAAATTATTAGGAAGAATGTTAACAAATAAACCTTACAGTCAGAAAAATTTAGAAAAATTAAATCAAGCTATTACATCTGTCGGTGGAGATGGTGGTATATCAGCAGCTGATTTATCTGCCATAGGTAAAAAAGAATTTACTGGTCCAGGTAAAGCGTTTGAGGCAAGAAATACAGGTACGGGTAAAGGACCTAAATAATGGCTAAAGTAACGGCGTATATACCTGAACCTGCTCCAGTGTACGAAGCAGAGAATCAACGACAGATTATAGAGGCGTTAGCTACTATGCAACAGCAACTTAATTTTTCTTTTCAACAAGATTTAAAAAACGAACAAGAGGCATTTAACTATTTCTTAACATGAGTATATTTTATAAAAACCAAGGTTTCAAACAAGTTGATACCAGCAAAACTACAGTGCTCACTTGCCCCACTGATGGCACAATTATAGTTAAAAGTATCTATTGTGCAAACAACGATGCATCATCAGGTATTTTAGTAAACATGAATTTTGTTGACTCATCTGATTCCAGCGTTGAATATGAATTTTTTAGAGATGAAGTAGCAGCTAAGACGCAAGTAAATGCTTCACCTCAGGGCTTGAATTTAGAAGCAGGTGATGCTATAACTGTGCAAGCAGCTACAGGCAGTAGTAAAATACAAGGCCTGATAAGTTATGCTTTAATAAACAGACAGAATGAAAACGGATAACATAATTAAAATAGATTGCACTACGATAACTACGTGGCGTAATACTAAAACTAACGAAGTGTTTAAAGAAAAGAAAGAAGGACCTGATATAGTACAAGATGTAACTGTGCAGGTATCTCCGAAAGGTCTAGACATGATACAGAAAGCGATGAATAATAATGACAATAAACCAAAAACCTAAAGGCGGAACTGAATTACAATTCGAGTATTTAACAAAATACGTCGATCATAAACTATTAAACGAAGTACAGATATGCACTTCTGTACCAGAAAAAATTCCTTTACATCCTACAAAAGTAAATATCCTCTGGCAAAAGAACTCTTACGATCAAAGCAATTTATATCCATGGTTTCAAGATAAATCTAATCATGATAAATACGATTGGTATGTGTTTAACAGTCATTGGACTTATGAAAAATTTAGAACTTACTTCGATATACCTACACACAAATCTGTAGTTATTAAAAACGGTATCGATAAAATAGGCAGGGCTGCGCCTTATCAACAAGGAAAACCTATAAAAATTATTCACCAGAATACACCTTGGAGAGGACTGTCTGTATTATTAGGAGCGATGCAGTTAGTAAAAAATCCTTTAATAAGTCTTGATGTTTATTCATCTACAGAAGTTTATGGTAAAGATTTTTATGATGCTAATGATCACGCATATAAAGAACTTTACAAACAAGCAGAAGAACTACCGAACGTTAATTACATAGGGTACAAACCAAACAGTTTTATAAAAGATCACTTACATAACTATAATATGTATGTATACCCAAGCATCTTTGAAGAGACGTTTTGTATATCTTTATTAGAGTGTATGGCTGCAGGATTGTATTGTATTACAACTAATTATGGTGCTCTGTTTGAGACAGGTGCAGAGTTTCCTATGTATATACCATACGAAAAAAATAGAAGATTGTTAGCTGAAAAATTTGCATACGGCATACAGGCTGCTGCAGAAAGTTTACACAATGAACAGATTCATAATCATTTAGAATGTCAAGCTGCATATGCACAAGCATATTATGGTTGGAATAAAATTGGTACATCATGGAAAAGATTTTTGGAGGGAGCGGTAAATGCAAAAAAGTCCTAAAGCGCAAGGCGCAAACAATGAACCCATCTGGTTTACTAAGCCACCTAAGGCGGACGATAAGGAAGTAACTACTATAAACATTGGTACAACGTCACCACATAAAATTATGGTATGCACTCCTTGTCATAGTGATACTTCTATGCATTACACTCAAGCAGTGTTAAAGTTTCAACAAGACTGCATGCAAAGAAAAATATTAGTTAGTTTTACTTTGATGAAATCATCATTGGTTACGCAAGGTAGAAATCTTTGTGTGGCAGAAATGTTGAACCATCCTGACCATTATACACATTTATTATTTATAGACTCTGACATCGACTTTCAATCAAAGACTATCTTTACTATGTTAGAAAAAGATAAAGATATAATTAGTTGTGTGTATCCTATGAAGACGTTTGATTGGAATAAAGCTTGGAGAAGAACTACAGAAAAACACAGAGCAATAACTTCAGCTGATGATCTAATGAACGCAGGTTATACCTTTCCTGTTAAAGTAGAAGATCCAAGCAAAATACAAGTACAAGATGGTGTAGTAGAAGTAACTCATGCACCTACTGGCTGTATGTTAATTAAAAGAGAAGTTATAGAAAAGATGATAAAACAGTATCCAGAGCTAGAGATATTTCAACCGACTATAATCAATGGGGTACAGGAGAAAAAAGATAATATGTATAACTTTTTTGACACCCTCCATGACCCGGCTACCAAAAGATACTTTGGAGAAGACTTTGGCTTTTGTCAAAGATGGACCGATATGGGCGGTAAAGTATATCTATATATTATGG
>Ga0098074_1001356_pt1 | contig 12633 bp, 11 predicted proteins | sample 32_taG_FD_75064 | JGI IMG/M metagenome (GOLD analysis project Ga0098074, IMG submission 75064) | Marine viral communities from the Gulf of Mexico - 32_GoM_OMZ_CsCl metaG | ecosystem: Environmental > Aquatic > Marine > Oceanic | place: Atlantic Ocean: Gulf of Mexico | collected 2015-07-12
CGTCTCAGGGATGCGTCCGGTTGGAGTCGGTTTCCCCGCGAGCCACGTGATTTCGGAGCTCGCGCTCCCATATCGCGTAGGCCGAGCGCGATACATGCACGCCATCATAGGTGGCAGAGGCTTGGTCCCCGAAGAGGACGGAAAGATCGAGAAACTGCGCGCCGGTCGTGGCTGCCGCATCGGAAAGCACTTCGTTCAGTGCTTCGACATCAGCCGGGACAAGCACACCGGCGTTCGCGAAAGGGACCGACGCTACCACCAGGTCCGCGTCGGGCCAGCGTTTCGACACCTGCGAAAGAACACCTTCGGTTGCCGACCGAAAGGTGGAAAGCTCCAACCCCGTGCCTGATCGTGCCGCTCGCTGGGCTTCGACCGAGCCAAATGCCAGAAGGACCATGTCCGGCGCCAGTCCCGGAAGCAGATCGATCCGGGCAAGGGCTTCAGCCGCGGTCTGACCCTGCCGGGCACAGTTGACCGGAACGGCACCAGTCTCTGTCCATCCGTGGTCGAACAGGAGACTGTTGCCGATCAGAAGGAGGTATGGACCCTGAACTTCTGCAAGCGCCATCTCTGGAGCAGTCGGGCGGCAGATCACCGCAAGGGGCGCCGAGGGACGGCTGGAGGTCCTCAGCAACGCAAGCCCGGCGCCTGCACCGACGCCCGCCAGGAAGACGGCGAGCCAGATGAACAAAGCTGTGGGAGTGGCTCTCGTAGGCATGGTGCCAACAGCATCGCACGCAGGTCCGCGACATGCCACCAGCTTGCCCCGTGCCTCGCGTCTCTCGAGCTTCAGAACTTCCCGGACATGTCACGGACACAGCTTGCTTCGTCACACTGGCATCGACCGATGCATCAACAGTCAGATAGCCGCGACCACCTTCGCGAGCATCTCCCGCACCTGCCCCGCGACGGCGTGCAGCTCGGGGTTCTCGATCGCCTGCATCGAGGCGACCGGGTCGATGGCGCTGACCTCGACGCCGCCGGGCACTTCCCGCAGGATCACGTTGCAGGGCAGCATTGCGCCGACGCGGGGCTCCATCCCGATCGCCTGGTAGGCCATCGTCGGATTGCAGGCCCCGAGGATCCGGTAGCCCGGCATCTCGGCGTCGATCTTCTTCTTCATCGTCGCCTGGACGTCGATCTCGGTCAGCACGCCGAACCCGCCATCGCCGAGCGCCGCCCGGGTCCGAGTGTCGATTTCTGCCAGCGTCGCGCCGTCGAATGTTCTGTCGAGGGTGTAGTTCATGTCTGGTTGCTCCGGTTCGGTTGGGACGTGACTGCGCACGCCGGTCTCAGCATAGCGGGTCTTGCGCGCCCGGCATTGCGGCAGGTCAAGACGGTGCGGGCGGGGCCGGATCGGCCGCGCCGGCCTCCTCCTCGACCCTGGGCGCGTCGAACTGCTCCAGTGCCTCCACCGCCTGGTTCGAGCCGAAGGTCATCGCATAGGCCCCCGAGAAGCTCGCCCCGACCAGAAAGACCTGCGCGGCATAGTAGATTCCCAGCAGCATGACCACGATCGCGCCGGCCGCCCCCGCGGTCGAGCCGACATCGCTGAACCTGACGTAGAGCTTGATGCCCCCGATCCCAACCATCAGGAGCAGCGCCGTCACCAGCGCGCCCACCCAGAGGTCGGACCACGGCAGGCTGACGTCCGGCACCAGCCGGAACAGGAGCCCGATCAGGAGCGCCAGGGCGAGCAGCGAAACCAGCAGGCTGACCCATTCGAGATGCAGGTAGGTGCCCGGCATCAGCTCGGTGTCGAGGAACGACAGCGCGATGTTCACGACGACCACCGAGAGCACGAAGAAGCCGATGATGAAGACCATCAGCACCGCGACCACCTGCGACCAGATGTAGGCGAAGATCCCCGTCTTCGGCGATGCCGGCAGCCCCCAGACCGAATGCAGCGCCACCTTCGCCTCGCGGAACAGGGCCGAGGCGCCGTAGAGCAGGATGCCGATCCCGATCAGCGACGTCAGCGTCAGCTCCCGTTCGGTGGTCCAGAACATCACCCGGACGGTGTCCTCCACCATCTCCGCGGCCTCGTCGTCGAGCACGGTGTCGACCATGTCGCCGATCTCTTCCTGTGCCGTCTCCTGCCCGACGAAGAGGCTCACCAGGAGGACGGTGATCAGGATCAGGGGCGCGAGCGAGAAGATGCCGCGATACGCCAAGGCAGCGGCGGAGCGCGACGGCACGCTGTCGGAGTACATCCGGTAGGTGTCCAGCACCAGGGTCCTGATCCGCTGGAAACGGCTCATCCGGCGATCCCTCCACCAAGCGTTCGGACCGGGCGGAAGTCTCCCGGTCCCCGGGCCTTATAGCACGGCGCGGTGGCTGACGTCCCGGCGGTCTCAGCCGAACGCCGGTTCCCCGACCGGCCTGCGCTGGCGCGCGGGGTGAAGGCCGACCCGTGGCACCGCGGACAGGAGCCTGCGGGTGTAGGCGTGCTGCGGGTCGCGGAGGACCTGTTCGGTCGGCCCGGTCTCGACGATCTCGCCCTTGAGCATCACCGCGACCCGGTGGCTGACCCGTTCGACCACCGCGATGTCGTGGCTGATGAACAGGAAGGAGACGCCGTCCCGGTGCTGGATCTCGGCCATCAGGTCGGTCACCCGCCGCGCATTGGAGACGTCGAGCGCCGAGACCGCCTCGTCCGCCACGATGATCTGCGGCCGGACCGAGAGTGCGCGGGCAATGCAGAGGCGCTGCCGCTGGCCACCCGAGAACTGGTGCGGGTAACGGCGGACGGCGTCGGCGGGGAGACCCACGCGGGACAAGAGATCGACCGCCACCGCCTCGCGCTCGCGCGGCTCGAGGAGGCCGTGCAGGACAGCGGGCTCGGTCACGAGATCGCGCACCGACATCCGCGGGTTGAGCGAGGCATAGGGGTCCTGGAAGACCATCTGCATCCGCGACCGGTGCGGCTTCAGCGCGGTCGGCGAGAGACCGTCGATCCGTGCGCCCATCAGCTCGATCCGGCCCGCTGCGGGCTCGATGAGCCGCATGATGGACCGCGCCAGCGTGGACTTGCCGCAACCCGACTCGCCGACGAGGCCCAGCGTCTCTCCCCGGCCAAGCTCCAGAGAGACGTCGCGGACGGCCGGCACCGGCGCCTGCCCCGAGAACAGCCCGCCGCCGAAAACCGTCGTGAGCCCCGTGACCTTCAGCACCGGCTCGGGCCCGGAGAGCGGTGCAGGCGCTCCCTCCCCCAGTTTCGGCGAGGCGGCCATCAGCTCGCGCGTGTAGGCGGCGCGGGGCCGCGCGAAGAGGTCGGTGGTGCGCCCCTCCTCGACCTTCACCCCGTCCTTCATCACCACCACGCGGTCGGCGATCTCTGACACGACGCCGAGGTCGTGGGTGATGAAGAGCACCGCCATCCCCATGTCGCGCTGGAGCGCGGCGATCAGGCGGAGAATCTCGGCCTGCGTGGTGACATCGAGCGCGGTTGTCGGCTCGTCGGCGATCAGCACCTCGGGCTCGCAGATCAAAGCCATGGCGATCATCACCCGCTGGCGCAACCCGCCGGACAGCTCGTGCGGATACTGGCGCAGCCGCCGATCCGGCTCTGGCACTTTCACCCGTTCAAGCGCCGCCCGCGCGGCCTCGCGCGCCGCCGCGCCACGCAGGTTGCGGTGCAGCGTCAGCGTCTCGGTCAGCTGCGCGCCGATCGTCATCACCGGGTTGAGCGAGGTCATCGGCTCCTGGAAAATCATCGCGATCCGGTCGCCGCGCAGCGCCCTCAGCGCCGCGGGCGCCAGTGCGGTGATCTCGGCCGGGCGCTCTCCGCCCAGCCGGATGGTGCCCTCGGCGATCCGCCCGCCCTCGCGCTCGATCAGCCGCAGGATCGAGAGCGCCGTGGCGCTCTTGCCCGAGCCGCTCTCGCCGACCAGCGCCAGCGTCTCGCCCCGGTGGATGTCGAACGACAGGCCGCGGACCGCCTCGGTTTCGCCGAAGGCGACGCGCAGGTCGCGGACCGAGAGGACGGGCGGATTGGGGGGCGTCAGGGTCATTCCGCGGCAAGCTCCGTCAAGAAGGGGGCGAGCGGCGGGGGCCAGCGGTGGCGCGAGGGGGTCAGGGTGGCGGCGAAGGGATCGTCGCCGAAGACCTCCCAGTGCAGCCTGTCGCCAAGCTTCAGCATCCCCCAGGCGCGGGCGGGTTCACCGCCGGTGGTGAAGCTCTCGGTCAGGCTCTGCTGGGTGATGTGCGGGATGCCGTCGACGGTGGTGACGGTGTTCCAGTGGACATGGCCCGCGACGCAGGCGAAGGGCACCCGGGCCTGCGCGATGGCGGCACGGGCGCGGTCGGCCTGCGGATAGGTCGAGAGCGCGGCATTGCGCTGGAAGTAGTAGTTGCCGATCTGGCTGTGGCCCGAGAACGGCACGTGGCTGGCGATCAGCGTCGGTTTTTCCGCCCGCTGCGCCATCTGCGAGAGCCAGAGCAGGTCGGCCTCGGGCAGGTGGAACCCGGGGCGCGGCGCGGCGCGGTGGATCTTCGCATCCGCGCGCCAGAGGGCGAGCTGCCAGTCGCCGAGGTCAAGCACCTCGTGGGCCAGCCCGGCCCCGAGGATCTCGGCGTTCTCGGCCACGCTCAGGTGATCGCGGTCGTGGTTGCCGCAGACGTGGTGCAGCGGTGCGTCGAGCCCGGCGAAGACGTCGGCCACCTCGCGTTCCAGCCGCGCGTCGGTCTGGCTGTCGATGTCCGAGATGCGGTCGCCGAGGTCGAGGACCAGGTCGGGCTTCTGCGCGTTCGACCAGGCGACGAAGGCCGCCAGAAGCTCCAGCGCGGTGTCCCCGCGCTTGGTGTGGGAGGGCGCGCCGTGGTGAATGTCGGTGACGATGGCGATCCGGGTCATTTCTGTGGCTCCTGAAGGGGTGGACCGGGCGCCCCATGCGCCCGGTCCGGTCGGTCTCAGCTGTCGGCGAGCGAGATGCTGCCGGCGCGGAAGTCGAGCACGTAGGGGATGTGGCCCGGCAGCGGCTTCCAGTTGACCGAGGATTTCATCCCCCAGCTCTCGAACGGCCGGTAGAGCGGCAGGACGGCCGGGTCTTCCTTCACCCGCTCCATCAGCTCGGCATAGGCCGCCTTGCGCGCCTCGACATCGGTCGAGAAGCGGAAGCGCTCCCATTTCTGGGCGTAGTCCTCGTCGGTGTTGAAACGGCCTTCGCTCTGCGACGGGCCGTTCGGCGCCCACATCACCCCGAAGCTGCCGAAGGGGTCGGCAAAATACATCGGGTTGGACCAGTTCCGCGCCATCATCTCGGGGTTGCCGCCCGACCACTTGTCATCGACCCGGACCTTGCCGTTGATTCCGACCGCGGCCCACATCTCCATGATCGCCTGCGCGGCGAGGAGGCCATTGGTGTAGTAGGTCGACGCGGTATCGTAGGTGATCTCGAACCCGTCGTAGCCGGCTTCCTCCAGCAGTTCCTTCGCCCGCTCGGGGTCGTATTCGAAGGTCACCAGGTCGGGCTGGTGCAGCGCGCCCATCTCGACCATCGTGTGGCTCGAGGGAACCACGGCCTTGCCGAGCCAGAGCGCCTCGTTCAGGGCATCGCGGTCGATGGCCAGGCTCATCGCCTGCCGGATCCGCGGGTCCTGCAGCTTCGGATGGTTCTGGTTCATGATCATCACGTGGAAGAGCGCGGTCGCCGAGCCTTCCGTCTTCAGGTTCGGGTCGCTGTCCACCAGCGACAGCTGGTCGGGCGCGAGGTTGGTGATGATGTCCGCCTCTCCGGTCTTCAGGGCGGTCACACGCGACGCGGTCTCGGCGATCTGGACGACGTTGACCTTCTCCAGCGGCGCCTTGTCGCCCCAGAAATCGTCGAAGCGGGTCCAGACCAGCTTCTCGCCAGGCTGGAAGCTCTCGATCGCGTAGGGGCCGGTGCCGACGGGGGCGAGGGCGAAGGCCTCGTAATCGCTGTCCTCGGCCACGAGCGGGGCACCGGATAGCGCCTTGGTATAGGCCTCGGGGACGATCATCACCTGCTGGAGCGAGATCAGCGTCTCCCAGAGCGGTTCCTCGCGCTCGGCGTGGATGCGGATGGTGTGGTCGTCGATCTTCTCGGCATGGGTGAAGTTGCCCAGCCGGTCCTTGGCGCGGACGACATAGGGCGGAAAGGTCGCCTGCATCATCCGGTTCAGCGAGAAGATCACGTCGTCGGCGGTCATGTCGTCGCCGTTGTGGAACTTCACGCCCTCGCGGAGCTTCAGCTCCATCACGGTCGGTTCGATCAGCTCCCACGAGGTCGCCAGCGCGGGCACCCAGGCGGGCTCCAGCTTGGTGTGGTCGCGGTCGATCAGCGTATCGAAGCTGTTGTAATAGAACTGCGAGCCCACGTTGGAATGGTCGCGGCCCGGGTCGAGGTAGGGCGCCATGTTGGCGGCCCCCACGGTGATTTCCTGCGCGCTGGCGGCGAAGGGCAGCGCGGCGATGGCGGTGGTCAGCATCAGTCGGAACATGTGGTTCTCCGGTTCTGGTTGAAGTCGGGTGTCTCGGCCGGTCGTCCGGCTCTTGGTGATTGTTCAGCGGTCGCGCAGGCGGACGTCGGCGCGGTCACGCAGCCAGTCGCCGAGGATCTGCACGGAGAAGGTGAGGGCCACGATCAGCGCGGCGGGGGTCAGCACGATCCAGGGGGCGGTCGGCATGTAATCGCGGCCCAGCCCCACCATGGAGCCCAGCGAGGGCTGCGGTGGCTGAACGCCGAGGCCGAGGAAGGAGAGCGTGCTTTCGAGGATGACGATGTTCGACAGCGCCAGCGTGAACTGCACCACCAGCGGCGAGACGATGTTCGGCAGGACATGGTGGCGGGCGGTGTAGACCGGGCCGGCACCGGCGGCGCGGGCGGCCTCGATGAAGGGCAGCGCGCCCAGCTTGCGGACCTCGGCGCGGACGATGCGAGCATATTGCTCCCATCCCGCGATACCGAGGACGAGGACCAGCACGGTCAGGCTCGAGCCGAAGAGCGACAGGATCAGGAGGGCGACGAGGGTGAACGGGATCGCGATCTGCATGTCGACGAGCGACATGATCGTGTCCTCGACCCAGCCGCGTTTCAGCCCCGCGACCAGCCCCAGCGTGCCGCCGATGGCCAGCCCGATCACCGCCCCCGCGAAGGCCAGCGCCAGCGTCAGCCGCAGGCCGTAGAGCGAGCGCGATAGGACGTCGCGGCCCAGCTCGTCGGTGCCGGCATAGTGGCCAGGCGAATAGCGCTCGAACCCGAGCGGCGGGCGCAGGCGGCTGAGCAGGCTTTGCGCCAGCGGGTCGTAGGGGGCGATCAGCGGCGCGAGGAGCGCGCTGGCGAAGAGGATCAGCGCCGTGGCGATGGCGATCTTCTGGATCAGGTCGGTCTGCCCCTTGCGGAAGGGCCTCGGCGCGGAGGTGTCTGCGATGCTGGCCATGGTTCCTCTCCTCAGCTGCGGGCGAGCCGGATGCGCGGGTCGGCCAGCGCATAGGCGATGTCGGTGACGGCGTTGATCGCGACCACGGCGACGGCGACGGTGATCACGCCGAACTGCAGCACCGGGTAGTCCCGCCCGATGGCCGAGTTGACGAGCAACTGGCCGATGCCGGGCCATGAGAAGATGCTCTCGACCACCACGCTGCCGGCGGCCGCCAGCCCCGCGATCTGCAGCCCGATGACCGAGATCACCGTGACGCCCGCGTTGCCCAGCCCGTGGCGCAGCACCACCCGCGCCTCGCCCAACCCCTTGGCCCGGGCGGTGCGGATGAAATCCTGCCCCAGCACGTCGAGCATGGCGTTGCGGGTGAACCGGGTCAGCGCCGCGACCAACACTCCGGACATGGCGATGGTCGGCATGATGAAATGGAGCGGCGTTCCGTTGCCCACCACCGGCAGCCAGTTCAGCCAGTAGGAGAAGGTCAGGATCATCACGATGGCGAGGATGAAGGACGGCACCGCGTAGCCCGCGAAGGCCACGATCATCACCGCCGAGCCGACCCAGCTTTTCCGGTAGATCGCCGCCAGAACGCCCAGCGGGATCGAGACCAGCACCGTCAGCGCCACCGAGGCGAGCAGCAGCTGCGCCGAGGGCCAGAGCCGTTCGGCCACCACCTCGGTCACCGGGCGGCGGTCGACGAAGCTGAGCCCGAATTCGCCCGAGAGCACCCCGCGCAGGAAGGCCAGGTACTGCTCGCCGAGGGAGCCGTCGAGCTGGAAGTAGCGGATCAGCTCCTCCCGCCCTTCCGTGGTCAGCCCGTCGCCAAGGAAGGTGTCGATCGGGTTCCCGGAAAGCCGCGTCGCGATGAAGGTGACCGAGACGATGGCGAAGATCGTCACCACGGCCTTGACCAGCACGCGCAGGAGATAGGGGATCATCGGGCGGGTCTCCTCTGGATATGCAGGAAGGCCACGCCCGCCGCCGCAGCAGCCACGCCATCGGTCGCGGCGTTGTCGCCGACGAAGACCGCGCGGGCGGGGGCGACGCCGGTGCGGGCGAGCGCGATCTCCAGCATCGTCGGGTCGGGCTTGCCGAGGCCGCGCCACGCAAGCTCGGGCCGGATCGCGCGGAGGGCGGCCAGCAGCGCTCCGGTCTCGGCCACCGGCTGGCCGTCATGACCGGGGTGCGACAGATCCTCGTTCGCCACCCAGAGCCGCGCGCCCCGGGCGATGTCCGACAGGAGCGGCCCCATCGTGTCCACGGTGACGCCCGGATCGCGGCAGAGCAGCACCGCCTCGGGGCAGTCGCTGCCGGTGTCGATGCCGAGCGCGCGCGCCGCCTCGACCAGCGGGGGCGCGGCGTGAAGGCGCAGGCGGCTGACCTGCTCGACCTCGTGCAGGTGGGTCAGCGCCACCTCCCCCGCCAGCAGGATGCGGGACGCGGGAACGCTCAGGCCGAGACCGGAGAGCCGGGCCGAGAGCGCCTCGGCGGTGCTGTCGGAGGCGTTCGACACGATCCAGAGCCGCGCCCCGCAGGCGGCGACGAACTCGGCGGTCTCGGGGAAGGCGCGCCCCTCGGAGACGAGGCAGCCGTCGAGATCGCAGAGCACCAGCCCTGCCCCCTCCACCGCCCCGGGATCGAGGAAGGTGTGGCGCTCTGCCGGTTTCAGGGTCGTCGCGACGTCCAAGTGATCTCTCCGTTCCTTGGCGGGGATGACCCCGCGTCTGGTCCCGAGAAATGCAGACCCGCTGTGACATGGCTGTAACGAAACAAAGCCAGAGTATGGGCGAAGCAAACCCCGGCTTAGGACACCCGCCGATGACCTTGAGTAATGCCCGTCTGGACGCCGTTCGCGCCGTCGCCGAAACCGGCTCCTACGCAGGAGCCGCGCGGCTTCTGGGCGTGACCCAGCCGAATATTTCCGTTCAGGTTCGGGGGCTTGAGGCGGAATTCGGGGTGAAGCTGTTTCTCAGGGACGCGGGAAAGCTGGTGCCGACCGGCCTCTGCCTCAGGCTCTGCGATTCGGCGGAACGGATGGCCGAGGCGCGGGACGAGGCCGAGCGGCTGCTGCTCAGCCGCTCCTCGCTGCGCGAGGGCCGGATTTCCATCGGGCTCGGCAACGCGATGCCCGGCATGGCGCTGATCGCGGCCTTCCACCGCGCCTATCCGGGCGTGACGCTGAAGGTCGAGACCGGATCGCACCAGAAGATCACCCGGGCCGTCCTCACCCATGAATGCGACATCGGCGTGCTGCCGGACGTGCCGCAGGACCCGCGCTTCCGGCGCGAACACCTCGCCGGGTCCGAGGTCATCGCCATCGCGCCGGTCGACCACCCGCTTGCCCGGCAGGCACAGGTCAGCGCCGCGACCCTCTCGCGCGAGGCGTTGATCTTCCGCGCCTCCGGCTCCTCGACCCAGCGGGCGGTGGATCGGATGTTCGCCCGAGCGGGCCTTTCGCCGCAGCCCTTCCTGACGCTCGACGCGCGCGACGGGCTCTACGAGGCGGTGGTGAACGGCCTCGGCATCGGTTTTCTCTGGCGCGAGAGCACCAGCCGGACGGATGGTGTCGCCCGGCTGTCGATTGCCGAGATGCAGGGGCTCAGGACGCACGAGACCGTCTTCGGCCTGGCCGAGACCAGCGGACGGATCGTCGATGCCTTCTTCGGCATCGCAGGCGCCTTCGGCATGGCCGGGGAGGCTGCCGCGACCGGCTAGCGCCCTGCGGCTTCGTGAAATTTTCATGACACCCACTTCGGGCACATTGCCGCCCGGGGCCGGCCGCCTTACCCGGTGGCCGGAAGCATTCGGGTGGCGCATGTCGGTCAGGCTCAGCAACGTGACGAAAACCTTCGGCGGCCGGGCCGCGGTGGACCGGATCACCGGAGAGATCGGAGATGGCGAATTCTTCGTCGTGCTCGGGCCCTCGGGCTGCGGCAAGTCCACGCTGCTGCGGCTGATCGCGGGGCTCGACCGGCTGGACGACGGCAGCATCTCGGTCGGCGGGCGCGAGGTCTCGTCGCCCGCGCGCCACGTCCCGCCCGAGCAGCGCTCGATCGGCGTCGTGTTCCAGTCCTATGCGCTCTGGCCGCACATGAGCGTGCGCGAGAACGTGGCCTTCCCGGCCGAGGCCACCGGCGCCTCGCGGGCGAAGGCGCGCGAGATCGCGGATCAGAGCCTCGGGCTCGTCGACCTGGCGGGCTTCGCCGACCGGCGCCCGGCGGAGCTGTCAGGCGGGCAGCGGCAGCGGGTGGCGCTGGCACGCTGTCTTGCCGGCGGGGCAAGGACGATCCTGATGGACGAGCCGCTGGCCAACCTCGACCCGCATCTGCGCGACCGGATGGAAACCGAGATCCGGCGCTTCCACCGTCAGAGCGGGGTGACGACGCTCTACATCACCCATGACCAGCGCGAGGCGATGGCGCTGGCCGACCGGATCGCGGTGATGTGGGACGGAGGGTTCCTCCAGGTCGCGCCGCCGCAGGAATTGCACGACCGCCCCGCGACCGAGCAGGTCGCACGCTTCATCGGCCGGGCGGCGGTTCTCGACGCCCGGGTTGCGGGCGGCGTGGCGCAGGCGGGACCGCTCGCCGTACCGCTGACGGGGAGGGCGGATGGCCCGGCGCGGATCGTGGTGCGGCCGGGTGACGTCTCTCTCGGAAAAGGCACCCCCGCGCGGCTCGAAAGCGTTTTCTACCGCGGCGGTGGCTGGGAGTCGCTGGCCCGGGTCGAGGGCCTCCCTGAACCCCTGCCCGTCTCGGCCTCCGTGCCGCTGCGCGAGGGCGAGACCGTCGTGCTCAGCCTCGCCCGCGCCTGGGCCCTGCCCGACTGACCCCGATCACCCGCGCCAGGGCACCACGCCCGCCGGCAGGCGCCGCCCGAAGCGGTCGAGCGCCACCATCAGCGCCACCGTCGCCACCACCGTCACACAGGACATCGCCGCAGCGAGGGTGGTGTAGCCGCCGTCCTCGTAGTTGAAGATCGTGGTCCCGATGGTCTCGTGCCCGGTCGACCAGAGCAGCGCCGAGACGGTGACCTCGTTGTAGGCGGTCAGGAACACCAGGATCGCCCCCGAGGCCGCCGCCGGGCCCACCAGAGGCGCGAAGACCCGGCGCATCCTCCGGGCATAGCCTGCGCCCGAGACCCGCGCGGCATCGTCGAGCGCCGGGTCGAGCTGGCCGTAGGCGGCGGCGACGGGCTTGAGGGCGATCGACAGGAAGGCGGTCAGATAGGCGAGGAAGATGATCCAGATAGTGTTGTAGAGCGAGACGTTCAGCACCGGCAGCGGCCGGATGAAGGTGAGGATGAACGCGATCGAGATGACGAGACCGGGGATCGCGTAGCTTACGTCGGCGAAGAGCGCGAAGGTCCCGCCCATCCGACGCGGCAGGGCTGCCCCGCGGCGGGACATGAAATAGGCGATCAGTATCGAGACCCCGGCAAGCGTGGCGGCGGCCGCGCCCGCGGTCAGGGTGGAGTTGACGAAGGCCCGTGTCGTCGAGGCTTGGCGAAAGAGCACCTCGGCGAAGTTATCGAAGGTGATGGTCTGCACGGTGAGCGGTAACCCGTAGGTCTTCACCAGTGCCGTCGCGGCGAGCGCGGTCAGCGGCAGGAGCAGCGTCGCGCCCACATAGGCGGCAAGGCCCAGCTCGGCGAGCCACCGCCCCCTCCCGAGCGCCACCCGGAGCGGCGGCTGCGGCGGGCCGACCACCGCGGCGCGCATCCGGCGCTGCAGGGCGATCTGGGCGGCGATGGCGACGACGCCTACGGCGGCAAGGATCATCGAGATGACGGCGACGTCGGTCAACGCGGAGGGGCCGAAGCTGGAGAGCCTGCGCCAGATCAGCACCGGGAGCGTCGTGTACCGTGCGGGGATGCCGAGGATCGCGAGGATGCCAAAATTGCCGAGCGCCGAGATGAAGGCGAGGATGAACCCCGCCGCCAGCGATGGCGCGAGCAGCGGCAGGATCACCCTGCGGAGGAGCCGCCAGGGCCGGGCGCCGAAGATGCGGGCGGCCTCGGTCATCTCGCGCGGCAGGCCGCGCAGGGCGGCGAGCACGACGAGGAAGACGATGGGCGTGTGCTGCACCGTCAGCAAGAGCATCACTCCGAAGGGTGTGTAGAGCGGATGAGGGGAGCCCGGCGGAGGCGCGAGCCCGAGCGTGTTCAGCACCGCGCTGGAGGGCCCGAGCGCCTGCACCCAGGCGATGGCGGTCACCTGCGGCGGGATCATCA
>Ga0098074_1001357_pt1 | contig 12631 bp, 28 predicted proteins | sample 32_taG_FD_75064 | JGI IMG/M metagenome (GOLD analysis project Ga0098074, IMG submission 75064) | Marine viral communities from the Gulf of Mexico - 32_GoM_OMZ_CsCl metaG | ecosystem: Environmental > Aquatic > Marine > Oceanic | place: Atlantic Ocean: Gulf of Mexico | collected 2015-07-12
GCCACCATCAAGCTCACGCTCGATGGCAGCCCAGCCGCATGAAGCCAGGCCAGGGTCCAGCCCTAGTATGATCAAAACGGTACCCCATCATCGCCGTCGTCCGATTGGAAGGTCGGCTGATGCTGCTCCTCTTTGGGCTTGTAGTAAGAAGACTCATCGTACTTACCATAGTTCCCATAGGACGGTTTGTTACTCTGGGTGGATTGCCCAAGCGGCTCGGTCCACTCGACGTGGCTGGCAGTCACCCGTGCCTCCATGCGCTCCTCCCCGCTACGGGTTTGGTACTTGCGAAGGCGGAGGCGTCCCCACAGGGTTGCCTTCTTACCCTTCTTACCCTGCCGGGCGATGCGCTCACCCAGCTTGCCGAAGCAGGTGATGGAGTACCAGTCGGTTGCCTCCTCCCCCTGCTCATACTCGGTGGATGCAAAGCGGAAGGACGTGCGCGTCCCGTTTGCGCCAGCGTGTGCCTCGGGCTCAGTGCCGAAGCGTCCAGTCAATACGATGTGATTAGCCATTGGTTAGCTCCTCTTTCTTTCGAGTGTAGGCTTTGCGAAGTTTCCCGATTTCCGTTGCCGGGAGTTTGAGTTGAGTGATGCGCTGCGCCGCAGCATCCAAGTCGTCCATCGTGGTCGCATTGTTGATTGCGTCCCATGCACTATCGTGCTTGTGAGGACGTTCCTGCTGCTCGGGTTTGACCTCCCACTGGATCTTGCCGTCCTTGATGTCGGCGACATCCTGATCGGTGTAGACGTGACCAGCCAAGCCCACGAGCTTGAGGATCACACGGTCCTTGGCTCGCTTCTCCGCCATGGCAAACGGGTAGGCGTTCTTGTTGTTGTACGGGGCTGCCTCGCCGAAGCTCCAGGCGGACACCCTCGCATCAGGGTTGCTCCCTTTGACCAGAATGACCACATGCTTGGAGGTGGGGTCAGCGTGGATGATAGTTGGCTCATCCAGCGTGACGCCTGCCTTCATGCCGATAAGCTCGACGTACTTGTGATAGATTACCCAGGTACCATGGCAGTCCCACAGCGCCTGGCGAGGGTCGATGTCGTAACGACTCAGCACCTCTTCGATGATTGGATCTAATGGCTTTGGCATAGCCCCTCCCTTTCCTTATCCTAGTTCAACGACCTGCTGCTCATACGCAGGCCACTCTTTCTTCCGTTTGCACTCAGCGTAGATCGCCAAGCCATGCCCTACAGTACTATGACCGTCTGACAGCATCTCAGGGCTCGGCGTGTAGAAGGCTACGTTGCCGGTTCCCTTCTCGCATACAGCCCACACGAACTGCGGCTTCTTACCGAAGTGCGACTCAACCCCCTCGATGTACATGGCAGCACTGATGTGGTAGCCGTACCGATAGATCGCTCGCTTGAAGTTGGTGGGGTCAGCGTCCGCCATCATCTTCAGGTCAATGATAAGACTCCCGTCCTTGCTCATCCAGTCAGGCTTACACTTGGCATCGGCTGCCGTCATGGCGTCACGCCACTCGACCACCGCCTCGGCGATGCCCGTCCCGTTGAACATGGCAGCGCCCACATCAGAGGACTTGAGCTTATCCTTGAAGGCGTACATCTCCTCGATGTCCTTCTCAGTCAGGATGATCTTGTCCTTCGACTCAGACTTGAACGCCTTGCCCTCCTTGGTGCGGAAGTCCAGCCCCTCAGGCTTGGCGATTGCGACCTTGGCAAACGCCTCCTCGCCTTCGAGGATGAGAGCGTGGGCAGCGATGCCGTACTCCATGGCTGCAGTAGGCTTGGACCCCTCGCCCATGTACTCGGCGTAGTAGTGCGCCGGAGTCTTCTTGAGCAAGAGCTTGAGCCCGCTGCTGGTGATGCGGTCAATCCCGCTGTGATAGTTGTCCATTCAGTTCCTCCATGAGCAGAGCCTCTTCTCCCTGCAGTTTGCTGATTGCTTTCCTGATGTTCTCCAGGCGCAACTCGGTTGGTAAAGTGTTTCGTGGCACGAAGTTCTTGTAGTGATCGGTCACGTACACTGCAGCCTTGTAGTTGCCCTGCGTTGTCCGCTTCCTCACAGTCTTGATGAGCCGCCCACGTTGAGACAACTCAGCGAACCGAGCGCTCACAGTTTGTGGCTTCATCCCAAGCTCGATGCCAGCCTCATACGACGTGCATCCAAACATCCCACGATTCCTGACCAAGTCCATGATCTTCTTCCTCATGGCTTCAGTCTTCGATGCGACCTCCCCGGCAGCGTGTTCGCTCGTCTCCGAACCGTTCACAAAGCCAGGGTCTTTTGGGTAGGTCATTTCCTCCCCCTTTCCTTTCCCTTATAAACCCTATCCTATCCCCCACCCTCCAAGAAGGAAGGTAACAAGAAGGAAAGACAATCTCTAAGGAAGGTTTCCATCAGTGTAAGTTGGCCACTTGCAATGTGGAAAGTTTACTTAGAGTTTCTTTTTGATTTTGCACTTGAGCGAAGACCACCTTCGGAAGTGATCTGCTGAACACGCCGGGTACCAATCCCAAACTTCTCAGCTACCTCCGAGTCCACGTCCTTTGCTAGCATCCCTGTATCCCTTCGTTCTTTCCACATGGTGCAGATGGCGTCGTCCCTCGCTAGGTTCCACCCAGGCGACGGGATGTATAGCCGCCCACCTCGGAAGTAAACCTGCACGCTCTTGAGAAGGTCATCGGGCAGCACATCCTCTGCGTTGGTGTGATAGTTGTTGTGACTCGGGACGCCCTTTGCACCCTGAGGCTTACGAGATTCGCCTGTATCGGTCATTCAGTCTCCCTCCTATATGCTGACCTAGGTTGGCACGTTACCGTGCGTTAGAATCGATCCTAGAGGTAGCCATCGGTTTCGATGTCGCACCAAAGATCTTGGGTGTCACATGCCACTCGCTGATGAAAGGCTTTCTCTTCGTACTCATACTGTTCATCATGCAACTCTTGGTTGACCTCGCCATCGCCCAAGCACTCGGCGCAGGTGTACGTCACCTCGTGGTCGTAGTACGGGTCCTCCATGCGATTGAGGAACGTCACCTCACCATCACCGTCGCAGCCCCGGCACTTATGCCATTGCTCCTTGGCGTACTGAGCCTGCACCTCCGGGGAAGCGAAGGGGAGAAGCATCTCCACAAGCTCACCCATAACAGCCTGCATCTTGTCGTCGATTTGTTTGAAGTTTGTCATTCCAGTCCCTTTCCTGTGTAGCAAAGTGTCATTGTGTTTCGGTGTTGTCAATACCTTTATTCTAGTGTCCCTCCTCTTCAAGCAGGCGCTTGATCGCCAGGCGCATGGCACCTGCGGAACTGCGTTCCTCCTCCTTGCAGTAGCCCATGAAGCGGCGAGCCATACCCTCTGACAGGATGGCTGTTACCTGCAGTTTCTGACCGGGGCTCCAAGCGCCCTTCGTTTTGGTTTCGTTCGTGTTCTTCATCCCTCATCCTCCTTGTTTTCTGCCACTCGTGTGGCGTGGTGTGATTCCATAAACTTGGCAATAGCCCTGGCATCAGCCTCCCTGATGCGCATTTTCTCTGCGATGTAGCTCCAATGATAGCTGCGCAGGTCATCCCAGTGCTGCCAACGGAGGCAGGATCCCCCGCTTCCTCCATCGTGCATCCAGGCGATGACGTAGCGCATGGACCCTTCGAGTTTGCCATAGAGCAGGTCGTATCGAGTGCCATTGCCCGGCTCGTAGTAGTACCTTCTCATCCTTCACCTCCAACCAGGCTGTCGATCCAGGCTTGCGGGACCACTCGTCCCTTGTCCTTCCCGCCAAGCCACTTGTTGATATGCCTGGTAGTAGTGGGGGAGTAGTACTTGTCCGTCCTCCACAACCCGTCATCACCCATGCCAGCCACAGGTGTTGAGTAGCTAAACAGGACAGTGCATCCGCCCAAGTCAAGCTCCGTCATATTCGATCCAATGTTTCGCAGTTTCATCCCTCGTCCCCTTCCCTTCGGGTGATAATGTTGGTCGGTGCTTGGCAGTCATCACACCACGTCGCAAAGACTTCCATCAGTAGATAGTCCCCGGTGTTCGGGTTAGTCATCTTTTCTGCCTCGTATACCTCGGTGCTCTCGCACTTCTGACAAACCCACTCAGTCATGCTTGCTCCTTGTAGATGTAGCCAATGCTATCGAAGTACTCCTCAAGGCTGCGCCCCCTGGGGATTTGCCCACGCTTTATCTTGATCCCTGTAATATCGAAGATAATCTTTCGAGCCGTCGTCTTGTTGACCCCGTAGGCTTTCGTGAAGCCATGCTTGCCCATCATTTCCAGCGCCTGAAATGCGCTGAGCAGTCTAAGTTTTTCCATCATGCGTCCTCCCCATATTCCCATACGACTTCCAGTCCGTATGCTTCAGTTTCTACCGTATGCCCGTACTCCACATGGTAGTACGGATCCTCCTCACGCTCACTCTTAGGTGCCTGAAACACCATCCCCTGAATCCTGCGTGCCTTGGCGATAGCCGTTGGCAGCTTGCTATATGATACCATCACTCACCCCTTCCTTTTCCCAACTTCAGTCTCTACCCAGTACTCGATGAAACGGAGCGTGTCGTCTTTCGAGTAAGGCTTCGCCTCCTTGTCGTTCATCACCCGTAGGGCTGTCTCTACCTGTGTCCACTCGTCCACGTCCCAAGCCTTCTCAGGGTCCGCCCAAACATCGACGGTGTTGTACTCATGGTACAGCCTTAGGTAGGTATCCGCCGACTGTTTCCACCGTAGACGCAGGCTATCCACGTTGGTGTCGAGCGCTTCAGCCAGCAGATTATTGGCGTTGAGCAGCAGGGCTGCTGTAATCGTATCATCAATCGAACTTCTCATTCCAATCCCTCACTTCCTGTTCTGTCATAAATCCCTGGTTGAAACGTCGCAGCTTGATGCGCTCCGCTTCCCCTTTGTCCTCGCAGCTTGCCGTGCATCCGTGCTCCCACACTTCAGACAGGCATCGCTTGCACTCACTTTCCATTCCAGTCCTCCATTGTGAAACAATACTAGCAACCATGTTGCGCACTGTCAAGTAAAGAATAAAGCCCCCCGATCAGGTTAGTCGTAAGCCAGCCTTTCCAGGCGCTTGCTCACATAATCAAGCGCAGCCTGTTTGTATGGGGCTTTGTCCGGGTCATCCGGCATCGCCTCCAGGCAGCCCTCAATGTAGATCCACGGCTCCGCTCCCCATTCTTCCCTAGGAACGTTGGTCATGGTGACATTCACTCTAGTAAACCGCGCCAGAGACGCTAGCTTCAAAGCCATGCCCTGCGTCCGCTGAGGTTGTGGCGTTGCATTTAGATCAACCAAGTCATTGACCCTGCGCTCCATTGACTCCGCCACTGCAGTCCGTATGGTCTGCATGATATTCGTTTTGAGAGCCTTGCCGTTTTCAAAGGACCCATCGACGTCTACAAAATTCATTATTCCCCCTCCTGTGTGGATTGTTTGTGCCCACAATGGAGCCCACCACCTAGCGTGGTGGACTCGATGTGTTCACCGTACAATCAGGCGCTTGCCATCGACGGTTATCCAGCTTGTTCCGGCATTGGAGTAGATGGTGACATATACACGCCGCCACCTGTTCTTGACTTTGATCCGATGCGCCGTCGGGATCTTGCGACCGTAGCCGCTAGCCGTCCGACCATAGGTTGGAGGATTCACATCCTCGCACCAGTCCTGGATCAAGTCAGTGTCCAAATATTCCAGTCCCATATTCACCCCCTCCGTGGATCACATGCCCACTATTGAGCCCACCACCACCGTGGTGATGGACCCTAAGTGTTCACGCTGCGTAGCGTGCCTCCAAGGCACGGAGCGCCTGCTCTTGGCGAGCCCGCTCCTCATCCTGCGCGGCCTCAAACTCCTCGTTGGTCAGGATGCGCTTGCCCAGCCCGTCCTTTGCAGTCACGGACCAACCGACAGAGCACAGCATCACCGATGCGAAGTCCATGCGGCGCGGTCCCGTATCAAACACCACGTTGACCGTGGTTTCGTCGTGGTCCGTGCATGGATGCGCCGTGATAGTCACGGCTTCCCATCCGTTGACACGTTCCAGTTTGCGGATAGCCGCACGCTGCCCAGGACGCAGGTTCTCAAACTTCACTTGCTTTCCAAGCATTACTTTCCCCCTCCGTGGACGGAATGCCCACTATAGAGACGCCTACCCGCAAGTAGGCGGCTCAAAGTGTTCACTACCCCATGACAGCTAGGCGCACGCTAAAGCGGTCCGTCGCAACGTTGTGACGCTCCGCCCACACTTTGCCGATGCGCAAGGCATCGCTGCGCGTTGCCGCCTTGATGACCTTGGCGATGTGCTTGCCGGCGCGCTCGGTAAACCCGTCCGCTACCCACGTGCGCATCGTCGCAGTCTCGCACGGCTCCGCCTTACGACTCGCCACGGACTTGCGCCCCGGCGTGGTCGATCGACGGCGTCGCTTGACATTGTATCGGTCGAGCCGATCCCACATGCCTTGACAGTCACGCAGTCCTAGTTGCCCAATGGTCCTGTTATCCAGTTTCATCACTTTCCCCTTCGATTGAATCCCGGTGGGCTCGCAGGCGGTCTTCGCCATAGACACCCATAAGAAGGGGGGGCTTTATTCTTCACTTGTCAGTCACGCTACGGACCATACCCCCGGGGGGTACAGTCCACAGACTTAGGCGGTACCGAAGCACGCTTAGAAGCCAAGTCTGTCAGACACCCAATGCAACCGTGCCGGTCGTTAGCTTGCTCGCCATGGTCCTGCGGATCGCTCTGGCTTGTCGCTCGCTGCCTTCCCGGCAATGAGAGTGTAACACTATGTCCGGTAGTGTTCACAAGCGAAAATCCAAACTTTCTTACAAGTGGCTGTTATTGCAGGGTTTTTGGAGGGCTTTTTTGGGGGTCATTCACGCTGCGCTCGCTCATTAGGGGGGTCTGGGAAGGGGTCCTGAGGGGGGTCTGTCTCGTGTGTGCGCACGTTGGGGACGGTTCTTTCTAGGCTTATGAATCCCCCCTATAGTCCCCCCTTCAAAGCTGGAAGGGTCGGGAGCCTACCATCCCGGAGGGGGCTTGGTCCAGTGGGAGGGGTTTGGGGTGGGTCTTACCGCCTTGATCCCCCCCTAGGTCCCCCCCTTCAGTTGGCTGGCCGGCTTCGCCGTGTTGCCGGTCCCTCCCCTTTGGGGCCGATCGTGTTGTTTGGATTGCGGTATATGTTGATAATACCACTTCCACCCGCACCTAGTTTTTCAAAGTGGTGCATACCGAGCATGGCTCTTCCCAGACTTTGCGTGTGCTTACTGGGCCTGCTCGATGTCCCTTGCACTGTGGGCATCTCCACTTCATCCAGAGTGCGAGCTTGGGTCCTGGGAACAGTTTGAACTTTGCGGCGGTGGCGGCTTGTTTCTTACGTGGCACGTTTGTCGCTTACATCAGGTAAGGTGTTCTCTACTTACCATGTGTTTCCGAAAAGCAACAGTATTGGGATCTTTGCGTGTGTAATCAGAGAGTTACCATGCGGAAGGCTCGCTCAGGGGTCTGAATCTAAGAGCAAAAAAACTCTAAGTAAACTCACGCACACGAGGGGCTTGGCCACTTGGTAAGCGAAGCACGGGGACTTACCAACTGGGCTTGTACTTGCGATGGGGGGTTGTTTTCCGCATAGTGCGGGCGGGGGAAACATGGACAAACGCCGGAAAGTTGCGAAGCGTGTTTACGCCGATCGGCTAGAAGAGTTGCGCAATCTTTCCATCGAGAAAGAGGAACTGGATAAACAGCTTGATAAAGTGATGGCTGATAAGGACAGGCTCAAGAAAGAGCAGCTTAAGTTTGTGACCAAACTCACCCCGTCCGGCAACGTCCACATGGATGCTAAGTTTCTTCCTGGCTACGAAGAGGCGGGCGCAAAAGTCAAAGCAGCGGATACCAAACACGCTGAACTCTACGATAGGTATCAAGAGGTAGAGTCCATGATGAAGGACAGCCCTCTTGCTGGCCCGCTCAATCGGAGCAATCCACTTAAGAACATGCTCGATGCGTTTGCTCCTCGGAAGAGAGCCGCCGGCAAACTTATGAAACGGAAACAAAATGCCAGCAAGTAAACTCAGTGACAGTCAATGGATTCAGATTCGGCTTGATTACGAGGCCGGGCTTCCGCAGACGGAGCTTGCCGCTGCCAATGGCATCTCGGTGCATACGCTTCGGAGCCGTGCCAAGCGTGATGGGTGGGGCCGTGATCTGAAGAAACTCGCCGCCGAGAAGTTGGAGCGTATTAAGTCACGTGCGCGTAAGCGCGTGGAGGATGCCGAGCGGGAAGCTGTTACCACGCTGCAGCAGGTCCTTGAGGATCACAAGAACGTCAGCCTCGATCTGTCTCACCTTCTCAAGCAAACCATTGATGAGTTGAAGCGGGAAGAGTTTGAGAACCTGAACAAGAAGCTGTTTGCGCTCAAGACAGCCAGCGAGGTAAGCACGACCCTGATGAAGAACCAGCGCCGGACTTGGAACATGGACGACCAGCAAAAGGGCACCATGCTTGAGGAACTGCTCGATGAGATTGAGGACGTGTCCGATGAGAAGGCGCAGTCCAAGCTCAAGGTTGTTGAGTAATGGCTAAGATAGCAGTCAAGCGTGACCCCGAGAAGTGGGACAAGGCCGTAAAGAAGGCACGGGCCAAGATGGGCAAGCACAGCGCCCGAGCCATGCAGCTTGCAGTAAAGATTTACAAAGATGATGACGGTACTTTCGCTGGACCCAAGAAGGAAACATCCCTTAGCAACTGGACCAAACAGAAATGGAAGTACTCCGGCAAGGATAAGCCGGGTCAGGGTGGTAGCGGGGTCTACTTGCCCGAAAAGAAGATTGCCAGGCTGAAGTCCTCTGCAGCGGGCAGGCTCAAGCTGAAGAAGGCCGAGGCTGCCAAGGCAAGAGCGACACGTCAGGGCAAGCAGTACAGCCGGCACGGGCTGGCGGCAGGGACGAGCAAAGCATGAAGAAGCGACTCAAAGATCCCAAGGGCGGCCTGACACAAGCAGGGCGTGAGCACTTCAAGCGCAAAGAGGGTGCAAACCTCAAGCCTGGAGTCAAAGGCGCAGCCGACACCCCGGAGAAGATGCGGCGCAAAGGTTCGTTCCTTACTCGGTTCTTTACCAATCCAAAGGGTCCCATGAAGGATGACAAGGGTCGTCCTACACGCTTGGCGCTTTCCGCTAACGCATGGGGTGAGCCTGTACCGCAAAGCCGTGAAGCTGCGCTTCGATTGGCTGCAAAGGGAAGGTCCCTTCTCAAGCGGTATGAGTCCAGTAAGAAGGCTCAGGCATGACGGTCCAAGCGAAAGTTGCTAAGAACGAGGCACGGATCGATGGGCACGATACCCAGATCAAAGCCCTGTTCAAAGACGTTGAAAAGTTGGATAATGAGATGCGCGACATTAGTAAGGCCGTCGTGCGTATGACCACATTTGTTGGGCTTGCGACGCCAATCGTTACGGCCCTTATTGTTCAATACCTAGTGAGGTAAACTAATGTCTATCCGTTCTAAAATGAAGTTTGGTGGAGGCCTTCCAGTAGGCGGGCGTTCTAGCGGTGGGCGACCCAAGAAAAAGGTCAAAGCCAAGTTGCGCAAAAGCTATGCGCGCCAAGAAGCGGAAACCGATGTGCGGTCCCGAGAACATGGTCGCGAGTCAGCACGGCGCGCAAAAGAAGAAAACAAAATGAGCAAAACAAAACTTGCTCGCTCCCCCCAAAGGCAAAAAGCAGCAATGCGCAAAATGGCTAGAGAATCTGCAAGCTCCGCTCGAAAGCCTGGTATCCCCGGAGACACGAAGGCATTTTTTAATAAGTTTGTTGATCGCTTTAACGATGCTGCTGATCGACTAGATGCACGCAAAGTTGCTGCTCGTCGCAAATCTGCGAGGTCCTATAGCAATACTGACAAATCTAGAATCATCCAAGAAGCTGGCAAAGAACTCATTAAAGCACGCAAAAGACTTGCTAACACCCCTCGCTTTGGAGGCAAAGGGCGCTTTTCAAGCGGGACTCGTAATAGGTTTGTAAGAGATGCGGACTAACCAAATCGGGCGTGAAGTCTAGAGCGCGCTACAAGAAGTAAATGGATTCCAACCAGATACTCCAAATGCTGGCAGACTTCGGGGCCTTGGGCCTCGCTAGCGGAGCTATATTCTGGCTGTACCTAAAGATGGCGAAACGTCTCGATGATCTGACGGACAACTTCCAACTACAGCTACGTGAGCAAATGGAAGACTGTAACCGCAGGGAGCAGGCAACCCGTGACAGGTTTATGGATGTCGTGCGAAAGTACGATGAGGAACGCCTGCAGTGGGTAACTCGCCTCGACTCGATCGAGAAAGAAGTGCAAGACACTGAGGTGCTCATCAAAGAAGGCTTGACCGAAATGCGTAAGCATTACGCAAAGATTAGCGCCGTGATTGGAAAGGAGGTCTGATGAGTAAACGCTCGCGCGCAACACTCTTGCTGGGCCTTCCTACCTACATCAGACGCAAGGTTTACAAAGGTAAAGGCATTACCCCTACAGAGGCAGCGGCGGTGCAAAGGGCTGCCACAAGAAAAAAAGATGAGTTACTTGAAAGGCTTACTAGTGATCGCTTTCGTAATAGGCTTGCAAAACAAGGCATAGAAGTTGACGACGATGTGTTGGAGCATGTGCGAGACACAGTTAGAGCAACGCCTGTTTATGCAACTAAAAGGGTTCCCGGCGATGCCTATGGTACCTACACAGAAAGAGGCAGTAACCCCACATTTGCAACGCAGCACCGTCGGCTAGGAAAGCAAGGTTCTGATGTGCGGGTGAACCCTGGTCAGTTGACCGACAAGAAGAAAAGAAGCGTTACTCGCCATGAGTTAGAGCACGCCTTCGATGAGTCATTTAAGGCTGCCAGCCCCGGTAAGGCTTTATCGCAAGTGCAGGGGCCTCTGCTAAAACAACTTGGCGCTAACATGAAAGAGTACGGACGCTATTCTCCAGAAGAGATGAGAACCGACATTATGGAGCTACGAGATGAAATCGGTAGCGAAGATGTCAGCGCTAAACAGTTAGAAAAGTACATCAAAGAATCCAAGGGGGTTAGCAAAGGGAACCTGCCTAGACCTCATGGTATGATTAGAAGGGCAATGGAAGCTAATCCTGGCATATCTCTAGAGGATCTTGCCAAACTGATTAACTCCGTTGCTGTAAGGCGGACAAGTAATGCTGGAAGGGAAGTCTGATGCCTACTCGTTCAAAGGTAATGGACGGTAGTGAGGGCATGGGCAGCAAGCCTGCCCGTCAGGGGCCTGGTGGTGTCAGCCCTAGGCTTGTAAAGGCTCTAAAAACCGGTGGGAAACTGGCGGCAGAAGAGGCTGCAATGGCTGTTTTTCCAGCAGCGCGCCTTGCTAAGGTCATAAAGCAGGCAGCAAAGGTAAAGATCAAACCGAAAGGCAAAAAGGTCTTGGCTAAGATGACTCGCCAAGCTGCTAAAAGCAGGGTGGGTAAGGCGGCTACAAGTGCGGCAAAACGTCTTAATATTGAAGAGTACGCCGGAACGGTTGGCAACAAACAGCACCTTACTCGCAGTGTTGAGGGTGAAGTTCCTATTGAAGGGCTGCTCTCGATTAAGGGCGGCATGGGAGAGCACAGCGCTTTTATTTGGAACCCTTCAACAAAAAGCTATCGCCGTAATCCTGCTAGCAAACACGCCAATCGCTACAGCGACTCGCCTGATGCCCCAGACTATAAGCGCTGGAGTGCCCTTGTGGATGACATACGCAAAAACGGCGTTAAAAAGCCTATAGTTATATTTCGGGACCCAGATAAAAAGGCTTTAATCTACGAAGGTAATCATAGGCTTAGAGCCGCTCGTGAGGCTGGCCTGAAGAACATTCCTGTTAAGATTCGTTACTTCGGCCACAGCGAACGCGCAGGGTTAGTGCCTGGCGATCCAGGGAAATAGAAAGGGAGTCTAATGCAGTTCGATCTAATGCACTTACCGGGTGATGTGCCCATAGCTGTCCCTATTGAAAGTGACGGGCAGGTAGACTCAAGAACGTTGTTGGTAATGAGGGATGCAGCATGGTCACTGCTGCGAGATTGGGACAAATACGATGCCTAAATACAGAGTTACATCACAAGGCACGGAGTTCCGACTCATGGACTTTATGCAGTCAATCGCCTTATCTATGGACGCGTGTTACAAAGATCGGGACGAGACGAACTTGACGCCAGAGCAGAACTACAATGCTACTTACCTTGTCACCGTGATGGAGGTTACAAAGCTCTGCAAAGAGTTTAAACTCATCAACCAACGGTGTCTTCGTAAAAAGCAGAAGAGCTTTTACAGGTACTTTGAGCCGGTGCAGGTGTGGATCAGCGGCTTTCCCGAGTCTATTGAGGACTCACCAGATGAAACACTGCGTTTCTTCACGGGCCTTGTTAAGATTGTTGAGGATGCCCACACCATCCTTAACGAAGAAACCAATCAGAAGCTGCGCGATCAGATTATTCAGAACGCTTATCTTCGATTCGCCGAACCGGCAGGGAGCGCATAGCCATGGCTGAGCGACGTTACAAACCGACCCCAGAAAACGAGCGACTGGTCCAGCAGTTCATCGAAAGTTCCAAGCGTGCTGGGTACGACCCCACCTTTACGAACATTATCGTCAAGGAAGTAA
>Ga0098074_1001360_pt1 | contig 12619 bp, 9 predicted proteins | sample 32_taG_FD_75064 | JGI IMG/M metagenome (GOLD analysis project Ga0098074, IMG submission 75064) | Marine viral communities from the Gulf of Mexico - 32_GoM_OMZ_CsCl metaG | ecosystem: Environmental > Aquatic > Marine > Oceanic | place: Atlantic Ocean: Gulf of Mexico | collected 2015-07-12
TAGAGAATGTACAGGCGCGCCAGCGGCAAGAAGGTGGTCAGCAGCGGCAGCCGCCAATGCGTAAACAGCATATGAAGCAGGCCAATACCCACCAACCCCAGCAACCAGGGCAGCAGACGCGGCACAGATGCGGTAATCCGGCTCAGCGGTTCAGCCAGCCTGCGGCCGCGAGCCCAGCGCGCAAAACGGCCCTGCACGGTAGCGGCCGGCGCACGGGATCGTCGCGCCAGCAGGACCAGCAGACACAACAGCAGCACACCAAACAGGTATTCGACAATCTTGAGCCAGCCCGGCGTGCCAGCTTCACCGTCCTTGCCCGCCCGGTAACTCGCGCGGGTATCGGCAAACAACCAGTTCAAACGTGTGTGGAAGGCACGCGCCTCATCCAGCAGCAAGCCGTCACGAGCCTGTGGCGGCAACTGCTCGAACAGCAGCGGATAACGACTCCACATCCACGCCCGCACGTCGTTCAACGCATTGCGCTGTACCAGCGCATCCAGACGCGCCAGCCGGAAGTACTCGCGGGCGGACTCCGCCACCTCGGCAGGCAGGGCATCCAGCAGTTGCTCACGCGGCAGATCGTTCGCGGGGTTCAGCGCATAGGCACTGCGCCAGAGCTGCAGCAAGTCGCCCAGCCGCACCGCCGTAGGCTCTCGTTGCAACGCCGGCAGAATGGCGAACAGCTCTCGCCGCAGATCACTCAGTTGCCCCTGGCTACGGTTGATGGCGGCCTGCAACAACGCCTGCTCGGCGCGCGACTGCGCCGGCGATTCATCCGCCGACAGCTGCTGTTGCAGCACCTCACCATGAATCAGCAAGCGCTGACGTGACTGCCACACCAGCACCAGCGCATCGCGCATGCTGTCGGGCAACGCAGCCCAGCTGGCCTGCTGACGCTGCAGGCGTGATTGTGCGTGCCGATAGTCGGCCAACGCCGACTGGTACTGCTCGGCCAACGCCGAACAGTCGATGGTATCGGGCCAGGCCTGGCGCCCGCCGTTCTGCGCGCCCTGCAACACCTCGTCCAGCGACATGCTGGCCGGAAACGCATCGTTGTAGATCGACTCAAACACCGCGCGGCGGCCGTTCAGCCGCTCAATGCCTTGCTCCAGCGCAGCCAGCAGCTCGGATTCGTCACGACACTCGGCCAGCGCAGCTCCCGACGGGCGCGCCTGCGCCGGCTGCACCAGCAACGCGCAGGCCAGAAAAATCCAGGCTAATCTCACCAACCCCATATCACCCCGCACCCTGATCCTTGCAGCCCGCTCCACAGGCAGCCGGCCCCGGAGCCGTCGCCACTTCGCAGCAGATTATAGACATAGCCAAGGATCAGCGCGGATATTCCTGCCAGCGCCGTTCCAGAGCGCCAGCAGGGTCGGGTAAGACGCGGGATCTCAGACTTGCAGATGCGAGAACGCATCCTTGCTCATCAGTACATCCAGCCGATGCACCCGGGCGGCGTCGGCCAAAATGGCGTTCATCCGCGCCCGGTCCCTGAAAATGTCGCCACCGCCGCCCTCGACATGAGCCTGCCTGCCAGCGATATCGGGAAACGCCTCGAAGATGCCGAATACCCGCTCGGAATAGCGCACCGCAAACCAGGGCCCGGTGCCCGGTTCGTCTTCAACGCAGGCGCGAATATCGCGCAGCATCTGCAGCACCTCCTCCTCCCGCCCGGGCCTGGCCTCGATATGAATGTAAAAGGCCTTGCGCCCTTCCTCGCCCTGCTCACCTATCTGCCGGACGCCAACGTGGGGCGACTCGATCGGCGGTGGTGGTGCAAGCGGTCCGGGTACCGACGCGTCGCGTGTCTGTTTGTCAGTCATGGGTCACCTCCTGTCGTGGAGCTTCCACTCTAGCCATGGGCACGTGCAGCAGATGCCCAAAGCACCGACAAACATGCCTGATAATCCAGATGGCTTTACCCGAAACTCGGCGCCAGCGCAGAATGAGCGCATGAACAAAGCCCTCGTCGACGCCACCCGCCACTACTGTCAAAGGCACGCCAACAGCGGCCCACTGATCAGCACGCCGGTGCCGGGGCTGATTCTGCTGCGCAGAACCTCGCCGGCAGCAGTCGATCATGCAATCGTCCAGCCACTGCTGTGTCTGGTGCTGGAGGGCAGCAAAGAAGTCGACATTGATCAGCGCACCGAGCGCTACAACGCCGGCGACCTCATGCTGGTGGCCCGCAATACGCCGACACTGACACGCATCGCCGGCGCCAGCGTCGCCACACCTTATATGTCCATCGCGCTGGACCTGAATATCAGCCTGCTGGGTGAGCTGATCGAGCTGCACCGCGGTGCGCCGGCAAGCCCGCCGCAGGACACCCGCGCCCCGCTGCTCGATGCCATACGCAGACTGATCACCCTGCTCGACCAACCCAGCTCGCTGGAGGTACTGAACACCGGCCTGCTGCGTGAAATCCACCATTGGCTGCTGCTGGGCCCTGAGGGCCCGCAACTGCGCGAGCTGGCTCAGGCAGACGGTCACGCCCTGCGGATCGCCCGCGCGGTAAAGCTGTTACGCAGCGATTACCGCAACCCGCTGTCGATCAACACACTGGCCGCCACCGCCGGCATGAGTCGGTCAGCCTTTCACCAGCACTTCCGCGCCCAGACTTCCCTGACACCGCTACAGTTTCAGAAGCATCTGCGCTTGATTGATGCGCGCAGCCAGTTGCTCGGACGGGGCACCGCCATCAGCGCTATCGCCTTTGCCGTGGGCTATGAAAGCACCTCGCAATTCAGTCGCGAGTACCGCCGGCTGTTCGGCCTGTCACCGGCGCAGGACAGAAAAGCCAACGCAAGCGGGCCGGCCAAGACCACGGCGAGCTGACACCGAGCGCTCTGGCGCGCACCCTCCAGGATCTGCCAACAGGCCCACAAACTCGCCTGGCGTTTTCCCCCAGTCGGAACCACCACGCAGTACAACGGCTCTAAACGGCCACAAGCAGATCCAGCCGAAGGGACATTCCGGCGGGATCAGCAGCCCCAACGCCGTGCGGAGATCAGCCACAACCATGAACAGACGACCCCTGCTGCAAGGCGCTGCCGCCCTTGCCGGCGCCATGCTACTGCCCTCCTTCGCCCTTGCCGCCAGTGATGTACGCCCATTCAGCTTTGATGCGCTGGTGGAGCGGGCACGCAGCATGGCCAGCACCCCCTACCAGGCGCCCGCGCTGCCCGCCCCCGAGGTCGTCCAGCAGATTGACTACGCACGGCACGGCGAGCTCGTCTTCGACACCCAGCGTGCGCCCTTCTCCGGCCAGCCTGACACCGAGGCGAGCGAGGGCTACCCGCTGGTGTTCTTCCCGCTGGGCAAGTACGCGCCCAAGGGCGTACACATGTTTATGGTCGATCAGGGCGAAGCGGTCGAGATCCCCTACTCAGCCGACTTCTTCAACATGCCGGCGGACAACCCCGCCCGTGACCTGCCTGCCGATGCCGGCTTCGCCGGCTTTCGTCTGCAGGAGTGGCACACGGCTGAGGACTGGGTAAAACAGGACTGGGTGGCCTTTCAGGGCGCCTCCTACTTCCGCTCCATCGGCGCCGATGGGCAGTACGGCCAGTCAGCCCGAGGTATCGCGATTGACCCTGCCGTCGCCGGCCAGCCGGAAGAGTTTCCGGACTTCACCGAGTTCTATATCGAGCAGCAAGCCGACGCCACGCCCGACACCCCGGTGACCGTCCACGCCCTGCTCAATGGGCCCAGCGTAACCGGCGCCTACCGCTTCAAGATGACCCGCGGCCTGGACCGCAGCGCGCCTGTAGTCATAGACGTTGAGGCGCGGATTTTCCTGCGCGAAGACGTTGATCGGCTTGGCCTGCTGCCGCTGACCTCCATGTTCTGGTTTGGCGAGTACGGCGCAGAGCGTCTCAAGGACTGGCGCCCGGAGGTACACGATTCCGACGGACTCGCGCTGTGGACCGGTTCCGGCGAGCGCATCTGGCGACCGCTGAACAACCCCGACGCCACCCGCGTATCCGCCTTTGCCGATGAAAACCCCAAGGGCTTTGGCCTGATGCAGCGCGACCGCAACTTCGACCATTACCAGGACGGGGTCTTCTACGACCGCCGTCCCAGCGTCTGGGTCGAGCCGCTCAAACCGCTGGGCAAAGGCAGCGTACAGCTGCTGGAAATTCCCACCGACGATGAAATCCACGACAACATCGGCGCCTTCTGGGTCCCGGACGGCAAGGCCAGCAAGGGCAGCGAATATGACCTCCACTACCGCCTGCACTGGCAGGATCTGAGCCCGGTACCGGCCACCAACATCGCCCAGACCATCGCCACCCGCATCGGCCGCGGCGGCCAGCCCGGCCACGAGCGTCCCGACAACGTCTATAACTTCACGGTCGAATTTGATCGCCCTGAGGTCATGCAGCAGATTCCTTACGGCGTCTTTCCCGAGGTCAAGGTCAGCACCAGCGCCGGCATCGTCAGCCGTACCTTCGCCCGCCCGGTACCCAACGGCAACGTCTGGCGCGCCAGCTTCGACCTGGAGCTGGAACCCGATCAGACCGCCGACCTGCGCATGTACATGGAATTGGACGGCAAACCGCTGACCGAAACCTGGCTCTATCAGTTCAAGCCCGAGTGGGCGATGGGAGATGGGCAGTAGTCGCGCGTCCTCCTCAGAGGTGAGCCTGATGTCTACCGCACCGGAGCTAAGCGTGTAACAGCGTCGCGCATAGCGTTCCTAGCGCGCAACAGACTCGGTGAACGGAGGGCCGCTCTTTCGGGAGACCACTCATTACGTACCCAATCAACTAGACGTCGGTTGTACCCAATACCCTGCTTGGCAACGGCTCCCTGTTGAGCAACCAGATCAGCTTTCACTGATCGGGGCGCTCTGCGAGCCAAGTCAAGCAAGTGCTGCTTAGGGTCCGCCAAAGTATCCGGCTGGACAGGAAACCTCCCTTGGGGCCCCAGCAAAATAGCAAGGGCCTCATGATCAGCAAGCAGCCAGGACTCAACCTCACGCTCAGCAACACGCAATAACAGATTGTTCGGCCGCTGTCGCGCACCCAACCAATCATTAAGTAATACAACGGGACAGGCGATCCGATCAAGGTCCGTAAGAACAACTACCAGCTGCCGCTCAGCCATCTGACGCCAGCTTTCGATTCGAGAACGCAAATACCCAAAACCATTTTTTCTTAACAACATGGGAGGCACTGCGGCCAAATCAGGATGCTCTGAGAGTAGTTTTAAGCCTACAGCCTCACTGAGTTCGTCCTCTGTGGCTAGTGCAACAGGAATCATTCCCAAAGTCCAAGTTGATTAACCGAACTAGGTCGAGTCTTCGGCAGAACAACCTCAGCTACAGACAACCCCGCCTCAAGAGCACATGCCTCCTCTTTTTGCAGTGTCCGCCCAGTTGACCCGTCCGCGGTAGCTTCCAGCAAGATTACACCCCGGCCATCAATGCCAGGGTTACTGAGCAACGCCTCGCTGTGAGTGCTGACTATCACTTGCCGCTTCGTCTTCCTGTTTCTCTGCAGCCTCTGAATGATGAGGGGGATTTCCTTCACAACAGCATCGTTAAGGGAAATTTCCGGCTCCTCGAGCAGTAACATGGAGCTGCCATCCAAGAATGCCCACAACAAACCCAGCAAACGCAGAGTCCCATCAGAAAAGTGCTCTTCTGACTGCCACCCTGCGTTGGGCCTATGGTGCGAGTAAAGAGCCTCCAAATGGGGATGTCCGGAATCGTCCTTTACGAAGCGCAACTCTTTGAACTGCGGCACAGCCAACGTTAAGGCTTCACCAATTTTCTTCAAACGAGTGTTTCTAACCCTCTCGGTAGTTTTACCTATTCGCTCTAAAAAACCCTGGCCAAACGGATCATTTTCTAAAGGCCGCCCCCCCAGCTGATCGGCAAACTTTAACAGCTGTGGAACAAGATGCAGATACGTAATTGAACCAAAGAACTCTGCGACCTCTCTGAAGCTCGCATTGGCCACAATCTGCTCAAGACGTGTCTGAGTCAGCAATACAGTATCGCTTCGATCCCTATTATCCGGTCTTGAGAACAGCTGCTTACCGTCTTGCCATACCTCTTCCCTAGATACCAAAATACGCTGCGCGCCCTTGCCCTCTGGCTTAAAGCCGAGCACATAACGCCAACGAGGAACCTCGTCATCTGGAGACTCAGAGAGCTCCACATCGATACAAACCTCTGGGTCTCTCCGCGCATGAAGGCATCGCAACTTGCTAATGCCTCCTCTAGCGATCACCGCTGCCTGCAGCCCGCCGCCGGCAGGCTTACTGACATCTCGCAAAAAACGGAACACGTCCAACAGATTAGACTTACCTGAAGCATTCGGACCTAGAATGTAAGTGACATCTCGCATCGGCGCGTCAAAGACTCTAAAATTACGCCAATTTTTCAGTCTCACTCTTGTCACTTGCATAGCTGATCTCCTTGTAACCGAGCTTGAGCTGAAAACTTTGCTATCCCAAGCCACTAAAAAGCTTGATTTTCGTCACTTGCATCAGAGGTCAAGGAACTGTCGCGGGAGGCGAACAAGCACTCTTCGCCCCCCCCATGGACCTCCAGCACGACCTAAGCAGAAAAAGACACAGGGAAAAATGCCAGAACCGGCGCACAGGTTAACGCCGCATCTAAAAAAAACACCAAATTCTTTAGTAGCCCGCAATGCTTGGCGAGCACTAAAAGTGCCTTAGGCGCCCCCAACCTGAATACGTCACTCCCACTCAATCGTCGCCGGCGGCTTGCTCGAGACATCGTAGGTGACGCGTGAGATGCCGTCGATTTCGTTGATGATGCGGTTGGAGACCTTCTCCAGCAGCTCGTACGGCAGGTGCGCCCAACGGGCGGTCATGAAGTCGATGGTTTCAACCGCACGCAGGGCAACCACCCAGGCGTAGCGACGACCGTCACCGACCACACCGACCGACTTGACCGGCTGGAACACCACGAACGCCTGGCTGGTCTTGTGGTACCAGTCAAAGTTATGCAGCTCCTGAATGAAGATGTGATCCGCCAGACGCAGCAGGTCGGCGTATTCCTTCTTCACTTCACCGAGGATGCGCACACCCAGCCCCGGGCCGGGGAAGGGGTGACGGTAGACCATGTCGTAGGGCAGGCCCAGTTCCAGACCGATCTTGCGGACTTCATCCTTGAACAGTTCGCGCAGCGGCTCGACCAGTTCAAAGGCCATATCGTCAGGCAGGCCGCCGACGTTGTGGTGCGACTTGATCACGTGGGCCTTGCCGGTCTTGGCGCCGGCCGACTCGATCACGTCAGGGTAGATGGTGCCCTGAGCGAGGAATTTCACATCCTTGAGCTTGGTTGCTTCGGTATCGAACACCTCGATAAAGGTGCGACCAATCACCTTACGCTTCTCTTCCGGGTCGGACACGCCGGCCAGACGGCCGAGGAACAGGTCTTCGGCATCAACACGGATGACCTTGACGCCCATGTTCTCGGCGAACATGGCCATCACCTGATCACCTTCCTGATGACGCAGCAGACCGTTGTCGACAAACACGCAGGTCAGCTGGTCACCGATGGCCTTGTGCAGCAGCGCCGCCACGACAGAGGAGTCCACACCACCGGACAGACCCAGCAGCACCTTGGAGTCCCCTACCTGAGCGCGGACGGTAGCGATGGCATCTTCCACGATGTTGGCCGGCGTCCACAGCGCTTCACAGCCACAGATATCCAGCACGAAGCGCGAGAGGATACGACCGCCCTGTTTGGTGTGGGTGACTTCCGGGTGGAACTGCACGCCGTAGTAGCCGCGCTCATCGTCCGCCATGGCCGCAATCGGGCAGCTTGGCGTGCTGGCCAGTACATGAAAACCTTCCGGGATGGCACTGACCTTGTCGCCGTGGCTCATCCAGACATCCAGCGCCAGCACACCATCGGCGTCGACGTGGTCTTCGATACCGTCGAGCAGGCGGGCCTTGCCGACCACATCCACACGAGCATAACCAAACTCGCGCAGATTGGAGCCTTCCACCTTGCCGCCCAGCTGGTCGGCCATGGTCTGCATGCCATAGCAGATACCGAACAGTGGTACGTTCAGATCAAATACCGCCTGCGGCGCACGCGGGCTGTCAGCCGCGTGTACCGACTCCGGGCCACCGGCCAGGATGATGCCGCGCGGCGCGAAGGCGTTGATGTCCTCGGCGCTCATGTCCCAGGGATGGATCTCGCAGTAAACGCCAATCTCACGGACCCGGCGGGCGATCAACTGGGTGTACTGGGAACCGAAGTCCAGAATCAGGATGCGGTGCGCATGGATATCTTGCAGGGACATGGAATTTCCTCAGAAAAAGTAAGCTACAAGCGCCAAGCCGCAAGCTACAAGTACAGGCCGTACTGCTTGCAGCTTGAGGCTTTCAGCTTGCCGCTGGCGGGTTGAGCTGCGCTCAACCTACCCGATAGTTCGGTGCTTCCTTGGTGATCTGTACGTCATGGACGTGCGATTCACTCATACCGGCGCCGGTAATGCGAACAAACTCGGGCTGGGTGCGCATCTCGTCGATGGAGCTGGAGCCGGTGTAGCCCATGGAGGCACGCAGACCACCCATCAGTTGATGGATGATCGCAGCCAGTGCGCCCTTATACGGCACGCGGCCTTCGATCCCTTCCGGTACCAGTTTCTCGGCGCCAGCGCTGGAATCCTGGAAGTAGCGGTCAGCCGAGCCGCCGCCGGAGTTGGCCATGGCGCCCAGCGAGCCCATGCCACGGTAAGCCTTGTAGGAACGGCCCTGGAACAGCTCGACCTCGCCCGGAGCTTCTTCAGTACCGGCAAACATGGAGCCCATCATCACAACGGATGCGCCAGCGGCGATGGCCTTGGCCAGGTCACCGGAGAAGCGGATGCCGCCGTCCGCGATCAGCGGTACGCCGGTGCCTTCCAGCGCAGCAGCCACATCAGCGATGGCAGAGATTTGCGGTACGCCAACACCGGCAACGATACGGGTGGTGCAGATGGAGCCGGGGCCGATACCGACCTTGACCGCATCAGCGCCGGCCTCGGCCAGTGCCTTGGCGGCGGCACCGGTGGCGATGTTGCCGCCGATGACCTGGATATACGGGAAGGTCTGCTTGACCCAGCTGACGCGATCAATCACGCCCTTGGAGTGGCCGTGCGCGGTATCCACGATGATCACGTCAACGCCGGCAGCAGCCAGCGCTTCAACCCGGGCAGGCGTCTCGGGGCCGGTACCGACCGCAGCACCAACCAGCAGGCGGCCTTGATCGTCTTTGGCAGCGTTCGGGTAGGCGCGGGCTTTTTCGATGTCCTTGACGGTCATCATGCCCTGCAGGCGGAAGGCATCGTCAACGATCAGGACTTTTTCAATGCGGTGGATGTGCAGCAGCTGGCGTACTTCGGTGGCCGCAACCCCCTCCTTGACCGTGACCAGCTTCTCTTTCGGCGTCATGACCTCGCTGATCAGCGCGTTCATGCGGGTTTCGAAGCGGATGTCACGGGCGGTGACAATACCGACCAGATCGCCGTTGGACAGCACCGGCACACCGGAGATGTTGTTCTGGCTGGTCAGCTCGATCAGGTCGGCAACCGTGGCGCTGGCGTCGATGGTGATCGGGTCGCGCACCACGCCAGACTCGAATTTCTTGACCTTGCGTACTTCGGCGGCCTGCTGCTCGACGGTCATGTTCTTGTGGATGATGCCCATGCCACCTTCCTGCGCCATGGCAATCGCCAGACGGGCTTCGGTGACAGTGTCCATGGCAGCGGACAGCAGCGGGATGTTCAGTTCGATACGACGGGTCAGGCGGGTCTTGAGACTCACGTCCTTGGGCAGAACCTCGGAGTATCCGGGCACCAGGAGAACGTCATCAAAGGTAAGTGCTTCTTGGCGAATACGCAGCATAGCAGGCTCCCGAGCGGGAAAAATGGAAGCGCGCCATTATACCTGTCAGCCCGGTTGCACTCAATTGGCTTGAGTACTCTAAATGCCAGAAAACGCAAGGCGTGGCGGCAGGCGCGCCGAAGGCTCTGGCAAGCGGCTGAGCGCGCAGACGCAGGCGTCTTTACAAGGCAAAAAACCGGCAAGCAGACGCAATTGTCATAAAACAAATGCGCATGGTTAACGCGGCAGCGACAATGCGGGTAGATTGTCAGCAGCCTGTTAGAATGCGCCCATGAACGACGACCACCTGTTTCAGAAGCTCACCGCCGAGCCAGACGTACTCAGCGTCAGCCAATTGAATGCCCGCGCCAGACAACTGCTGGAAGATGTCTTTCCGCGTATCTGGGTCGAGGGCGAGCTGTCCAACCTGTCGCGGCCCAGCTCCGGCCATATGTACTTCACGCTGAAGGACGACCGCGCGCAGATTCGTTGCGCCCTGTTCCGCCAGCACGCCGCCCGCGTGCGCTTGGCGATGCGCGACGGCCAGCAGATTCGCGCCCGCGGCCGGGTAAGCCTGTATGAGGGCCGAGGCGATTATCAGTTGATTGTCGACAGCGTCGAGACCGCCGGTGACGGCGCGCTACGCCAGGCCTTTGAGGCGCTCAAGGCCAAGCTGCAGAGCGAGGGCCTGTTTGCCGCCGAGCGCAAGCAGCCGCTGCCCGAACACCCGACCCGCATCGGCGTAATCACCTCGCCCAGCGGCGCAGCAGTGCGCGACATTATCAGCGTGTTCGGCCGCCGCGCGCCCTTTATCGAGCTGGTCATCGTGCCGGCCGCCGTGCAGGGCCGCGAGGCCGCGCCGCAGCTGGTGCAGGCACTGGAACGGGCCGACCGCGCCGGCTTTGACGCCATCATCCTCAGCCGTGGTGGCGGCTCGCTGGAAGACCTGTGGCCATTCAACGAAGAGATGGTCGCCCGCGCACTGGCCGCCTGCCGCACCCCCACCATCAGCGCCGTGGGCCATGAAACCGATATCTCGATCAGTGACTTTGTCGCCGACGTGCGCGCCCCTACCCCATCTGCGGCGGCAGAACTGCTGAGCCCGGACCGCCAGGCGCTGCTGCGCCAGGTCGAACAACTGCAGCGCCGCTTGCAGCAACGACTGGCCGAGCGCCTGAGCCGTGCCCGCCTGCAACTCGATGGCCTGCGCCGCCGCCTGCGCCACCCGGGCGAGCGGCTGAGCCAGCAAGCCCAGCGCCTGGACGAAATGGAACTGCGCCTGCGCCGGGCGCTGGAAACCCGCCTGCGCCTGCGCAACGAGCGCCTGCAACACCTGCAGACCCGACTGGCGACCCAGCACCCGGGGCGCCGCCTGCAGCGCCTGCAGGAACAATGGCAGCAACTGGATCAGCGCCTGCCGCGCGCCATGCAGCAACAGCTCAAGCAGCAACACACGCGCCTGCAACAGCAAGTACAGGCCCTGCATCTGATGAGCCCGCTGGCCACCCTGGGGCGTGGCTACAGCATTCTGCTGGACCAGCACGGCAAGGCGGTGCGCAGCGCCGGCGACACCCGCCCCGGGCAGCGCCTGAACGCGCGCCTGCAAGACGGCACGCTGGCGGTAGAGGTCATAAAAGACGAACCCCACACCCTGTCACTGCTGGATTAACCATGCTCATACATCGACTGCGCCGCCCACTGGCGGCCCTGCTGCTGGCGGCGTTCAGCCTGCCGGCATTGGCCGACGGTTTCATCACCCGCCTGCTCGACAAACCGGTGCCCGGCGGGGTGGCCGTGGTAGCCCTGCCTGAACAGGCCGAAGCGCCACGGGCCACCTATCAGGGCAAACCGCTGCTGACCATCCGCGAAGATGGCCAACGCTGGATCGCCATCGTCGGACTGGGCCTGGATACCGCTACCGGCCAGCAGCACATCACACTGGAAGACGGCAGCCAATTGAGCTTTACCGTCAATCCACGCGAGTACGACCAGCAGCACATCACCCTGCGCAACCAGAGCCAGGTCAACCCGGCGCCAGCCCAGCTGGCACGCATTCAGCGGGAACTGAAAGAACAGACCGACGCCTACGCGCAGTTCAGCCCGCGCCAGCCCAGCAACCTGCTGTTTGACCGCCCCGTCCCGGGCCGCCAGTCCAGCCCCTTTGGTGTACGTCGGTTCTTCAATGGCGAGGAACGCAACCCGCATTCGGGCCTCGACTTTGCCGCCAGTACCGGCACACCAATCAAGGCACCCGCGGCAGGCAAGGTGATTCTGGTGGGAGATTACTTCTTCAACGGCAAAACGGTATTCGTCGACCACGGCCAGGGGCTGATCAGCATGTTCTGCCACCTGTCAGCCATTGATGTCGAACTGGGGCAGGACGTCCCCCGTGGCGGCGTGCTCGGAAAAGTGGGCTCAACGGGCCGGGCAACCGGCCCACATCTGCACTGGAATGTCAGCCTGAATGGCAGCCGAATTGATCCGGCCATCTTCATTGGTACCTTTGAGCCTTGACAGTCAGCCTGAAATCGCCGCGCAAACATCTGGCAGAAATCACGACAAGCAGGCAATAAAAACCAACATTTATCGCCCAAGAAGTGATTCCTGCCAATTTTTTTCAACTCGTTGCAAGCATAAACCACAGCCATTACCTTCTACTGCAACTAGCTCCTTATTTGTTACTGCCTTTGGCCTTCACAAGAGGCCAACCAGCCCAGGGAAACCCAAACCATGAGCATGCTCAAAGATCCGTCCAGCA
>Ga0098074_1001363_pt1 | contig 12614 bp, 18 predicted proteins | sample 32_taG_FD_75064 | JGI IMG/M metagenome (GOLD analysis project Ga0098074, IMG submission 75064) | Marine viral communities from the Gulf of Mexico - 32_GoM_OMZ_CsCl metaG | ecosystem: Environmental > Aquatic > Marine > Oceanic | place: Atlantic Ocean: Gulf of Mexico | collected 2015-07-12
CAGTGGAAAGCATATGTTTGGCTATGCAATACCTAGTGACAAACGCGCAACAATTTGCCGTAACAACTATCGCTTCTTAGGTGCACGGATTCAGATCCAGCTACAGAAAACAACTGGCACCATATCCCGCACAATCTGCGGCGGATGCACAGGTATCCGTCTCGGATTAGGTGAAACCCCGACTGGCAGTTACAACGAAACAGCCAAAAGAGCTTTAGTCGGGCGAGGCAACTGCACTTGGACTGAGTTTGACCCAGACAAGATGTGGCTGGAAACGCGGTAATTGATATGTAAAAAACAACAGAATTAGAATAGTAAAAACTACCGGAGTTTTTTATGTCTACTAATAGCGATGTACTTCAATCTTTTTTAGAAGTAGGAGTACCCCGTAATGATTTTAGAACCTTACTTCAAATCGTTTCAGCCGAAATTCGTGAGCGTATTGAGCAACACGATGAACAAGTTGTTGCTCTTGCTGAACTGGTTGGAGATGCACCAGAGTTATTAAATACTTTGGGCGAACTCAGTGATGCACTGGGAGACGATCCTCAATTCTTTGCAACGATTGCAGATCAAGTTGCTGAATTAAATACTGATGTTACTGCAACTGTCACAGCAATGGGCATTGCAGAAAACGATACATCGATGGGTGCGTTTAGTGAAAGCGTATTACCTGATGGCGTTAATTTAAAAGCAGTATTAGAAGCTTTTGCTGTTGCTTGGCGCACCGCAAAAGAGAACATTGAAGCTGCAGCTGGCACTATTGAGACCAACTTAGCGAACGAAGTTACTGCTCGCACTGATGGTGACACTGCATTATCTAATCGCTTAGATGTATTAGAAGCAGATCCCACGACGCAAACTTTATTAGATGCAGAAGCAACCGCTCGTGACAATGCAGACAATGCACTGGACGGCCGTTTAGATGCTCTTGAGTTAGATCCGACGACTCAGACCTTGTTAGATGCAGAAGAGACTGCCCGTGAAGGTGCTGACAGTGCGTTATCCGATCGCTTGGATGTATTAGAAGCAGATCCAATTACTGCAACTGCTGCTGCAAGTGCAGACGCTACGGTTCTTTCTACTGCAAATACTTACACTGACACCAGTATTACTAACCTGGTCAATGGTGCAGATCTTGCCTTAGATACATTAAAAGAAATTGGTGACGCACTCCAGCAAGGAGATGATGACGTTACTACTGCATTAACGAATCAGATTACAACTGAAGCTACCACTCGTGCTAATGCAGACACTGCATTATCTAATCGCTTAGATGTATTGGAAGCAGATCCAACAACTCAAACGTTGTTAGATGCTGAAGCTACCACTCGTGCTAATGCAGACACTGCATTATCTAATCGCTTAGATGTATTAGAAGCAGATCCCACAACTCAAACGTTGTTAGATGCTGAGGCTACTGCTCGTAGTGATGCTGATACTGCGTTAGATGGTCGCTTGGATACGCTTGAGCTGGACCCAACAACCCAAACTGCAGTTGATGCCAAGCTTGATGCATCTGCTGTTTCAACGTTTGGCGGCACGTTAATTGATGATGCAGACGCTGCTACTGCCCGCACTACTCTTGGTTTAGGTGATGTAGCTACCACTGCCGCTGCTGATTACGCAACGGCTGCCCAGGGTGCACTGGCTGATACTGCTGTTCAACCTGCTGCGATTAGCAACATTGACAACACCAGTGATGCTGATAAGCCTATTAGCACTGCTACTCAAACTGCATTAGATGCTAAGGCTCCTCTGGCAGACCCTGACTTTACTGGTGTGCTTGAAGTTGATACCAATGCTCGCCTGGAGTTTGATAGCAACCTGACCAAGCTGCACAACGTACTGCGTAGCACCAGCATTGTTATTGGTAACAACATTACGTTGAACCCTGCTGCTGCTAATGGCCGCGTTGAAGTGGAAGGTGAGTTTTATCTGCGCCCTTCTGATTTAACTGACGCTGCAGATGATACCGCTGCTGCTGCTGCTGGCATTATTGTTGGCCAAGTTTATCGTAATGGTTCGCAACTGATGGTTCGCGTGAGCTGATAAGTGATCTCTACTAAAGAGAAAATCTTACTGTCGTTTCTGGGTTGCATTTTTGCGGCCCAGATTTTTTTTCTTGGGACAGCTATTAACTACTGCAGTAGGAATGGTGGGCTTAAAGTGTGCCCAGAGATTGGTAAGAGGACTGAGATGACATTTGGAACAATGACTGCAACAGTCCTAGCGTTACTAACGGGAGTTAGTCTTAACAAAAAATAGGAGGTTATTGTGAATCCATTAAAACAATATAAAAAATTACAGCGATGTAATGTAAAGGCTGAGTTGTGTGAGTCAAGAGAAGAAGCGCAAAAGCTAATTCAAAAAGCAGACAAAGCTCAGTCCAAATTAAATTTCAATCGCTGGTATGAATCAACACGAACGTGACAACTGGCAAAAAGTAAAAACCAGCCTTGAGGAGGCTGGTAAAACAGATTGCTTCTTTTATAAAAGGGCTTGTGCTATTTGCGCTGGAGGCTCCGACCCATTCAGTCATGAAGACTGGGGACAAACTCACCTTCCATCGGACGCGAAGTAAGGTCAAGATTACGAACAGCTTGTTCAATACCAAACTTAAAGTCTTCTGCTTCTTTAATAGCAGCTTCTTCTTGTTCTTTTAAACGAGCTTCGTATTCAGCAATAGCCCTTTTCTGATCGAAGTACATGTTACGGCAGTAGGGACCTGCTTCTTTAATGCAGAATTCTTGCCACAGTCCAGTGTACAAACCATTGGTACGACCGGAGCATTTATACATGTGCTCCATGAATTCTGCTTTTTCATTTTCCGCAACAACATCCCAATTGTTGAGGTACTCAGTATCCATTGCCATTGTTATTAGCTGACTAGGTCTACTGATTCTACTCGTGAAAAGATGCCAACGACATCTTCTTCTCGGAAATCGTGGAGAGATTCATGAAGTTCTTGATCAATTAACTCACCGAACTCTTCTAGAGTTCGTCCATGAAATGAATCGTACTCAGCTTCGAATTCTAAACTGATTCGAACGGTAGCAATTGTTTTGTTGTCTTTCACAATCAAAGACGCTTTTCTAAGGAATGGGTTTGCTGACTTAAATAATAACCTAATCTCTCTTGGATGATGTTGTAGTAATTGATAGAAGCGTCTACCATTTCTTCTGCATCCATCGATGACGCGAGATTCTCATTAGCCAGCATTGCTGCAGTTAATACAACAACACCCCATTCCATTTTGGATCCAATGGTTGCAGCCAAAGGTGTGCCTTCGCTGGTGAAGCCTGCAATTAATTTTGTAAGCTGTTCATCCATTGGATTAATACGTAATGTATTTATATTACTTGACTTAATATCAACAATAAAAAGAGGCCACCAGCCCCACGCTGATGACCTCCTGCGCTCTTCACGAGTAGTATATCAGGTATTAAAGGTCAGTACGTGCTCAACAAACCAGTAGGCATGAGCAGCGTTTTGATGGAACCGCTTAGACATCAACAACTTTAGTTTACGGTTTTCTAATTCACCGTACTCTTCTTCGTTGTACTCAAGAAGTTTGCCATCACAATCTTTGAGCATTTCCATCTCATGATTAATGATTTCGATTTGAAGTTCGAAATCACTAACTGATTGCTCGTGACATTGCTTCTTGGTGTTGGCATCATTTACGCTACGAGGCGGATCGATCTTGGACAGGAAGCTCTCGGGTATCGAGGGATGTTTGTGGATCCAGCTGTCCATAGATTCGTTTGGTTCGAATTGAGTATTCTTGCTGTACTTTAACTCCGCTCGGTAGGTGTTGCCCAGTGCAGTGCGCTTTGCGGATTGCATCGAGGTTGGGGAGGATGCGCTCTGTAATTTTGGGGACTGAGTCTTCGGAGAGTAGTTCACCTGACAAGCTGCGTACGACTGTTGTTTTTGTGGTTCGGACTGTTTCCTGTAAGCAATAAGCGTTTCTTTCTTCAGGGCTCCAGTCATCAAGGTTTGAAGTGACGTTAACAGAAAGGTCTTTCTTTTTAACCAGGGTGAACTGGTAATTGCGGCCAGTGATCCGGTTGGAGTCAACAGGCAATGAACGACGCAGGTAATTTACCAAACCTTTTAACTGCGTGATCTGTGCCTCATGATGCTTCTTGGCAGCAAGAATCATCTCCTGTTCTTTCTTGATGCGTTCCAAGCTGTCTTCATGGGCAGCCAACGCGTAATGGATACGATCAATTTTTTCTGACCGTAAGTTAGCGCAAGCTTCCAGTTCTGCTTTGGCCAGCTCCTGGGAGTCAGGAGTGAGAAGAGGAAGAGACTTCTCCAGGGCAGCATAGTGCTCGTAGAGCTGAATGGTATTTAGCTCTTGGAGTTTAGTTGAAGTGATTTGAGTTTCCATTGAAGTATCAGAAGGACGTGACGTAGGACTGGATTTTGTTCATGGCGTAGGCCAGTAGACCAGCGCACACAGTGAGAAGAAGATCCTTAGCGATGGGAAGGACAGCTTGGAGGATGGATTCAAACATTGGCTTTACGAGCTGCGTTGGCGAGTTGAGGTAGAGATTGACCAGGGAAGGGGACGTAGCCTGCTTCCATCATGTTGAAGAACAAATCCCAGACGTGTTCTTCAGTGAAGCGTTCCTTTGGTTTGTAGGTACGCCAGTGGGTGAGTGGTGCTTGAGCACCTGAGGTGGTGTGCAGTAGCATGAACCGCCCCGTTGTTGTGCTGTCTTCTGGTGGTGCGTACCACCAGGCAACACATTTCTCTGGTGTCGATACAAGGCTACGGATTTCAGAACGTTTAGCTAGTAACTCGCGGTACTTCTTAAACCAAGTGAGGTGAATACAAGTTGGCTCGTAGCCTGGCAGCTCTGCTTTAAACTCAGTTTGATGGTTGAGTTGCCGTTGAAAGGAACCACAAGAACACCATGGAGTGTGTTGATGTTCAGTCGTGGATTCTTCTGTTAGTTCTGAATCAAGATCTACTTCTGGATTAGGAAGCTTTAATCCATCTGGGGCGATGATGTGTCCGAGGTCGAATTGGTTGTAGTTGAGAGCAGCTTTGACTTGTTCAATGGTGGGCAGATGAATAAATCGATCGGCCCATCGAGCTTGTAACTGTGCAGCAGTGGTGTGAACTCCGCAGGAATGGATGTACGACCAACCTTTGAACATGATGTAAGCGTTATTCCGCCAAAGGCTGGGTCCTCTGTAGTGGGGTCCGAGGTAAGAGAAGAAGTGCTTAAGTCGTCCAGTAAAGGATTGAAACTGTTCCTGGATTGGTTGGAGTGGGTAGGTATGCTCAGTGCCATCAGTGCGAACAATGAGCAAGTGATCGCTTTGGCGATAGATCCCGGCGATACCCGTTTCATCAAAGTCATCAAATGCTCTCCTGATATTGGAACGTGAGTAGATCAGCGACTGCGCTGTATTCAGCTGGAGTGTTGGAGCCATTGAGTTGAGGTTGAGTTGGGTTGAGTTTAGACCACACGGTCTTGATCGTCATGATAACGATCCTGATTGAGTTTGGTATTGCGGTAAGCCGCTCTACCAATTTGAATTGTAGCAATACCGAGAGCAGCCCATGCAACTGGATTACCAACGGTAAGCAATATACTACCACCAATCAGAGCAGTAGATACGGAAGCTTTAACAGCGGCTTTGGTTTCTTTATTCATTCTGTTTAGAATGAAACAAATCGAATTAATCCAATGTTAAAGCTAGAGACGAGCGCAGAAGACAGTTTCTGGCAAGAGAAAATGATCCGTCATATAAACGAATGCAATTCCCTGGCAGAGCTAAAAGAGATTGCGTCATTGATGACCAAGATTGCGACGACAAGACAGACAGCAGTGAAGTGGCTGGTACAAGAGAACCTCGACTTAATGGCTGGAGGACTAACTGACTGGGAATCTAAGTTAAAAAAACCAAACCCATACCCTGGAGACTAAGCGTTACTACAAGACTGATAGAATGTCAATAGACAAGCAGTCAAGATAGTGAATCCATTTGAAAACTTACTGAACCGTGTAATTCGTAAAGGCACTGGCGTTTACAGAGGTTTAAATTCTATTTATAACCAAGCAGACCGAGCACTAGGAGGTAACTTGCCATTTGGTGTTCCTCCTACTCCTGCACCTAGACCTACGCCTAGACCTACATCTACAAGACGTAGAGGCCAAGGAGGTGGTGGCAGATTAAATATACAACCAGTAGTTGATTACGTACAAGAAGTACCGGATAAAGGATTAATTCCTATTCCTACATTTAATCCAACTAATGAAGCAATAGTCACTGCAGGCAAATACGCCTTAGGACCTTTTGCTCGTGCGTATCGTCCACTCCGTAGTGAAGAAAGTAGAGAACGACTGCAAGAACAAGTGGATGCTGCATCAGTCCGAAATGGCCAGTTAATCTACGGCTTAGGTGAGCCAGGTTACGAAGCCACTCGATTCCCAAGTAATGCAGAAGGGGCTGGGATTGTTGGTCAATTCATTGGTACCCCCAATGCAAACAACCAAGTTATTGTTAGCGAACCGTACGACACCAAGCCAATAGATTGGCACGGAGATAAGTTTAAGGAACGTTTTGGTAAAGGAGAGTACGGACCTGCTGCTGAATCAGCAGGCAACATGGTGTTCCGTGGCTTATCAGATATTGGTTGGGCTAACCAATATCCTCGCGGCACCACACAAGTTATTGGTGAACTCAAGCCCGGTCACCCTTTGTACAGAGCCCCGCGATAGATACAACAGTAATTACGTTACCGAGTAATAACCAATTACCTTCAAAGCCAACGTTTAATCGATGGCGTTGTTCTGCATTTGTAGCACCAACTTGAACAGCGTGCTCTAATGCTGGGAGATCAATGCCAAAGATTCCGTAGGCACTGACGGCTGATACACCAATGCCATAAATGGCAGAGAGAGAAAGCAAAAGGTTTTTCATTTGAGTTGGAATTAAAAGAAAGAAAAGACCCCATGAAGGGGTCTATATCTTTATTGAATATCAAAGAAAACAATCTTTGATTCAGAGCGAGGTGTCTTCTCCTGTATCAGTATCACGCTGGGGGAGTGATTTAACATCCACTGCTTCAACAGTTCTGTTCGCGGGCAAGATGTTGACTCCATCGGCCATACCATAGGCACCTTTAAGACGCTGGGCATCTTGCTGGGCGTGGATATTGATGTAGTCTTCAAACATCTCTTGAAACTTCCACGTTGATTCGCGATCCTCATCAGGGATTGTAAGCGAGTCAAGAGAGGCAATGGCATCTTCGCTTGAGCTGTAATCAGGAATGTCGAATCCTTCGACAGCGCAAATTTCAACATTGTTCGCCCCTCGCATGTCATTAACGAGAGTCGGGCAGAAGACTGTTGTGGCATGGAACTTCTCGTTGAATTGAAGTGGCACTTCTGCATCAAGAGCTTTCGAAAGACACTTGGACATTTCTTTCTCAAACATCTTGACCTTTTCAGATAGGTCAGTGCCGTTTAGCCCCTTGACAGTAAGAACAATTGGCGTCTTGTGAGCACGCTTGTTATCCTTCGTAAGGATATAGATGAGGTACTTAGTCCGTACAGAGTACTGACGTTTGTACATTTCACCCTTGCTGTTAGCAAGATCAGCTTTCTCTTTATCTTCATCAAAGAGTGCTTTCACGTCATCGTTCTCAAACGTACCAATAACGGAACGCATTCCTGTTGTTTGCTCCACCATTAGTGGTGAACGCAAAAGGATTTGAAGCCTGGGAGCAGTGAAGTTCAACCCTTCCTCAACTGAGGTGTGGGGTGCCATGCCAAAGGTTTGCTTATAGTCCCAGATGACAGAGCCTTTATTGAAATCAGACTCTTCTGCAGTCCAACCACAGGTATCAAGGTCAGACTTACGCAGGAACCAGCCGCGAGTTTTGGATTTGTTTAGCGGTTGAATAGTGACCAGGTTTTGATACCCGGAGACAAATTCTTTGGACTGAAACATCGCAAAGGATGAGACAGAACGTTTGGTGATTGCGGCAGCTTTCGTAGGCATTGAGAGAGTTTCGTAGTTTGGACGAAGTGGGACTTACGCGACAGTGACTAGGTTGTCGCTGCCCACAGGAAGTTTAGTTAGAACGGAGCTTCAGCGTCGTCAGCTGAAACAACTGGTGACCCAAAGTTCGTAGGAAGTTCAGGCAGTCCACCAGTGCTAGCAGTCTTTCCACCCCAAAGGCTAGGAACTGGTCCACCTGCTGGTACTGACACAGGGTTTTGTTGTGTCTGGATGGGAGCAGGAGTTGAAGCAGGAGCTGGGTTGTCAGCCTTAGGTCCAAGCGTCATGGATACCAATTGAATTTTGGTATTGGTCTTTGGCTGACCGTTGGTATCTTTCCATGCATCAGTCGTCAAACGACCCTGGATGGTGATGCCGATTCCTTTACGGGTGAAGCGAAGAAGAAGTTCTGCATTACGCAAACGATCTTCTTGCTTGTTGATTGCGTAGAAGTTAAAGAGATCAGCTTGTTGCTTGCCAGTGTTAACCGAGAGGGTTTGATTAGCAATCATCAAGCCTTGCTCAGTCACTTTGTACTGACGAGAGTCAGACTCACTGATGTCTTTGATGCAACGACCACCCAGGATCACGGTATTGAAGATAGGGAAATCTTCAGTGACAACAGCAACGTTGCCACCGTGGAGGGAGTGAACCCGTGCATCAAGATCATGACGCAGCTTAGCGCCATGAATGTAAATGAGTTGATTTGCTTCGGTAACAGAAGAACGGAAGATGTCTTGCTGTTGACCGTAAACGTTGTATTCGATTGCAGTTGGTGCCTTATTACCTACAGGAGGAATAAGGAGATTGCAACGCGTTACAGTCTGCGACTCACTTGTGTAAACAGTGCGAGGCGCTTCTGTAGTTTGAGCGCAGATTGAAACGAAGTTCATTCGATTCCGAGAGTTAGAGGACAATAGTTTAACGTCATTGCGGACGGGAAGTTATTTATATAACGACTTTGATTGCCAAAGCTCGTTGTAATTATTGGTTCCTATTGCACCAAGAACAGAAAGATCACCACCAGCTGCTTCTTTCTTCAGGCCAAAGATAGCGCCATCAGGAAGTACCAAGGCTTTGTTCTTGATTGAATGACTAGGAGTTAACTCCATTACATCACCAAAGAAGTAATGACCTGGATGAAAGTTATCGATGATTGCATCACCCCAAACGATCGGTCCTGTTACACACAGTGGATTCCAACCGTAGTAATTTGCACTGACGTGATCCGTGCAGATATTAATTGCGTCTAAGAAAAGTTGTTGTTCTTTTTCTCCTGCATAAATAACAGAATTATCTACAGCGTTAGTGATACCAATGTATCGATTAGTATCACGGAAGCTAAGCAGTTTAATCTCGTGCGGTAAGTTAATACCTTTCAAGCAACGTATTGTTGCATCAAGGTACCAACCACCGTAAAGATAAAGGATACAGTAACGAGCCAGATCAGCTTTGAATGCATACGAATTTAATTTGTTATAGCACTCTAAAACAATAGGCTGAAAGTTATCTGCCAATAACTTTTGAATATCCTCTTCGCCGTACAACTTGTACTCAAATTGTGGGAAACAATTACGCACTGATTGAGTTGCTTGTTGCATTGGAAGTGACAAGGGAACTCCAGGGTTAGCGCTGAGAAAGATTTGAGATACTTGCATCAGTGTGTCATTGACCAGTCAGATCCTACTCGAGAGTCGCCTTCAATTAAACACTGGAAGTTAAAGAACTCCTGAGCTTGAGGGAATGCCAACATTGCTTGCTCACGTATTGCTTCAGTGTGCTGTGGCTTACAAGCAAGTTGGATTTCGTCGTGAATCATGAGCAGCTGTTCCCAGTCATGACCGTGCACTAAACCGAGGTTGTTAATGATGTTGCGATGGGTGTTAATCACAACTTGTTTCATTAACAATGCACCAGCTGCTTGCAACAAAACATTCAGTCCTTTAAATGCTGAACGGCAATAAAGAATACGCCTGTCTAAACCAATGAGATAACCACGCGTTGCAATTGTTTCTTCAATCTGTGTCTTTAATTTCTGCAATGCAGGAACACCAGTCATGAAACCATTGATGGCTGACTCACCCATTTCTTTTAAACGACGGGGATCTTTTTCAGTGTTATCAATAATGGTGCCTGCTTTCACTGCACCACACCCGTACAACATTCCGTACAACAAACGTTTACTAATGTCTCTGGTTTCTACACCAAATTGTTCTTGGTTATAAGAATGAATATCAGTATCTGGATCGACAACAAGCTTGCCGTATTCACCATCATCCCAGTACGCCAAGTAACCAGCGAGACAACGTAGCTCTAGTGCTTTGGCATCAACACCGATTAGATCCCAACCATCTGGTGGATGAAACAACTGCCTACATTCTTTACCGTAAGGAGAGTAACCAGCTGGAATCTGTGCGGTGTTTGGATACCTGTGGCTACAACGTCCAGTGATACAACCGTTGGTTACAACGTCACCGTGAATACGACCAGTGTCGTTGTTGACTAGCTTTAGCCAAGCGTTATTACCGTCTGCAATTTGACCCAGACGTTTCTTGATGAGCATGTACTCAGCAAGGATCTTTGCTTCTGGATACGGAAGTTGTTCTAAAACTTCGTCATTAAGGATTGGATTTCCTTTTTCAGTTGTTCTCTCTGGTGTCCAGCCATATTTGGACTTAAGTCTTTCAACGATCTGTTGACGAGATCCAGGATTGAATTGTTCAGTAATTGTTTTTGTAAATGGTTGTCCCTTAACATAACCTCTCTTGGCATTGTTGATCTTTGGAACAAATGTTTCGTATCGAACAGTATTAGGGAATACATCTTTAAGTCTAACTTCTAGTTCATCTTTCTTTGCTCGTAGTACATCCACAAGAGCAAGACATTGATCAATGTCAAATGGAATGCCAGCTCTAATCTGTTCGTTAATGCATAGAGCAAATTCATGCTCCAAGTTAAGGGCCGCTTCAGGATAGTTTTGCATTGAGATAAGGTTGAATAATTTTGTGGTGACACTGACATCCTGCTCACAGTAAACGAGCATTTCGTTTGAGTAATGACTGAAGTCTTTGAACTCGATCTTGTGATCAGATAGTCGGTACCCCCATGCTTTAAGTGAAGCGGCTCCTTTAAGTCCGTTTGGAACTGAGTTGTAGTTTTGTTCATCGAGATCAAAGAGAATTTCTTTTGGCCAGATCAACCTGGTACAGATGAGCGTGTCGATAACACGCGCATTGCATTCGAAGTTGAATAATTTCTTCAGGACTGGTAAATCGTAGAAGATAATGTTGTGCCCAATAAGAACATCAGCGGAAGCCAGACACTGCAAAGCGTCATCAATAGCATCAGGACGAAACCGTAAAGTCTCATCTCGCTGGATGTGGTAAATAACGATGCAGAAGACTTGAGATACTTCATCGTAAAGTCCATCAGATTCAAGGTCAAAGACAAGCCAGTTCTCAGAAGAAACGGGCTTGATCTTGAATTGTGAGTCCTTTACTTGCAAGCTTGTCATCGTTCTCTTTAATCCAACTCAGAATTTTCTGTGCGCCTGACCGATAAGGGTGAGCGAAAATCCTTTCATTCCTAGAGTGAGAGTCTAACTTAATTAGAGAGAAATGATCTTCGTTGCACTTGATACCGTAGGGGACTCCGTCTTCCCAGCAGGCAAGAATGTATGTCACAAACAAAGAAAAGCTGGAGGTAAGTTACCAGCTTCTCTTTGAAAGTCAAGATCAATTAGCTACTCTTTTGTTGTAACCAACAAATCCTCCAGTTTTCTTTCGATTTGCAATTGCTTTGCTGGCGTCTGACCCAGCCCGCTGGCTGCCGTGCACTAAGAGTGCGAAAGGTTTATCACCAAGACAGTGAGAGTCATCGTGATCTACTTCGAGCCCGAGGTCAGCTGCTTCCTGTTCTGTATAAACCACGCGTGAATAGCGGGTGAATACATTAGGGAACTGGGTGATCATGTCATCAAGACGACCACCGTAAGAAGCAGTGAGTTTGAAATTGTCTGGCACTTCATCGCGATAGTTGTACCAGAGAGTCAACGCTTTGGTGTAAGCGTAGAAGGTTTGGTTAGGTCTGTCCTTAGCGACAGCCATCCAAGCACGAAAGTAATTGTCAGTCCAGAAGTCACCTGACTCATGGACACGTACCAGATCCCGTGGTTTCTGTACAGCCATTGATGTCTGGATCAACTCAACAAGATTGTCCAGTTGATTACCAGGATTGTATAGAGCTGTACGAATCAGATCCCAATTCCACCAACGTGCATTGCGTACGTTCGGTCTGGTCTCTGCCATTGCAGCAAAGCATCTGAACTCAGGCAGATCAGAGTTGCCAGGGGTTGGATGGTCGATGATCGTTCCATCCGCCCTACTTGCAAAGGTGCGACAACTTCCTGCCCATGGACAGGAGTGTCCTGCCGGTAAGGAAAAGATGAGGCGCTTGCTCAGCTTGGCATTGCCTTCTGAAAATTTGAGGAGATCCATTGAATTGAATTGAATTGAACTGGGCTCTAGGTCTTACACGATAGACTGAACTTACGTTCACCCTAGAGATGCCTAGGTGTTAATAGG
>Ga0098074_1001364_pt1 | contig 12606 bp, 19 predicted proteins | sample 32_taG_FD_75064 | JGI IMG/M metagenome (GOLD analysis project Ga0098074, IMG submission 75064) | Marine viral communities from the Gulf of Mexico - 32_GoM_OMZ_CsCl metaG | ecosystem: Environmental > Aquatic > Marine > Oceanic | place: Atlantic Ocean: Gulf of Mexico | collected 2015-07-12
AAACAGGTCCGCGAATTCGCGAACCGGGAGGGTTCATTGTAATGAGCATTATGGCATGCGACAACTGCCAAAGGCACATTGACACAGACCGCGAGGAAATGGTAGAGTGTCAGGATTATAATGGCGAGGCGACCGGGGACTACTGGTGCGAAGATTGCGTACAGGATGACTACGACCAGAACGTCAAGAACTACTATCCAAACTGATCTAACCCAAACGGTAGGCCGTCTATGGTGGGCGGTCTACCAAACAAACCAAAGGAGATAGAAATGGAAACGACACAATTCACGGAAGATGAACTCGAGGCGATGGAACTCGTCTGGCAGATGGTCCAAGATGAGACTGACATGTTGCTTGGATTGGAGGTGCGCAATGTCCAACGCTAATCTCGACGGCAACACCGCAGCACTCCGGGCAAAAGAGCGCGAAGAAGTGTATCAGCAGTACGCTTGGGATGGGTTTATCGATAAGATTACCCACGGGCTGGATTGGGAAACGGCAGAACGCGCATTGCTGCGACTTCACGCGGACTTGTATCTCGCGCAGGAAGAGTCTGGTTATGACTTCGACACACTCGAAATTGTCAGCGAGATTCGCGACGTCCTGCTCAAGATTCGCGAGTATGCGGACGCGGCACGGGAGATGAAAAATGAATAGATGCAAAACCTGCGGGAAGCAGACCGACATGATTTATTGTGACAGTGAATGTTCGCAGCTGCGCATGACCGACAGCAAGTATCGGCGCGAGGTCAGCCATCAGGTGCGGAGTGAGGGGGAAGTGCGCGAGACAGACAAGATCGGGACCAGGTCTGTCCGCTTATGGAAAGAAGACTGTGAACTGCTGGCCTTGTCCGGTTTCAGGGTCAGGCCCGGATGGCATAACGTGGGGGATACAACCCCCCGCATCGTCGAGCGCGACGAAGACGCGTATCGCGACGAGAAGAACGGCGAGCGTAAAGAGCATACGTATGTCAATCTAAAATACTACCGCGCATTCGGAGGTTTCTGATGGAATGTTTCCGATTCAAGATTCCGGGTATCCCGCAACCGCAGCTGCGAGCAAGGCACACGGTACGCGGTCAGTATGTACACATATACGACCCGCCTAAGTGCAGGGCCGCGAAGAAACGCATCCGCGAGATCATCACGATGCAGGCATTCGACGAAGGGGTGAAGCAACCCCTTGAAGGTCCGTTGTCAGTCGAGATAGATTTCGGTATGCCCATTCCAAAGTCACTTAAGAAACGAGTTAAGGACAACGACCCGCACATCAAACGCCCGGACGTTGACAACCTGACTAAGCTGGTGCTTGATGCGATTACGGACAGCGGTGTCATATGGCGAGACGACAGCCAGGTCTACAGCATCAGCGCGACAAAAACCTACAGCACTAAACCGCACACAACAATCCATATCTTTAAAGGGGAACAATGAATATATTCGTACTCGATAACGACATCGAGCGGTGCGCTCAATACCACTGCGACAAGCACGTTGTCAAAATGATACTAGAGACAGCGCAAATTCTGTGTACTGTAGCTGGCGATGGTTACAAGCCGACCCATAAGAACCACCCCTGCACGGTGTGGGCGCGTCATAGCGTGGACAATTGGTTGTGGCTGCGCGAACTGTGCTATGCCCTTGGGCGCGAGTACACCCACCGCTACGGCAAGACTCACAAGTCTATCGCGGTGGTTCAGGGACTTAGCGTTCCAGAATTGCCACGCAATGGGCGTACTCCGTTTGCGCTGGCAATGCCGACTCAGTACCAGCAGGGTTGTGCGGTGGCATCATACAGGGCGTACTACTTGGGCGAGAAGTCTGACATGTTTCAGTGGACAAAACGCAACAAACCAGCATGGGTATAACGAGACGGATATGAAAAGACGATACATTGCAGTCGAGCCGATAGTAGCAGATGAACCAGTCTGCGACAGCGACCGCGCAATCTACTGGGCCGACGAAGTGGACCAGCGCATCGCGGAGTTGGAGGCTGAGCGTGTGAGTGACGATCTGCTGGAGCGGTTGATTGGCGAAATTGGAGAGAACCCCAGCGTGGGCCTTTGCGAGTATGAGCAGAAAATGCTAGACGAGGCAGAGGCCATTCTAGCGAAACGAAAGGAGTCTAGTGATGAACTGTGATTATTGTGGAAAGAATATGCCGAAATCATACTCGTATGAAGTTGGCGGTGTGGTGGACTGCGGGTGTCGATTCAAAAAGAAAAAAGACCCTAACAATATCGAAACTAGTAAACTTTCGGTGGCACTTGATAAGGCGAACAAGCGCATCGCGGAGTTGGAGCATAGCATCGATGTCCTTCAGACAACCGCAAAGCATATCAACTCTGAGTTTTTCGAGACAGCCATAAAGTATTTGGAATCTGAACTGTCGAATCGTAAATCAGTGAACACTACCATTGACAATCCGCAATCTTAGAACTATAATTATATCTTAACGCAAACAAAGGAGGTAGACTATGGAAATTATTTCGGGTGTCCAAACTGGACCGCGCAAAGTACTTGTGTACGGGCGGCACGGTATGGGCAAAAGTAGCTGGGCAGCAAGTGCGCCCAATCCCCTGTTCCTGACAATGGAAGAGGGGACAAACGATATGGACGTGGATAGGACCAGGTTGTACCCTGACCTGGATTCGTTCCGAAAAGATATCCGGTCGATAATCTCGGGGGAGGTATCGCTGGACAAGTACGACTCGCTGGTGGTGGATAGTATGGACTGGATGGAGAAGCTGGTTCACGCGGACGTTGTGAGTACATTTGAGAAACCCGTAGAATCGATTGCAGAGATTCCGTATGGTCGTGGTTACGAGACGGCTCTGGATATCGGACGCAAACTGTTGGCGGCACTCTCTATTATCCAGCGCAAGTATGGGGTACACATTATCCTTATCGCCCATGCGTCAGTGTCGAAGTATGATGACCCTGCTGGCGAGTCGTACGACCGTATCACGCCAGCCCTCCATGTGAACTCGAAAGGTAAAGGGTTCGCACTGGAGGTGCTGGAGTGGTGCGACGAGGTGTTCTACCTCACCGAGAAAACATTCACACGCGAGTCTGACGCAGGCTTTAATCAGAAGAAGGTTAAAGCTGTCGGCTCGGGCCAAATGATTCTGCACACACGCAGCCAACCCGCGTTCGATGCCAAGAGTCGGCTGCATATGCCGAGCGAGATCCCGTTCCCCGAGGGGCAGGGCTGGGCTGAGTACGCTAAATACTTCAACACAAACAAAGGAGAGTAATGATGGGTTTCGGATTCACTAACAAAGATGTAAAAGATGACAACTTCAGCAAGGGTGGGTACTCGCCTATCCCGGCAGACCGCTACACGGTAGTCGTGTCGAAGATGGAGGAGAAGCAGACCAGCACGGGCGGTATCGGCTGGTCCACGACATACGAGGTTGTTGACGGTAACTACAAGGGCCGCCTTATCTTCGACTTCATCAACACCAAGAACAAGAGCGAGGTCGCACAGAATATCGGTCGCGCTCGTATCAAAAAGATTGCCGAGGCCACGGGTCATAGCGACATTCCTGACCCCCAGGATCTCATGTACAAGCCATTCGACGTTGAGGTAGTCGTTAATCGCGATGACTACAAGAGTAAGCTGGAAGGCGCAGAAGTTATGCGGAACGAGGTGAAGAAGTTCTACGCCAACAAACCTATGCCTGCGGTACAGGCGGTAGCAGCTGCGGTCGGCGGGGGTACTGTTGTTGAAAACGTCACTGACGACGAGCCACTTCCTTTTTAGTCGCTAGGGTTTTCCTCGTTTGACTAGCGACACGCCGGGGTGGGCGACCTATCTCCCGCCCATCCCGGCACCCACTTTAGGGGCGGCGATGGTTTCGACAGGGTGTAAAGCCGTGAGGAAGCATTCTGGACGTGGGTTCGATTCCCACCCGCTCCACCATTTTAATCCCACCAATAGGACAGCCACCTATGGAACTAAGATATTATCAGCGCGAGGCAGTTGATGCTACATATCAATTCCTGCGCGACACCCAAGATGAGAACCCGCTCATCGTACTGCCGACCGGGGCAGGCAAGACACCTGTTATCGCACAGATTTGTAAGGATGCGATTGGATGGGGTCGCCGGGTACTAATCACTTCCCACCGCGCCGAGTTACTGGAACAGAACAAGAAACACGCGTTGTTCCACGGCGAACTCGAAGGCAAGGTGGGCCTCTACTCTGCGGGTTTGCGTTCCCGCGACACCGAACACCCTATCCTGGTTGCTGGCGTTCAGTCTGTCTGGCGGCGTATGGATGAGTTGGGTGCGTTCGATGTCATCCTTGTCGATGAGGCCCACCTTGTGTCGGAGCGCGAAGAGTCCATGTACCAGCGCATGTTACAGTTCGCCAAGCAGGTGAACCCGAAGGTGCGTATCATTGGGCTGACCGCCACGCCGTACCGTACCGGGACAGGGCATCTGTGCGGTGATGACCGGACGTTTCAGCATGTCGCATACGAGGAATCGGTACGCGTTCTGATTGAGAAGGGCTACCTATGCCATCTTCGGTCGAAGGCGGGGATTTCTACTGCGCATATTGAGACTGACTCACTGCACGTACGGCGTGGCGATTACATTGAATCCGAGATGGCAGAGGTCGCGATGCAGCATGGCATGGTTAATCGTGCGGTCACTGACATCATTGAGAAAACGAAGGACAGAAAAAAGGTGCTCGTGTTCGTAGTGAACATTGAGCATGGACAGGAGGTGACAAGTGCATTTGGACGAAGACTCAAGGGAAGTGGTGTATGTGCCTCTGAAGTTTATGGCGATAGTATCGACCGCGTGGAAGTTATCCAAAGATTTAAGGATGACCCATCGAATAAGTTTCTTGTTAACTGCAATCTTCTCACTATCGGATTTGATTATCCTGCGATTGATGGTGTCGTTCTCTTGCGCCCTACTATATCTCCTGGACTCTATTACCAAATGGTTGGGCGGGGTCTACGTCTCGAAGGAAGTAAGGACGATTGCCTGGTTCTCGACTACGGCAACAACATCAAACGACATGGACCACTCGATGCAATTAATCCAGAAGCTAATGGAGGAACAGGTCAAGTAGCAGCTGCCACGCGCCAGTGCCCAGAATGCGGCGAGGTGGTGATGCGTAACCGCACGGTATGTCCTGACTGTGGACACGTATTCCAGTCTGAGAAGATCGAGGTCGAGCATGGAACCGAGTCTGCTGATGATGATATAATGGGTGAGCGTACAGTCGAAGAGCGGGTGCGCGTCATGCGGGTGGAGTACAACCCTCACACTAAATACGATAAGTCTACAGGCGCACCGTTGTCGCGGACCATGCGCGTAGATTATATGTACGGCGTATTCAACAGGATTAGCGAGTGGGTCTGCATCGAGCATGAAGGGTACGCTGGCAAGAAGGCACTTCTATGGTGGCGTGATCGGACTAACGGTTCATTCCCGTGTGACGTTGACGATGCTGTTGAACGCGCCGAGACAGGTGAGTTGCTTGAACCCAAGTGGCTGACAATAAAGAAGGGCGGCAAGTGGCCCGAGATAGTGGACTACGACTTCGAGGAGGTAGCGGTATGAACGAATACATGCGTTGTTGCGCTCGCTGTAAAACCGGAATTCCCGAGGAATACCATACGATGACATTGATTGACAACTACAACCGCGCAGAGCCGTACATGCGTATTGCGAACGCGAAGGAGTGCGAGGCGCACTTTTGCGAGGAGTGCGCTCAGGCGATAATGGCGGTATTCTGGGGGCAGGCATGATGAATGAGCCAAGGGTTTTAGATATGACTTGTGGGGGTCGGATGATGTGGTTCGACAAAAATATGCCAGGCGTTACGTATTCAGATATAAGGGTTGAAAGTGCTGGTTGTATTGAGCAGCAAAAGGGGTTTTGTGTAACCCCTGACATGGTCTGTGATTTCACCAACCTGCCATTTGATGATAATACCTTCGATCTGGTTTGTTTTGATCCGCCACACAAAAAGATAAGCACCAAGAGTATCATTGGCAAGAAGTACGGATCTCTTGATGATGACTGGCAGACAGTAATCCCTGCTGGAATTATGGAGGGGTTGAGGGTATTAAAACACTGTGGGGTTCTTGTTTTTAAGTGGAATGAGGTTGACGTTTCAATATCAGAGGTGTTGAGACTCGTTCCTATTAAACCCTATTTTGGACACACAACAGCAAAGAGTGGTAAGACTAAGTGGGTTACTTTTGTAAAGCGAGAGAATGATTACGTAAAACTCTCCAAGGCGGGTATTCATAGATGACTGATACTGAGAAGCAAGAACTTAAGCAGGCGGTACTCCGCGATATACGCAGCATCGTACCGACATTGTTGCCTGGAGGAAAGTTTCGCGGCAACAAGTGGGTGTGTGATAACCTGAATGGCGGCGAGGGTCGGTCGTTCAATATCGAACTTGACGGCGAGAAGGCCGGGGTCTGGTTCGACTTCGCCACCGAGGAAGCCGGGGATATCTTCGACCTTATCTCATACACGCAGGGCGTGGACTTCGCGGGTGCGCTTGCGTGGGCGCAGGACTTCACGGGTCAGCGGTACTCGGCAACAACGGAGAGCGAGGTTAAGGTTGAACCCGTAAAGCATACGGGCTATCCCGAACGGCCTGAGATTTGCTACACGTATCTTAACGAGGTTGGCGAACCCGTACTGTGTGTCGAGCGAGTTGAGCAGGGCGACAAGAAGCGGTTCGTCCAGTGGAGCAAGAACGATGGGCTGTGGTATAAGACCTCGGCCTACTGCCCGAAGCCATACCCGATGTGGAGTATCTACGGTGCTGAATCCGAGGATACCATCGTAATCCACGAGGGTGAAAAGAGTGCTGAGTTTGCACAAATGGAGGGGCTGGAGGGCTACCATACGTGTACCATTGGCGGGGCGACAAATGCCCGTAGAAGCGATTTTAGACCCCTTGCTGGGCGTTCTGTGGTGTATATCTGCCCAGACAATGACGAACCTGGGCAGAAGTACGCCCACGATGTGACCGAGTGCCTGAAGGATGTCGGGGTGAAGCAGGTCAAGGTCATCAATCTCGAACCATTGCCACACAAGGGGGATGTGGTGGACTGGTTCGAGCAGGGTAAGACCGTGGAGGATTGGAGTCTGGCTGTCGCCAATGCCTCCACGGTCTACACCCAACCCGCACCCCAACCCGAACCTGTGGTTGAACCTGTAGCTGAATTAACCGAGAAGGATTTTCGCTATGTCCCCGAAGAACTCCTGGATATGCCCGGATTCGTTAATGATGTGGTCGATTACACAATGTCAGTATCACCCTATCCCAATCGCGTCCATGCTTTTGGAGCCGCGCTTTGTCTACAAGCCTTGCTCGCATCTAACCGAGTATTCGGAGACATGGGTACACGACCCAACATATATGTTAACTGTCTCGGGGCATCAGCATCCGGAAAGAATAAGCCACGAATTGTTAATCGAAACATCATAGACGATATTGGCGGCGCGTCACACGTATGGGATAACATGGCTTCGATGGAAGGTCTTGAGGATTTGCTAGAGACTCACCCGAACGTACTGTTTCAGCCCGACGAGTTTGATTCGTTCCTGGCAACGAGTGCCACGGGCGACACGCGCTTTCGTAGAATCACTACGTTCCTGATGTCCGCGTTCACGAGTGCAGACGGCAATATTACCCGACGACCCAAGGCGAATGAGCCGGGGGTGGTGCGGATTATTCGTAACCCGCATCTCTCCTTGCTCGCCACATCAACACCGACCCGTTACTTCGAGTCTCTCGATTCACAGTCTATGGCTGACGGGTTCGTCGGGCGAATGATTACGCTATGTTCCAAGCCGACACTGCGCAAGCTGTCGGATGAAGAGAAGGATTACAGCCGACCGCTGCCCGAGTCGATTACAGACATCGCATCTCACTGGTGGAACATGAATCGACCCGAGGCCCAGCAGGGTGCCGACAAGGTCCGGTACGTATTCCCCGAGGCGGTGTATGTGCCGCTCAACAAGTCGGCGAAGGATGCACGGCGCGAGGCAGAGCAGTATTTCGTTGACCGCTACAACCGATTCATTGAGGATGAGAACAAGAGTTCTATCTACGGTCGTGGCCTGGAGCACTTGAACAAGTGGGCATTACTGATGGCCTGCTCAGAGAATCCGTACGAGTTGATGGTTAAGCCAGAACACATTGAAGCTGCGTTCAAGTTTGTGCGCTACCAGATTAAGACGGTACTCAACGCCAACGATAACTACGTGTACAAGAACGCTGACGATAAGCAGAACAAGCGTGTACGCCAGATTATTCAGGGTAAGGGTGGTCAGTGCAAGAAGAGCGACATCCTTCGGGCGACAGGATACTCGAAGAAGAAGTTGGATGATGCCTTGGCAACATTGCAGGAGTCGGGCGACATTGAACTTGAGAAGATAATGACGGGCGAAAGAGGGCGACCATCATGGGTGGTTAAACTCGTGGCCTAACAGGAGAATTTATTTTGAAGCACTTTAAGTTATGCGACAACTGCGAGGACCGTGTGGACTGCGAATACCACGGTGTTTGCCAAGGAAGTAAAACGGAAACCAAAGACGAGGTTGAAGATAATGGTTAATGAAAATTCCGAGACAAGGGCAGTCGCACACTTCTCGTGTGGTGCCACCTCGGCGATATCTACGGCTATCGCGTTAAAACATTTTGATGAAGTCGAGATTATTTATGCCGACACAAATTCAGAACATTCAGGCAACAGGGACTTCCTTAAATCTTGCGAAGAAAAATTGTTCCACCAAGAAATAACTATAGTTAGTAGCGAAAAATACAATAATATATTTGATGTGTTTGAGGCTCGAAAGTTTTTGGCATCTCCAGCTGGCGCACCATGCACAACCGAAATGAAGAAGATACCTATACGGGAATATCTAGGTGACAGACTATACTCTGAAGTTCAAGTAATGGGATATGACGCTGGCGAGAAAAAGCGTGTTGATAACTTTAGGAAAAACAACCCTGAAGTAAATATGTGGTCACCACTGTATGATAAAAGAATAACAAAGGCAAACGCCCTTGCGCTACTTCAAAGGTTTGATTTGGATCTTCCTGGAATGTACAAATTGGGTTACAATAATTCTAATTGTATAGGTTGTGTTAAGGCCGAGAACCTTAGCTACTGGGCAGCTATAAGAGAAGATTTTCCGCAAGTGTTCGATTGGTATGCAAAGTTTGAAAGAAGTATAGGCAGGAAGGTTGATGGTGTTCCTGTCGGTGCTGCGATAAACAAAAGGTATATAGATGGCGAAAGACAAAAGGTTTTCTTGGATGAGTTACCCAAGGATATTAAACCCAAGCGAGACATTAGTATAGAGTGTGGTTACTCATGCGGGATGATTGCCGACTATATAGATGACGTGGTAGAGGATTTGCCAGACGATGTTATTGATGAGATTCAGGAGATGCTGCTATGACCAAGAAAGAACTACTGGAAAGTTACGACTTCCACGATGTACCTGAGCAGGAGCAGGACGAGTACCTGCGCCACATTATCAGTGTGGTGTACGATGCTAAGAGCGGTTGCCCCAGCCTGAGCGTTTCACCCCTTGAATCCCTTCGTAAGTCCGAAGGCCACCCAGGCCAAGTAAACCTGCAAGTAAGGTTAGCAATGGCCCTATGTCAATCGAGGGCGGTAACTGAGACACTTCTGTTACTAGCGGAAGAATGTATCCAATCAAGGGATGCAGTATAAAGTTGTAACCCAAACCGAACGCGCATATCCATCCGGTTGCTGGTCGCCATCCAGCAACAAACAGACTGGGGTGTTCAGCCTCAGTCTTATTTACTTCAAGCTGCGCCAGCAGTGCGGCGTTGGCGGTATCGATTAACGCCTTCTCAATCTCGATTCGCGCTTCCTTCTTCGCGTTAACGTCAGGAATTACGCGGTCCAGGATAGTATCCAGTGGACCTTCACCAAGTAGTGTGCTGACAATTTTGCTGATCATGATTGTTCCTTGTACAACCTGACGATTGATCGACGAGCATCATTACTTGTCATCAACTTTGCTGCTGCCATAGTCATTGCTAGTTCTTCATCATTTTCCAACATCTTGGAAATCTCTTCTTTTGTTCCGTTAGCAATTTTCTCTAGCGTGTCTTTACCAAACTTTGCTTTAAATTTTTTACCAAAAAGTGGAGATGAATTTTTTGCCAAATCCTTTGCCGTTGATGGTTCAACTTGGGCGTACCCCCTGGCAACTCCCAAACCGTCACCCGTTATATATTTATCTTGTTTTCTTGTTTTAAACCCAGTTTCTATGGCACCAACATTTTTTAAGGCCCACTTTAGTGCTTCTGGTTCCATGTGCTTATCTTTACCAAAGATAGTAACTGCGGTATCCATTGCATTCAAAGCCTCCTTGGGAATTTCGCCCTTAAAGGATTGCATACGATCTCGTTGGCTTTTTACTTTTTCCTCATTATCCCATTCACTTTGATATAGAGCAGCGTGAACATCTGCAAAGTCGGAAGCATTAGATACCATGTACTCTCTTGCCAATACATCCATCACAGACTTTTTACCATCATCTTCAACAAATACTTTACCAAACCCAGACCCACTTCTTGGACCTAAATGCATAAACCTCTTAATATTCTGGTCGCTATAAGGGTTGCTATTTGGCTTTGTCTTTCGGCGCATTTGCGATCCGTAGGAACTTCTTTCTACTGCGTTAGTTGGTTCATGGTTCATGTCGGTTACTCCTGTCAACCAGTATGTCGAGGCTGCGCTCCATACTTCTCGTTGATGACTTCAGTTCTTCGCCCGGACAGGTCTGCGCCTTAAGGTCATCCACCTTGTAATGAAGTCCTTCCACCGCACCCACCAAAGCTGCTAATACCTGCGCGTTACTCACATGGATGTCTGCCTGCTTATTGGCTTTCCTGTCGTTAGCCTTTTGTCTTGCCAGTATCCAGGGGCCAACAACAGATGTAATAATTATCCCGGCAAGGCCGACGAGGTCATGTATTTCCATGACGTGCCGCCTCGCGGACGCACATCTCATCCAGTTTCTTCAATGACATTATCGTTGAGTCCGAGGCTTCCTTCATCTTGCGCTCGTACTCATCGTTCTCTTTACTCTTCAGATTCTGTATCTGGTTCCACAGGCTGGTCACTTGAAAGTCTACCTTTGATATGGTTGAATGCTTGCTCGAGAATGACATGGTCGCTCTTGCACAAGCGAAGTTCGTTCGAGTTCAGGATACTTGCAATTGCGTTTAGTGCTTTCTCATCATCCATTGGTGTTGCTCCTTATGCTCCGTAGGGTACGAAGTCTGTTGGGTTGGTTTCCTGATAAATACGAACAATCTCGGAATGATTGTGCAGATATTCTGTGGTGTCAATCTCAGACATTACAGACATACACTCATCTTCTGTCCGAGCGTTTTGACAATACTGCGTCAATTTCTTGTTTGAGGCACATGCACTAATTTGTGCAATAAATGCCTGACTGAGTGCGGGTGAGTTTTCTTTAATCATTGATGTTACTCCTGTTAACTTGTTTTATTATGTGTCGGCACGGAATATTTCAAACCAAGTAGTCCCTGAGTACATTAAGCCCAATCGGCAATCAGTGTTAGCCCAAGTCCAATCAGCGTTTCCTTCAAGTCGAATGTTGCCTGTACCACCAGCGTTATGCCGAACTGTAACATCACGACTTGAATTAGCTGGTCGAAGAATTACTATCTGCCCATCGCGTGTGCCACCAGCAATGTTATCCAAGTCATCATTTGCGGCCCCTCCCGCTGTATCTACCTTTTGATGACTGGAGGTAATTGTCAATTGACCAGCAGCACTAATAAAGCGCGTAGTAGGTTCGGGAAAATAAAAGAAGTCGTTAAACTCAATATCACCACCAACATCAAGGCTACCCGCCGTCAAGGTGAGGTCGCCAATCGGAATTGTCACATGACCTGTAGTGTCTGTAATTTCAAATGTAGTAGTTGCTGTTCCAGAAAGAATCTTAAACTTACCGTCATTAGCGTCACGCAATCGCCATGCGGAACTGCCAGCATTCTGGAACTCAAGGTCACTATTTGTTCCAGACGTACCGTTGATATAAATCTGGGTGGCATCATTGCCATCACCAACATAAACGTCTCCGGTACAGCTAATGTTTCCAGCCTTATTGTTTAATTGTATTGTAGCCGTTCCACCACTACCATCATACATCCGAAGCCCACGGAAACCAGAACTAGCAACAGTGGTATTTTTGAATAAGTCGATATACGCGCCTTCTGTTGCACTAATCGTGGAGAAATCTATGTCTAGAAATCCAGTAGAGTTGCTGGCTTGGACATCAATTTTAAGCCCAACCGCCGCAGGCGCGTAAATATAGCTATTTGACAATCCATTGCCAACCGTTAGGTCGCCACCCGCAGTTATATCCCCAGCCGTCACGGTGAGGTCGCCTGCCGTTACAGTCAGGTTGCCACTGGTAACTGTCGCGTGGCCTGTACTCACCGTAAGGCCATTAAACGTAGCATTCTGCGCGAAAGTAACTTCTTCGTTCGTCATGTCGAACGTCATAAACTCGCGACCGTTCGTTCCATTATCGTCC
>Ga0098074_1001368_pt1 | contig 12562 bp, 4 predicted proteins | sample 32_taG_FD_75064 | JGI IMG/M metagenome (GOLD analysis project Ga0098074, IMG submission 75064) | Marine viral communities from the Gulf of Mexico - 32_GoM_OMZ_CsCl metaG | ecosystem: Environmental > Aquatic > Marine > Oceanic | place: Atlantic Ocean: Gulf of Mexico | collected 2015-07-12
GGGCGCAAGGTCGCCTACGACAACGAGCTTCTCGACAGCCACTACATGACCGGCGACGGCCGCGGCAACGAGAACATCGGCCTGACCGCAGTCCACCACATCTTCCATTCGGAGCACAACCGACAGACGGTCATCCAGAAGCTGACGATCCTCGACCAGGGGGACCTCGGCTTCGTGAACGAGTGGCTCGCGAGCGACATCGACCAGGCGACGCTCGACACGATCAAGGCTGGACTTGCTGCCGCGACGGACAAGCTCGCCTTCATCCAGCAGATCGAGGACGACGACACCTCCACCGGGACGACCGCGCTTAACCTCTCATGGGACGGCGAACGCATCTTCCAGGCTGCCCGCATGGCGACCGAGATGCAGTATCAGCATCTCGTCTTCGAGGAGTTCGGCCGCAAGATCCAGCCGGCGATCGACGTCTTCGTGTTCAACAACATCACCGACGTCAATCCGAGCATCTTCGCCGAGTTCGCCAACGTGGTCTACCGCTTCGGTCACTCGATGCTGACCGAGAACATGCCGCGCATCGGCGCCGACGGCGAATATCTCGACGACCAACTCGGCCTCGTCCAGGCCTTCCTCAATCCCGCCCTGTTCGACCATGACGGCAACGGCGTGAAGATCGGTCACGACGAAGGCGCCGCAGCCATCGTGCGCGGCATGACGATCGAGCGCGGCAACGAGATCGACGAGTTCGTCACCGGCGCGCTGCGCAACAACCTTCTCGGCCTGCCGCTCGACCTTGCCGCTATCAACATCGCACGCGGTCGCGACACCGGCATGCCGTCGCTGAACGAGGCGCGCCAGCAACTCTTTGATGCCAGCGGCTCGACGTTCCTGACGCCCTATGCGAGTTGGACCGAATTCGCGGCGAACCTCAAGAACCCGATCTCGGTGGTGAACTTCATCGCCGCCTACGGCACACATTCATCGATCACAGGAACTTTGGACCAAAAGCGTGAGGCCGCATGGGCGCTCGTGTTCGGCGGCGTCGGCGCGCCAGCCGATCGCGTCGCCTTCCTCAACAGCACCGGGACCTGGAACGCTGAAACGTCCGGCCTCAACGACATCGATTTGTGGATCGGCGGCCTGGCCGAAAAGAAGATGCCCTTCGGCGGCATGCTCGGCTCGACCTTCAACGCCGTGTTCGAACTGCAGATGGAGAACCTGCAGGACGGCGACCGATTCTATTATCTGACGCGCACGCAGGGCCAGAATTTCCTCAACGCGCTGGAGCAGAACTCCTTCGCCAAGATGATCATGGCCAACACCAACCTGGCCAATCCGGGCGCGGACGGCATCCGCGGCACGCCGGACGACATCGTCAATCGCCACATCGGCGTCGACTCGTTCGCCGCCTACGACTTCGTGTTCGAGGTCAACGAGGCGAACCAGGCCGACTACAATGGCGACGCTGCGGGCAAGGATCCCGCAGACGGCGACCCGACGCTGGCGCAAATGGGCTTCACCCGCGTCCTGCGAGACGATCCCGGCACGGAGGGCGCCGACGCCAACTATTTCCGCTACTTCGGCGGCGAGCATGTCGTCGTCGGCGGCACGAACGGCGACGACACCATCATCACCGACTTCGGCGATGACGGCATCTGGGGAGATGCGGGCGACGACCGCATCGAATCGGGTGCGGGCGTCGACCTCGTCAATGGCGGCGCTGGTGACGACATCATCACCGACAGCGGCGATAGCGGCGACTTCATCAAGGGCGACGAAGGCGACGACGTGATCGCCAATTCCAACGGCCTCGACATCCTCATGGGCGGAAGCGGCAAGGACGTGATCTTCGTCGGCGTCGATGCCACCGAGGTCTTCGGCGGCGAGGGAGACGACTTCATCCTCGGCGGCGCCGACATGGACTTCCTGCTCGGCAACGAAGGCGACGACTGGATCGAGGCCGGCGGCGGTTTCGACACCACGGCCGGGGACAATTCCGAGCTCTTCTTTAACTCGGCCATCGTTGGCCATGACGTGATGTTCGCTGGCAACGACGAGCATGATTTCGATGCCGAATCGGGCGACGACATCATGGTCCAGGGCGAAAGCGTCATGCGCAACGAAGGCATGTTCGGCTTCGACTGGTCGATCTGGAAGGGCGTCGCCTTCGGCGCCGATGCCGACCTTCGCGTTCCGATCTTCACCACCGAGCAGGCGGACATCCTGCGCAATCGCTTCGACAAGGTCGAGGCGCTCTCGGGCTGGAACCACGACGACGTGCTGCGCGGCGACGACCGCGTCTTCCAGGAGCCCGCAGTAGGCGCGACGGTCAATACGACAGAAGGAGTGTTCTTCAAGGACGGCCTTGACCAGGCGGGCATCGACCGCATCGACGGGCTGAACGAAATCGTCGCCGTCGATCCCCTGACCGGGTTCTTCGAGAAGGGCAACATCCTCCTGGGCGGCCTGGGAAGTGACACGCTGCAGGGCAATGCCGGCGACGACATCCTCGACGGCGACCGCTGGCTGAACGTGCGTATCCGCATCACCGGCGACCGGGACGACGAGAACACGCAGGCGAACGAGATCGCCACCGTCGACAGCCTGAAGCATGTCTTCACGGCGCAGTCGGCCGGCGCCAACACCGCCTGGATCGGAAGGTCGCTGTTCGACCTCCTGCTGACGCGGGAAATCCGGCCGGGCCAGATGCACATCGTTCGCGAGATCATCAATCCGGGTCAGGCCGCCGATGGCGACGTCGACACGGCGGTATTCAACGACATTGCCGAGAACTACACGATCATCGCCAACGATGACGGGTCGATCACCGTCACCCACAACACGATCACCGACGGGCTCATCGATCCGCGTACCGGGCGGGCGCTGCTCTCGGACGGCGTCGACACGCTTCGCAACATCGAGATGCTGCAGTTCGCCGACCGCACGATCGCGGCGCAAGACGTCGTCAACCGGCCGTTCGACAGCCTCTTGATCGCATCGACGGATGCCGGCGTGCTGAGCGCCACGACCGTTCCCCCGGGAGTGGCGGGGTTGACGTTCCAATGGCAGAGCCTGAACGCGGACGGCACGTGGTCGGACCTTCTGATCGCCGGCAACCCGGTGACCGGAAGCCCGATCAACGGCGCGGCTTTCGCCGGCTTGGAGATCCGCGTCGTCGCGTCCTACGGCATCGGCTCGGCGGCATCGGAAAACACCGCGATCATCGGCACCGGCAATGACGACGACATCGACGGCAGCACCCGGCCGAACATCATTCTCGGCCTGGCAGGCGACGACCGGATTTCCGGCGACATCGGCAACGACGACCTTCGCGGCGGCGCCGGCGACGACCGCCTGGATGGCGGCGACGGCGACGACAGCCTATCGGGCGGCGACGGAATCGACCGGCTCGACGGGCGCGACGGCAACGACACGCTGCTCGGCGGCAATGACGACGACGTCATGACCGGCGGCCATGGCGACGACATCGTCGATGGCGGCGCGGGTGTCGACGTCGTCAATTTCGAGCTCGGTATCGACGCCTACGATCTCGTTCGCGTCGGTACGGACATCATCGTGACCGACGGCCGCGGCGCGGAAGGCGACGGCATCGATACGGTTCGCAATGTCGAGCAGTTCGACTTCGGCGGCACGATCTACAACTATACGCTCGTGCAGACGGTCAATGACGACCTGCTGATCGGGACGGCAGACGCCGACACGATCGGCGGCAACGCCGGCAACGATCTCATCTTCGGCGCGGCCGGTGACGACACGCTCAACGGCGCTGCCGGCGACGATACGATCCATGGCGGCGCCGGCGACGACGCCATCAATGGCGGGGCGAACAACGACACGCTTTTCGGCGGCGACGGCAACGACAACATCACCGGCGCGGCAGGCAGCGACGTTATCAATGGTGGCGCCGGCAACGACGTGATCAACGCCGGCGGCGACAACGACACCATCATCCAGCTCAGCACCGACGGCCGCGACATCATCAACGGCGCCGGTGGCGTCGACACCTACCGCCTGCTGGGCGCTGCCGGCGCGGAGACGTTCGGCATCCACGCAGTGATCGGCGGCGCGAACGCAGCCGCGCGGGCCGCGCTCCAGACCCAACTCGGCATCGTCTTCGCCGCGGGCACGGAGATCGTCATCACGCGAACGGTGGGCGGCGTCACAACGCTCGTTTCCGAACTCGACAACATCGAGGAGATCGAGGTCAACAGCCTGGCCGTGTCTGCCAACGATGCCAACGGTTTTCCCAATGGCGGCGCGTCCGATGGCGACACGATCCAGATTTTCGGAAACTTCAATCCGACGAGCCTGAACTTCAGCACGATCACGATCGAGGGTGGTTCCGGCGACGATGTCGTGGACATCAGTTCATTGGTGTCGGCGCATCGCATCGTGTTCCGGTCGAATGGGGGGAATGACACGATCGTGGGCGCTTTGCGGCCTCAGGACGTGATCGACCTCGGCGGCGACGGAGCGGATTATGTGGAGGTGGAGAATGCCGACGGGAGCCGGACGGTTTCGGCGAACGGGCATTCGGTGACGTATTTCGGCTCGCCGTCGATGGATGACGACGATGATGATCATGACGACGACGACGATGACGATCACGACGACGATCATGGCTCGTGTGGGGACGATGATGACGACGATGATGGTGCTTCGGTTCCCGGTGCGTCTTCGGGTTCGGGTCCGGCGCATCAGGTTGGGACGGGTGCGGCGGACGTTTTGGTGGGCAGCGCCGTTGCCGACACGCTGATTGGTCATGGCGGCGACGACACGATGCTGGGCGGGGCGGGCGACGACGTGCTTTTGGGCGGCGACGGGCGCGACTACCTGTTCGGCGACGACGGCCGCGACGTGGTCCATGGCGGCGATGGCAATGACGACATCTTCGGCGGGGCGGGCAGCGACACGCTCCTTGGCGATGGTGGCAACGACCGCATCTATGGCGGGTCTGGCAACGACTACATCAATGCCGGTTCGGGCAACGACACGGTGTTCGCCGGCGGCGGCGACGACATCGTGGTGGCGGAGGCGGGCGACGGCGACGACACCTACCATGGCGGCGAGGGGGACGGCGATGCGGGCATCGACACGCTCGACATGTCGTCGATCGCCGCCGCCATCGTCGCCGACCTGGGCACCGGCTTCATGGGGCGCGGCTTCGCGTCCTCGGTGCAGACCGGCTCGGACACGATCTGGGGCTTCGAGAACATCGTGACCGGCTCGGGCAACGACACGATCACGGCGAGCGGGGCGGTCAACGTGATGGATGGCGGGGCCGGCCAGGACGTCTTCCGCTTCCTGTCGGGGGCGGATGCGCACGGCGACACGATCCTGGGCTTTGCGCCCGGCGACCGGATCGACCTGTCGATGGCCGACGCCAATGCCTGCGTTGCCGGCAACCAGTCGTTCGAACTGGTGACGGGGGAGGCGTTCAGCGCCCGCGGCCAGCTGATGGTCAGCCACGAGGCGCGCGAGGACGGCGACTACACGATCGTGCACCTGAACACGACCGGGGGGTCGGAGGCCGACTACAAGTTCGCGATCAAGGGCTCGCACAATCTGAGCGAGAGCGACTTCAACCTCTAGGGGCGCCGTCCCGCCGGCGGGGGAACCGCCGGCGGGACGTTTGCAGCAGATGTCCCGCCCGGTGCGGGATGCGTGACAGGGTCATTATCGGTTCGGGGTCAGTGCGATGGGAAAGAATGCGAAGAGCGCGGCGGCGCGGCGCAAGGCGGAACAGATGACGAAGGGGCTGCGCGGGATCGCGGCCTATCTGTTCACGGTGTCGGGGGTGATCAACATCCTGGCGCTGACGGGCGCCTTCTACATGCTGCAGATCTACGACCGGGCGCTGGCGAGCGGATCGATGCCGACGCTGGTGGCGATCTCGGTGCTGGCGATCGGGCTCTATGTGTTCCAGGGCCTGTTCGACGTCATCCGCTCGCAGATCCTGGTGCGGGTGGGGGCCCGGCTCGACGCGCGGATCGCGCCGCTGGCGCACGAGGTGGCGATCGACATGCCGCGCTTCGGCTTCTCGACGGCCGAAGCGCTGGAGCGCGGCCGCGACGTCGACACGGTGCGCGGGTTCTTGGGCAGCCAGGGTCCGGTGGCGCTGTTCGACCTGCCCTTCGTGCCGGTGTTCCTGGTGTTCGTCTACATCCTGCATCCGCTCCTGGGCGCGCTGACGCTCGGCGGCGCGGTCGTGCTGACGGTGCTGACGGTGATCACCGAGCTGTTGACGCGGCGCCTGTCGGGCTCGACGCAGCAGGCGCTGGTGGCGCGCAACACGATCGCGGATTCGAACGCGCGCAATGCCGACATCGTCAAGGCGATGGGGTTCCAGCGGCGGGCGGTGGCGCGGTTCGCGCAGGCCAACGAGGACCATCTCGACCTGCAGACGCGCACCAACGACATCTCCGGCACGTTCGGGGCCCTGTCGCGGGTGCTGCGGATGATCCTGCAGTCGGCGGTTCTGGGGCTGGGGGCGTATCTGACGATCCTGGGCGAGCTGTCGGCCGGTGCGATCATCGCCGCCTCGGTCGCCTCGGCGCGGGCGCTGGCGCCGATCGACATGGCGATCGGCAACTGGAAGAGCGTCGTGGCGGCGCGGGCGGCGTTCTCGCGGCTGAAGGAGACGGTGGTGGCGCTCGCCGACGCGGCGCCGCCGATGGCGCTGCCGGCGCCGACGGCTTCGCTGCGGGTGGAGGGGATCACGGTGGCCGCGCCGGGCTCGGGGCGGGTGCTCCTGAGCGACGTCGCCTTCGAGATGAAGGCGGGCCAGGCGCTCGGCATCATCGGTCCGTCGGGCGGCGGCAAGACGACGCTGGTGCGGGCGCTGACCGGCATCTGGCCGACGCTGCGCGGCGCGGTGCGGCTCGACGAGGCGGAGCTTGGCCAGTGGGACGGCGAGGCGCTCGGACGCCATGTCGGCTACCTGCCGCAGGACGTGGCGCTGCTCGACGGCGACATCCAGGAGAACATCGCGCGGCTCGAGGCCGGGGCCGAGCCGCGGGCGATCGTGGCGGCGGCGCGGGCGGCGGGCGTGCACGAGATGATCGTGCGGCTGCCGGAAGGCTACCACACCGCGCTCGGTCCGCAGGGCATGGCGCTGTCGGGCGGCCAGCGCCAGCGCATCGGGCTTGCCCGGGCGCTCTATGGCGATCCGTTCCTGGTCGTGCTCGACGAGCCGAACTCGAACCTCGACGCGGAGGGCGAGGCGGCGCTGACGGCGGCGATCGAGGCGGTCAAGGCGCGCGGCGGCATCGCGGTCGTCGTGGCGCACCGGCCGAGCGCGCTCGCCGCGGTCGACATGATCGCGGTGATCCAGGCCGGCCGGCTCGCCGCGTTCGGGCCCAAGGACGAGATCATCGGCCAGCCGCGCAGCGAGGCCCAGCCGCAACCCCAGCGCAAGGAGGCGCGCGCCCGGGTGTCCGCGCGTGTATCGGCATGATCATCACCGCAAAGGCGACACAGCCCCAGGCGCAGCCGCGGTCCGCCGATCCGGCCGAGGCCTATGTCCTGAAGAACGCCCATGAGAAGTCGAAGACGCCCTACGCGTTCTTCCTCGTCCTGATGGGGCTCGGGCTCTACCTGAAGTCGATCTTCCCCGGCTGGTCGCGTCCGGCCGGGGCGGAGGACGGCGCGCCGGGCGAGGCCGACAGGGCCGAGCCGCAGGTCGCCGAGCTCGACCCGGCCCAAGCCTTGCCCGCGGGCGAGGACGACCTGACCACCGGGACGCCCGGCGCCGACCAGGGCGCGGGCGCGTTCTCGGGCGGCGCGCTGGTCGCGCTGGCGCCATCGGCCCGGTTCGGCCTGATCGATTCGCCGGCGGTCGACTTCTTCCTGCCCGGCGCCGAGCCGGACGCCTTCACGCTGGTCGAGCCCTACCGGCAGAACCTGCGGGCGATGAACGACAATCTGCCCGACTTCGTCGGTGGTGCCGAGAGCGCTGGCGGCACGGGCGGCACGGGCGGCACGGGCGGCGCCAATCCGGACGGGCCCACCGATCGCGATGACGCGGACGGGCCCGATGACCCGGACGGGCCTGGCAACCCGGACGATCCCGGCGACCCGGTCTGTGCCGGGCCGGGCACCGGCGGGCCGTGCGACGACGACGAGGACGACGACGAGGAGAGCGTGAACCGCGCGCCGCGGGTTGCAGGTCCCGTCCATCTCTACGACCTGACCGGCTGCGCCATCCTGGCGATCGGCCTTCTCGACCTGTTGCGCGGGGCGAGCGATCCGGACGGCGACGCGCTCGGCGTCGCCGGGCTGACCGCCTCGTCCGGCACCTTGTCGGCGACGGCCTTCGGCTGGACCTTCCAGCCGGCGCCCTTCGCGCCCGGGCCGGTCACCTTGACCTACACCGTCACCGACGGATCGCTGTCGGTCGCCCAGACGGCGCACTTCACCGTGCTTTCGCGCGGCTGGTTCGAGGGCACCGATGGCGACGACGTCCTCACCGGCTCGACCTGCGGCGACGACATCGAGGGCGGCGACGGCGACGATGTGATCGACGGGCGCGCGGGCAACGACACGATCCATGGCGGAGCCGGCGACGATCACATCCTTGCCGGCGACGGCGACGACACGATTTTTGCCGGATCGGGCAACGACATCGTGCTGGCCGGCCGCGGCAACGACATCGTCTTCGGCGGCGCCGGCGACGACCGCCTGTTCGGCGAGGACGGCGACGACATCCTCCACGGCGATGCGGGCGACGACTTCCTCTCGGGCGGCGCGGGCAACGACATGCTGTTCGGCGGCGCCGGCGACGATGTCCTCCAGGGCGAGGACGGCGACGATCATCTGGATGGCGGCGAAGGCGGGGACCGGCTCGCCGGCGGCGCGGGCAACGACCGCCTGTTCGGCGCGGCGGGCGACGATCGTCTCGACGGCGGCGCGGGCGACGACGTCCTGTCCGACGGGGCAGGGTCCGACATGGTTCTTGGCGGGGCCGGCGACGACACGGTGGTCGCCGCCATGGACGGCGCGGACGATCACTATGACGGCGGCTGCGACTACGACACGGTCGACTACTCGCTGGCCGAACTGAAGCTTGCCATCGACATGGAGCTCGGCACCGCCAGCGGCGCCGAGATCGGCTGCGACACCATCACCGGCTTCGAGACGGTGATCGCCGGCGCCGGCGACGACACGATCACCGGCAGCGCCGGCGACGACCACATCGTGGCGGGGGCGGGCGACGACCGGGTCGCGGCGGGGGCCGGCGACGACACGATCGAAGACGGGGCAGGGGCCGACACCGTCCTCGCCGGGTCCGGCGACGACATGGTGATCGCGGCGATGGACGGGGCGGACGACCTTTACGAAGGCGGCGAAGGCTGCGACGTGCTCGACTACTCGGCCGCCACCGGCGATCTTGTGATCGACCTTGCCGGCGGAAAGGCGAGCGGCATCGAGATCGGCTGCGACACCATCTCCGGCTTCGAGACGGTGGTCGCCGGCGCCGGCGACGACCACTTCGTCCTCGGCACGCAGGCGGCCGCGCTCTACGGCGGGGCGGGCGAGAACGTGTTCGAGTTCGCCGGCCCCGGCGAGGCCATCGCCCAGCCGCGGGTGTTCGAGATCTTCGACTTCAAGGCCGGCGACCGCATCCGCATGGACAAGTACGACCTGTTCGAGAAGGTCTTCGACGACCTCGAGGACCAGTTCGAGACGATCTACGGCAACCGGGTCGACGAGGAGGACTTCGCCGTGCGCACCCGGCTCGAGGAGGTCGACGGCATCACCCGCACCATCATCGAGGCCGACTTCAACCGCGACGACACGTTCGAGACCGCCATCATCATCGACGGGCGCCACGTCCTCGTCATGGTCGAGACGGCGTGAGCGGCATCAGGACACGCAGGACAAGGAAGACCAAAATGGCAACCCGAAACACCACCAGCGCCCGCAGCTTCGATGCCGGCAGCCCCGGCGCCCCCGGCACCTACCGGATGGGCGGGCGCATGCTCGCCGGCGCCGTGCTCGGCCTCGTCCTGATCGGCGGGGCCGGCGGCTGGGCCGCCACCGCGCAATTGTCGGGCGCGGTCATCGCGCAGGGCGTCGTCGCCGTCGACCAGAACCTGAAGACCATCCAGCACCGCGACGGCGGCATCGTCTCGACCATCGCCGTGCGCGAGGGCGACCAGGTGCGCGCAGGCGACGTCATGATCCGCCTGGAGGATGCGCAGACGCGGGCCGAGCTCGCCATCCTCCAGACCCAGATCGGCGAACTGGCCGTGCGCCGCGCCCGCCTCATCGCCGAGCGCGACGGCCAGGGCGCGATCATCCTCGATGCCGCCATCGACCAGGGCGAGGCCGCCGTCGCGGCGCTGGTCAGGGGCGAGACGCGGCTGTTCACCGGCAACCGCGCCCACCGCGAAAGCCAGAAGCAGCAGCTCGAACTGTCCGTCGCCCAGATCGGCGAGGAGATCACCGGGCTGAAGTCGCAAAAGCTCGCCAAGGACGACGAACTCGTTCTCGTCGAGGACGAGTACGTCAAGATCAAGGGGCTTGCCGACAAGGGTCTCGTCGAAGGCTCGCGCGCCTCGGCCGGGGCGCGCGACCGCGCAAGGCTGCGCGGCGAAAGCGGCGAGATCGACGCCGCCATCGCCCGCGCCAAGGCGCGCATGAGCGAAATCCGCCTGCAGATCATCGCCATCGACGAGAACGCCCGCACCGAGGCGCAGCGCGAACTCTCGCTCGTCGAGACGCGGCTGGCCGAACTGAAGGAACGCCAGACCGCCGCCGACGACCGCCTCGCGCGCACCGACATCAAGGCGCCGATCGCCGGCACCATCAACGAACTCAACGTCACCACCATCGGCGGCGTCATCACCCCGGCCGAAATCCTCGCCACCATCGTGCCGCTCGACGCCAGGCTCAAGGTCGAGGCCAAGATCGCACCGGCCGCCATCGACCAGGTCGCCGCCGGCCAGAGCGCCCGCCTGCGCTTCTCCGCCTTCAACCAGCGCACAACCCCCGAACTCGTCGCCACCGTCGCCCAGATCTCCCCCGCAACCACCCGCGACCCGGCCACCGGCGAAATCTACTACCTCGCCGACATCGTCCTGGCCGCCGGCGAACTGGAAAAACTCGACGGCAAACACCTCATCCCCGGAATGCCCGTCGAAACCTTCGTCGAAACCCAACCCAGAACCGCAATCTCATACCTGGCAAAACCAATCTCAGACCAATTCCAAAGAGCCCTCAAGGAACGCTGACAAAAACAACCACCCAATCCACCACGCAACATCCGCGAAAAGCAGGGGGGAACCGGTCGGACGGCCTGGAAGATTGACACCCCAGCGCGTTTGGTCATATGACTTGGTCAGATGACTTATTCCGACCGAAAGGCGTTCGGTGCGTGCGCGGGGGACCTCATTGGCAATTGCGGCTGCTAGCCACGCGACGCGACGAGACGTCCGCAGCGAGATCATGAATGCTGCCGAACGCGTTTTTGCCGATCTTGGCTTCAACGGTTCGACGACTCGTGGCATCGCAGACGAGGCGGGCGTCAATCTCGGCCTGATCCACTATCATTTCCAGTCGAAGGAAGCGCTGTTCGAGCAGGTCGTCGCGCGCAGCGCGAGCCAGGTGAACGATCGACGGCGCGGTCTGCTGCATGCCGCTCTGGCCAAGGGGACGGTGACCCTTGAAGCCATTCTCGACGCGCTGATGCGCCCGACGATCGAGCTCAGCACCGGTGACGGCCAGCACTATTCGCGCATCATCGTGCAGATCGCCTCAGGCGCAGACGAGCGCTCGGTCGAGCTTACGTCGCGCAATTTCGATGCGATCGCCCTGGAATTCATCGAGGCGCTGCAGGTGCATGTCACCGGTCTCGATCGCGAGAACGCCGTGTGGGCATACATGAACGCCATCTCCGTCGGCATGCTGATGATCGCCCGTACCGGCCGCGTGGGCGCCCTGTCAGGCGGCCTTTGCGACGAGGAAAGCACGGAGGCCTCGATCCAACGGGTCGTGCGCTATCTGGCGGCGGGCACGCGCGCGCTGGCGGGCGGCGGATAAAGGATACCGGTCGGGCCGACGGGGAGGTCGTCGGATCGGCAGGGTGGAAATGCAGAGCAATTCAGGGAGGTTCATCATGAGGAATTCGATCCGTCTGGCCGCAATGGCCGCAGTCCTGGCAGGTTCGGCAGTGATGCCGGCCAAGGCCGACGACATTTCCGTCACCGTCGTCAACGGTCACCCGCCGGTCTTCCTGTGGGTCAAGCACATCACCGAGACGTTCATTCCGACCGTCAACGCAGCGCTGGAAGGCACCGACCACACCATTACCTGGAGCGAAGCCTATGGCGGCACGCTTGCGGCGGTAGGCGGCGAACTCGAAGCCATCGAGGACGGTCTCGCCGAAGTCGGCATCGTGCCCACGGTGTTCGAACCGACGGCGCTGCCGCTGCAGAACGTGACCTACTACACCCCATTCGGCTCGTCCGATCCGCAGATCGTCATGGATGCCGTCGACAAGCTGCATCAGGACATTCCGGGCATGATCCAGTCCTGGGAGAACTACAACGCCGAATATCTCGGCGGCGGCTTCGCGCTCGAC
>Ga0098074_1001370_pt1 | contig 12536 bp, 12 predicted proteins | sample 32_taG_FD_75064 | JGI IMG/M metagenome (GOLD analysis project Ga0098074, IMG submission 75064) | Marine viral communities from the Gulf of Mexico - 32_GoM_OMZ_CsCl metaG | ecosystem: Environmental > Aquatic > Marine > Oceanic | place: Atlantic Ocean: Gulf of Mexico | collected 2015-07-12
AATAATAATATGGCTGATAATATTCTTGGCACATAGCGGTTAAACGGTCTGGCGGCTGACTGCCTATAGCTTTCTCTATAAGTCCCGCAAGTTTAGATAGGGTAAACATAATCTAATTCAATTCCATTATGAGCATAATCGTGACCATTAATGATTCTAATATCCTTGATCTGGCCAGTATCTTTTAATTCAATAACGTGTTGTAAGTTCAGATCATTATCAAGCGCCAGAATTCGAGAATCGCCAAATGCGCGTTCTGATCTGGGCAATTCTTGACTTTCGCCAATGTAGAAATAAGTATCGCTTCGGGCTAATCCCCTAAAAAAACCATTCGCTTGATCTACTCGCAGATCAATAACCTTGTCCTTTTGAACAACTAAACCAAATTTGCCACAAGTATATAAAGTGTCATTCTCGATGTAAACATTATGAATATGAATCGCATGAGATAACTCTATTCGCTCTATTAGATTATAGGTCATATCCAAGATTTGAATAGTTGGTGGATGACTGTTACCTGCCAATCCACTTTCAGTAACATAGACCCTGTTATCATTAATCCAGATAGAATTAATATGACAAGTATCTCTATCGTGGCCAGTCCAGTTGATTTCTTTTAATAGTTGTTCATCTTGCAATATGTCAAGCCTGTCTTTTTGAGTGTTAGTGATATACAACAAATTGTCATAACTTAATATCTGATGTATACCATTAGCACAATAATCAGAGAGAGTATATTGTTTGATCAGGCATCTATTAAATGCTACAATCCTTGATATTGGCTTATGAGGTCTATTATAACTGGCGTAAATGTACTCACTGTCCCATGTCAGGCCATAAAAATTGCCAGGTTGTAAGAGGCGTTGTTTCCTGTTCTGATATAAAAATATGCCATTCATTGTGGTAATTAAAAGATCATCCATGTCTCATAAATCCTAAATTTGTGCCAGGATGTAAATTACCATTAAGAAACTTTGGTTGTGACATTTCGCGCCAGAAACGCAGCATACCATAGATAGGACTATTTAGTACTTCGCCATCCTGAATATCGTCACAAATAACCAATGCAGGTGAGTTAAGCAAGGGTTTATAGTACTTCCAGTCCAGCATAGCATTATCATATGTGTGCCAACTATCTATGAAAAGAATGTCTATACCGTGTGGCACAGAGGGTAAAGCATTTGGCGCATTACCCAAACTGTGCTTGTCTTTCTGGCTTTCTGTAAGTTCTGGATTTGTCCAACCTTGAAGATACTGAATATTACTATAACGTTCACAGGCTTCTAGCATTTTCATTCGATTATAGTCATCGCCTGGATCAGTATGATGATCTATAGTAAAGACTTGCGTGTCAGGGTTGCCAGCAGCAAAATGCGCTGCTGCTGTTCCCTGCCAGCCGCCAAGCTCTACAACAATAGAAGGCTTATATACTTTGCTTAGATAGTAAAAAAAGCGGTAATAAGGCCACTCTACAGCGTTGTTGTGCATCTGCCATTGGTAGCGAGTATCTAAAAAGTTGTCCTCAGTAGGAATCGGCTTAAAATTGGCTGCCTCAAATTCTATATTCCAAATGTCAAAAGATTTCATTTATCTACAATCTCCCTAAGTAAACTTTGGCCGCCAGCAATGGCAAAAATAATTAAAAACGCATTAGAGTAATAATTCTGCCATAATACCAACATAGTGACCAATACAGAGACATATAGACCACAACAGTGAGCGCAATTTATACCATCATCTATGTTCGCCCAAAAGCCATTCTCATCATTTTCCATCATAGCTTTAGAACTTATATATTCTCTGATGCGCCTGAAGATAAAGAATGGTCCATTATCGTCTGGTAATAGATTAGCTATTCTATAGGTAGCCAAGACTGCTACAATTAGCTGTATTAACGCCATGATTTCAAATCCTCTAAAAGTTTTGGTCTCAGTTTATATACACTTTTCCCCAAATGATATTCCATAATTTCTGGTACATTAAATTCGGATGTGTTGGATAGCCACGCAGAATTATTACGTTGTCTATTATGCCAGGTGTCAATACCAATAGCGCCTTCATCTGCTGGCATAACATCAGGCTCATTCCAAAAAGGTAAATGCATGCGCCGTCTGTCTGGTATATTATCCAAGAAAGCGCCAGTTAAGGATACATCTAGTATCATTTCATTAGTTGGCAAGTGATGAGGTGTATCTTTATACTTATCGCCCCACTGTGTGAAGTGCTCCAAGCCATAGTTGCTCACCATAATACTGTCAAATACTTTGTCTGTGTTCATGCCATCATTGGTGAAGAAGAAGTTATCCTTCGGGCCTACTCTATGGACTGGATGCGGGAACCATTTGATCTGTTGGAAATTGTATTTGAGTTGATAGCGCCAGAATGACAAATTACGTTTATCCTCAGTAAGCGCCTGGCGTGTCAATTCAACTAAATTCTCGTGCCATATTTCATCAGCTTGATAGTATAGCACATGTGGATAGCTTGCCATAGAGATTACTTCATTGGCCAGATCCGCAAATATCGCAGCGTCATTCTTGTAGAGACTACCATAGACTATCTTTAGCTTGGGATTGGCCGCTTCAATCTCTCTTAGTATCTCAAGGGTACCATCTGTGCTGCCTAGATCCATGACAACGAATTCATCACATAAGGGCATTAGCTGGTACATTGATTCAAAGAGACAAAACGCGCCTTTGAAAGTATCTTTTATAAATACGCAAACTGATAGATTATACATTCTCCACCTCTCTCATCTTCTCAAGACCTGTCCTTATGTCACTTAACATTATGCCTGCTGATGAAGATTTTACAAGATCGTAAGTGGTATCTTTTGGGCGTCTAGCAATACTCTGAAAGTAATCGCTATTAACTGGTTCAAGTAAGTTCTTGTCCAAGTCAAACGCGTCACAAACTCTTAATCCAAATTCATAGAGAGTAACACGCTCTGGACTGGCAATATTGTATACTTGATTGCTATGATCCAAAAGTTGCCAAATGGCTTCAGCGCAATCAGGCGCATAAGTCGGTTGCCAGATATGATCATTGACCAGCCTAAATGAGCCATTACTTCTTAGCCTCTCTATAATAGCTTTGGCCCAATTTGTGCGGCTACCACGCCCTGACCAGCCATAAAGCAAAAAGGGCCTTATAATTAGCCAATTCTTTGTTATCTGCCTGACATAATGCTCCGTTCTTACTTTTATCATACCATAGGCATTGACAGGTTCTAAAGGCGATTCCTCATGATATGGTGGCTTATCGCCTGAATAAACAGCGTTTGTTGAAATATAGACTACCTTACAATTGTATTCATTGGCTATGTCCACTACGTTTATTGTACCTTCATAGTTAGTCTCAAGCGTTTCAGTGTAGTGATCTTCTGTATAATCTACGCTGCCAATAGCCGCGCAATGGATCACAATGTCAGGCTTAATTCTATGAAATAGTTGGCCAACTTGTGATCTGTCTCTAATGTCCAACCTATACCAAGTTATGTCTGGTTCATCACTGATAAGATAGTTTCTGTAGAAGGTCAGATATAGGGTATCCGTTCGCCTTGTTTCTTTTAGCGCTTTTCCAAGTAATCCGTTTCCACCTGTTATTAAAATTTTCATTTCGCCTCTGCCTTTATTCATTTGTTGTTCCCATATAGAGACCAGATATAAAACCAACCAAATAGATAAACAATACTTGCCAATTGTTTGCGCCGAGATAATATACACTTATGGCGTAAGTAAGGAGAAAGAATAGAAGCGGTATAATGAGTATCATTTAGTATTTACTCATATCGGTCTCGAATTGTCCATCTTCAGTCAGCTTATTGCAGTGCCAGTAGCGCGCCACATAATCAGGCACAATACAACGCCATAAGTTTTCTCTTTCTAAGTAGCGCCAAATTCTACCTTCTAGCATAAAATAATATTCTTGCATTGGACCGCCTGGCGCATTGAATTGACCACCCCAATCTATGTTAAAATCAATGTTTGCCAGTCTTTCGCGTTCACACAGAAAAAGCTGTTGCGATACATTGCGAGTAAGTCTATAGCCTTCTTCTGTCTGCGCCTCCGCCATTACAGCGCCATCACCAGGCGAGACAATTAAAATCTCTGGATACTTTTGCAATAGCGCAAGACCCTTTCTTATCCAGTTTTGATCAGAGTCAGCGCTCTTTATGGTGCAATCGCTATCTGAGAATACAATGTAGTCAGCGCCACTAACTTTTAAGCCAATCAAGTGATTGATGACGTGCCACTTCCAATAGTGAGGCGCATCAGGACCATGTGTATAATCATCTGCAACATCATCTTGCTCTGGCAATCCAAATTCAGCCAAGATGTTAGGATGACTTTCACTGGCTGACACTTTGAAACCTATACAATTCAAAGCCTGAACATTTGGGATGCCATTTGGAATTGGCATATTGGCGCAACGCTGATGTATGACACGCACCATATTAAAATGAAATTTATGACTATTGACCATATTAATGAGCCAGTCATTATGATATAGTCTGTGAATATCACCAGGATGACAGAACGTAATAAAGTCTATTGATGGCATACAGTATCTTTCTCCAACATTGGTTTATATCGTGTCGTTCCAACTAGTGGCTTTAGTATCTCAGGGATAGCAAAAGGTGTTTCTGTATACGTCCAGTGTTTAAGTCCATAGATCATCTTTTGCGCTTCATGTTCGCTTAGTTCAGACTTGTGCAGGGTGTGAAGAGGTGTCATTATATATTGTGGCGCTGACTGCCGAAGTTCAGCTTGTTTGTCTACTCGATTCAGCCAATTGTCTCTGAAGCAGTTTGTGCAGTCCCAGAGGTAGCCATTTTTTGGCATTATAAGGAAAGATTTGTCATGTTGGTCTGTTGTATGCCCTTCTTTTCTTACGCCGCTTAGACGTGGAAAAACTCTATGTACAGGCTCAGGATACCACCTGCATCGTTGGAAGTTTTGCTCTATTTGAAGTCTGAATACAGAGTAATGACAATTTTCTGGTCTGGTAGCTTTAATATGACCAATAAGATATTTGATAAGCCTATCTTCATAGACTTCATCACCTTCAAAATGAATAATAACATCACCAGCGCAATCTATGTATTTTGAGTGTGCCTGGCGTAGTGTTTCGCCGGCCTCGTTTCCCCAAAAGCCATTCAGGATTCTAACAGGACATTCAGCAGTCCAATCATTCCTGAGTTTGTTTATATTAAGTTGCTGAATGGTCTCTCTTGTATTGTCTGTTGACTGCATATCTACCACGCAGACTTCATCTACATAAGGCTGCACTGCTCTGATAGCTTCAACAATAGGATAGCCAGACTCTATGGCATTATGAATAAAAGTAAAACCTGATATTTTCATTTAATAGTCCTGGCCAGCACTTTCTTTAAGCCATTAAACATAGATAATTGGCCTCTTTTCTTTTGCTCTTCAATGTTATGAATCTGCAAATGACAGCGCCCACATACAGCTTGTAAATCGCTTAATTTTTCATTGTAGACACGTTTATAGGTCAAATGATGGATCTGCGTAGCTTGCCGCTTCTTGCAAACCTCACATCTAAATTTTGCCCTAAATAAAACCTTAAGACGTTTAGACTTCCATTTGTCAGATTTTAGATATTGTCGATATTCTAACGCCATCCTATACCTACACTTTCTTTAATTGCCTGTCTGACTACAGCGCCAAATTGGAAATCTTGACAAAGTTTATGCCTTAATCTATCGCCCATTTCTCGCCATTTGTTATAATCATCATTCAAAGCGGACTTTAGCCCATTTACCAGATCAGGATAAGACATGGTAACTATATCACTGCCATAAGGATAGCTGCTCCTTAATGTCTCTGAAATAATAGGTAATCCGTAGGCAGCAAACAGCGCTATTCTGAGAGGCTCACAAAATGGCCAGTTATCTTGATGAACATTAAGCGCAAATCGTGATTTTTTTAGAACTTCATGGCGTTCTGGTGGCCAGCAATTAGGCCCTATCTGGCCATTACCAAAATTCTTATAGATCTGAACACGACGCGGAATCTCTACTGACATATGAGTAAAGTCATATTGTTTTTGATTACTGATAGCGCCTAATCTATAATCTGATCCCAGAGTGACATAACGTAACATTGTTTCATCTGCCAGTGCTGGATCAGATACCCAAACTTCATCCACTATTCTATCATACATCCATTGAAAACAATCTTTGGCGTATTGACCAGTACTGCCACTGCCGCCAGGTCTTTCGAGATTCCAAATGATAAGATGCGCCAGACGTGGAAGACCTGATAAAAGCTGCTTTTCTATCTGACCAGTAATATACTCTTTCCAATCGCCATTCATTGGCGCTGAAATAATAATGTAATCTTGCGTTAAGTCTATTTCATCCACACGAATGACAGGAAAGTTGGAAAGTTCAACCAGCCGCCAAAAGTCTATGTATGAATCATAGTGATGTACTGGCCTTGCAAAGACAATATCGCTCACTCTATTTTCTCCAAATCATAAAAAGGATGCTGTCTCATAAATTCTGGTAATTGTGTCTTGTCAAATAGTTCAGGCGTCCAAAAATCTTGATCATTAGTAGGATGACAGTCATCAGGCGCAGGCCATTTATACCATTTATCTTCAAACCAATTTAGTCTTAGCTCATTTTTATGACCATGTATTTGCCATTTATAGGCCATTGTTTGGCTGGTGACTGCATAGCCAAAATGATAGACTGGCTCATGAGGAATATAAGCCACTTCATTATTAGCTTGCATAAGATTTATTATTCTGACTGGCCATCCTTGATCTCTACAAATCAGATCAAAGCTGCGCCAGAAATGAACCATATTAATTAGATTGTTTCTGACATTTGATGTTTGGGCGAAAGTAAGAGAATTCTTGAGAACTGCATTAGGCCAGATTTCGTCATAGTCCTGCACTAAGACCAGATCAGCGCCAGCCGCCTGCACAGTCTGTAAAGCCATATCCCTTTGCGGTCCTTCGTGTGTTACGCCAATCATATCATACCACTTTATTTTATTGTCAGGATCATAACTATAGACTGCCTGCTGTAGCTCTTCTTTAGTATCTATTGGGGGTAAATCCGTGCTATGCCCATGACTTGCTGTTGGTGTATAAAAAATATGCGCCTGATCTATTTCGTGATAAATAGACCTAAGCGCATAAGAGATATAATCTTTTCCGTAATGGAGAATGGTTAAACTGTGTATGCTCATTGGCTACTCTAAGCCTCCTATAGATATTCTAACTTAAATTCATAAATTTGTAAAACTAACTATTGACAAGTCTCTAATGTCTTGCTATTATAATAAATGCAGGGCCTAATTTCATAAAAATGACAGTCTCGAAATTCGGGTTTCAGACTGTCAAACCATCAGAGACTAAATAGGAGACTCTAATGACTAACTTAAATTATACATCCCTAAAACAAATTGCAAAAGAGAATAAGACGCGTGTTACCAATCTTTTAGCCTTAGCGCCACAGAATGATCCATTCTATACTGGCACTAAGGGCGACTTGATTATGGCTGAATGGTTCACAAGTTTATGGCAGCAATTTGGCTATGAGGCTGGTATTCATTTGCGGCGTATGCACTATAACATTCAAGCGCTTGGCGATGTTGAATTGCCCACTACTATTAGTTGGAAAGTAAAAGAGGCTGGCGAGAAACAGACAACCGACATCTATATTAACAATGAGGCTTGCTGGAATTATCTTTGCAAGGCTGGAAAAGCAGCAAGGTATCTTGGAACGGTAGACCCTGAAGCCTTCATTGATCGGCGTAATCCGGCAGCTATTATCTATAATCAAGTGCCTGATCCTGAAGAATGGAGCTATGTAAATCCCGAACCGCGACAAGAAATAATCTCAGGCTGGCACATCAAAGATGAAGATAATACTTGGGACACAGATGATAATGATAGATACGCATTACCTGAACTGCCTGAACTTGATGACGTGCCATATGAGCTGCCACATCACCCTGAATTAGTAGCGCGTGGTTATGAGGGTCAACCACAAAAGTACTTGGTTGAAATCTGGGCTGAGAAAAGCACAATGGATGACGTGCTCAACCCCCTTTGCGAACAGTATCAAGTCAACTATATTCGCGGACTGGGCGAAATGAGCATCACATCTGTCATTGATTACCTAAACAGAGTTAAGGATAACGAACGCGCCAGCAGAATTCTCTATATCTCGGACTATGATCCTGCTGGTCTTGGTATGCCTGTGTCAGTTAGTCGAAAGATTGAATTCTATCTTAGCTTGCTTCGTGATGAAGGATATGATATAGCGCTTAAGCCCATAGTGCTTAACCCTGAACAGATTGAGACCTATAGCTTGCCAGGCGCGCCAGTCAAGGATAGCGATAAGCGTAAAGCCAATTTTGAAGCAGCGCATGGCAATGCTGTAGAATTAGACGCATTAGAAGCGCTTCATCCTGGCGCATTAACAGAGATTGTAGAGAATGAAATTCTGAATTATTATGATAAACAATGGGTTTCAAGATTACGTAGCACTCAATACAAACTTCAATCTCTACTGACCAGAGAAACCGATACCATTATTGAAAATTATGCTGATGATATAAATGATCTGGCAAATGAATACGCTAATTTAGGTGATAAATGGCAAATTATTAGATCTGAATTTGCTAATCTGGTGAAGCCATTTCAAGCTGATATTGATACCTGTAAGGATGAACTTAATGATATTTCAGAACGCACAAAAGCTCTATACCAAAAGATAAAGTCTGAACTTAAATATGTAGAAGTTGAATATCCTGCTTTTCCTGATCCTGATCTGCCTGATGAACCTGATAATATACTTTTTAGCTCTGAACGCCCTTACTTTGATCAGTTAGAATATTATCAAGAGTGGAAACTTGGTAAATAAAGCCTTAAGTTAGAATAAAAAAAGGATCTGCTTACTAAGCAGATCCTTTTTTGTTCTACTGTCTACACAATATTACCACATATTATCAGCAGTCGATACAATCACCATATAAAGTCGGGATAGGCGTAGTTGATCGTCCGCCATCAAGCTCATACACGCCATCGCCGCCAGATGTATCAGGGAATGGTTGTTGTAGCACGTCACAGCAGACATTTTGAATACGACCTGAAAGCCAGGGCATTGTGGCGATGATACGTGGTTTAGTAAGGATCTGAACGTCAAAACAACCGCGACTGTTGTCACGGACCAGAGCGAAACGCCCATTGTCCGTAATGCCAATATCATCACTACCAAAGACAGATTCCATTTCTTGCCTGACACTGCCGTAGGTAGTATTAAAGTCTTGATACTGACCCCAAACAATGGTCTCTCCACCAATGCGCGTAGTAATGAAATAAATATCGCTGCAAACGCCATTGGCTTGACCTGTTGTCTGCGGAATTTCGCTGTCAAGCACAACAGGATACATGCGACCACCAATGGGCAACGCGCGACGGGCCAGATATTCTTCATGACGCTCTTGCGCCTGCTCTGCACTAGCAGTAAAGCGGTTGCTGTTGGCTGAAACATTACAAAGATCAATTCCAGCGCAAGCATAAACGCGACTTACGCAATCCCAAACGTTTGGATGCATTACTATGTACATCTCTGCACTATTCCAGTCAAAGCCAGCGCGGGAAGCGCGAACTTCAAATTGATCTACCATACGTTTGAACCAGCGTCTAACAGCATTTGCGCCATCACTGGTGAAGTTGGCAAAGTTCAGATCCATTAAGAAACTGTCCATTGCGTCACAGGCGAGTTGAGTGTAGGCATCCAGTTTACCAGTGTTTATAATGTTCTGGAAACCAATATATTCTTGGTAAGCGCCTGAGTTATTGCATGGATCGCCAGCCCATAAAAGCTCTGAATTCTTGAGCGCTAAATGGTAGCCAGCCGCACGAGTCTGAACATGAAAGATATTTTCTATTGTCTCACCCTGTCGGATAAGAACATTACCCATACTGTCTGTGATGTTTCCAAAGAGAACTTTTTGAGAAACGCTACCATTGGCGCGAAGTCCAATACGGTCAAACTGAAGCTCTTGCGTTTGTCGACAGAAGCGTCCAAAACAATAGAACTGGGCACAAGCCTGAAGATCTACAGTTGGACAATCGCCACAAACAGTAGATTGCTCATTGCCTGTGTCAGGGATGCCAGTCCAGGCGTCAAAGAATTCACGCTCTGTATCAGTGCCAACCCAATCAAGAACCGCTTCAAAGCCAATTGGCCCAACAAGCGCATTAACTAAAGTCGGGTTTCCATCACATCGCCCAAAAAGACCACCATTGACATAAAGATAGGCGTCACTGCTTGGATTGCCAGTGGCTTTGTAGTTCTGGTAGTGTTTTAAGCCTTCAGGTACATAGCCACCATATTCAGGTTGCCGTTCGCCAGACAGAAACGGACCTAACGCTTTAGCCAATTCCGCCGCCTGGATAGTAGACATTGTTTTAATAAAATCTTGTGTCATTTCCACGAGGGTTAACTCCTATTGTCTTATTTATTGAACATAGCGTCCCAAGGATCATTACTATTCCCCTTGGTTTCACTAGGTTTCTGGTTTTTAAGTGTGTCACCCTCTGCAACAACAGTTTCCTTCTCTTCACTTGCTCTCTGCATATTAAAAATAAATCGTGGTAATTCTGTCTTGTCCTTGATAGCTTTGTCTTTCTCTAAATTTTCAAGTCTTGCTTCCATCCCTTTTACCATATCGGTTATAACTGAAAGGGTTTCAGCAATTGGCGTTAAATCAGCTTGAAAATGCTTGCCCACTTCAGCCGCCAGTGTGTCAATGTCAATATTTACTTCTTGTGGCTTTTCTTCTTGTGGCTCTGCTATCTCTTTGTGAGCCACACCAGCCGCCTCTAGTTCTTGCGTCTTTTCCTCTGCCTCTTGTATCATCTGGCTGACAAAATCATTTCCAAAGATTTCAACAGCCGCCTCACGCTGACTATTACTTAATGCCATTTTTTGGCCTCCATCAAATTGTCTTGTTTCTGTCCACACATTAGCTGCCGCAAACTTTGGTAAAGTACTGGTGCGTGTGATCCAGATAGTATCATAAGTTCCTGTTGCCCTCTCTTCTGGAAGGTACCTAAATTCCGGCGAACATCCCCATCCTTCAGGCGCTATAGTTGGGTGTCTATCACCAAATTCCTTAAAGAATTTCTTAGCCGCCTGTCCTTTCTCATTATCAAGATAAGGACCAGCCTCTATAAGAAATCGCCCTAATACAGCTTGCCATTCTTTCTTGGCAAAGTCTGTATTAAAATTTCCATCTTCAGCGTTAATATGCCAAAGATTAAAGTGTCCTTTTTCATCACTCGATTCGTTACTCTGAACATAATCTTCCAGAGCTTTAGTGCTGAAGATTTCACCCTCCCTGTCCTCAAAAGCATTTGTAGAGTAAGTGAAATGCCAAAGATGACCATTGACAACTTTCTGTCCTACGCCAGTTTTATTCATAAATAGCTCTGTTTTTTCCGTTTCAGCGTGTTTCAGGAAGTCTGATATACTTTTAGCCACATTTCGCAAACCTTCTATAAAACCCACTTTTTTTACTGTTTCAGGCTGATCATCTAATGTATGCACAGGCATATATAATTTTTCGCCATTTACATCTATTTCAGCAATTTCCTTTTTTCTTGGCTTACGCTTGCGCGGATTTCCACCTTCAGCTTCTTCCGCTTCCACATTTATCCTGAGTGCTGTAAGTTGAGTCTCTGCCTCTGTCTCTGTCTCGTGACAACCCATTACTTCCTCAGTATCCATATTAATAACACAGTACTCATCTTCTCTCTGTACTATTCCAAATGGCATAGTCTCACCTTCTTGCTTATCTATCTTTTTTTTTGATACTCTCATTCTGGGACTGCGAACAAGCGCCAATGAATAAAGGTCTATAGTTTCATTCCAGTCTTCATTGGCTTCTTTAATCTCAGTTTCAAACGTAGCCGCTAATATATTTTTTAATTGATCAATGTTTGCACCTGGATAGATTAGAAATTCTTGCCTGTCTGTAATGGATACAGCGTCAGGGATTAGCTGAATTTGTTTAGGCAATTGTTTAGCAGTGCTAACTATCTGCCATTGACTGGCAGATAAACGTGGTTCATTGACAACTTTACCATTCTTGTATAACTTTATACCTGCATAGGGTATAAAATTCTTGAGAGAGTGAACATAAAACACGTCAATATCTGGCCACCATTGGCGGCGTTCTCGCCTTGTTATTCTGTGTTGTTCTAGCCATTCGTCCGTATCGAACTGTTTTGTTTTTAGTTGAGCAGGTTGCTCAAACTCAGCTATACCAAAACATTCGCCGGCAGAAGTGATAAGATAGGCTTTATTGGTGTCAAGTTGTTCAACATCAGCGTAAGATGTTTGCTTGCCATTGATCATTAAAAATCCGTGCGGCGGTTCCAAATCTAACACTTCAAAATATCTGAAACTATCACAAGTATAATCTTTTAGATACTCGAATTTATAAAGATTACAGAACGGTTGCAATTGTCCAAAAGCGCAA
>Ga0098074_1001372_pt1 | contig 12524 bp, 18 predicted proteins | sample 32_taG_FD_75064 | JGI IMG/M metagenome (GOLD analysis project Ga0098074, IMG submission 75064) | Marine viral communities from the Gulf of Mexico - 32_GoM_OMZ_CsCl metaG | ecosystem: Environmental > Aquatic > Marine > Oceanic | place: Atlantic Ocean: Gulf of Mexico | collected 2015-07-12
ATCAGGCCAATTATGGTCGCTGAACTTAACAGATTAGGAATAGAGTTTAGTCTTGATGACAGATACTCTAAAACAAAATCTGTAGAAGCATTTGAGAAATGGGTTGAAATCAAGAACTATACTGATCCAGAGGTAATTGCTAGAAAATGGAATGGTGGTCCTAGTGGCCATCTTAAACCTACTACTCTTAACTACTGGAGAAAGGTTAGTAATCTTATGTACCCCAAATTTTATAAATGTGACCTTAAATAAATAGCCAAAAACTTATGAGTATTACTTTAAATAAATTAAGAGCAGTATTTTTTCCTAAATCTTTTTACGAAAAGTATGGCTATTTAGGTGCTGTACCATGGAGAGAAGATGGTAGGATATTTAAAGCTATGGAGCCACTAGTAATCTTTATGGATTACAAAGCTAAGCCTAAATGGTGTCCAAGATGGTTTTTGAGGTTCTTACATTTGGTTGGGAGTGATAACTCTATTGTTAGAGTGAAAAACATGAAATTACATAATCTTCATCGTAAGCTAACAAAAGGTATTATGATGTATGATTACAAAACTAAATGGGAATGGTATGATTTACGGATTAGTGTTTCTGGAAATAAGCAAATACGTGATTTAGCAGATGATATTGAATACATGTATTATAAAAGAGGTCAAAGAGAAGACATACTTGAAAAGATTTATAAATACAATCCTGTTTTTTATAAAACATATTGGACAACCAAAGACTTAGCTAAATATCTTGACGACCTTATAGATAAAAAAGAAGAAAATGAAAACTAAAATTATTGGAATATCAGGTAAAGCTGGTGTAGGTAAAGATACTGTAGGTAAAATTATACAGTTTTTAACATTAGATGATGATGTATTTTCTAAAACAAATAGAGATTGTATAGCTGACTTAGAGCATAAAGCTTATTGTGCTTCTCAATCTAAGTGGAAAATTAAAAAATATGCTTCAACTCTAAAGAAAATTACTTCTATAATCTTAGGCTGTAAAGTAAATAAACTAGAAGATAGAGAGTTTAAGGAAAAAGAACTAGGCAAACAATGGCAAATAATAGACTATACCTTAACACCAAGATTACTTTTACAAAGACTTGGAACAGATGCAGCAAGATATGTACACCCTGATATATGGGTTAATGCTCTGTTTAGTAAGTTTAAAAAGAAATCTAGGTGGATAATTACAGACGTAAGATTTGATAATGAGGTAAGAGCTATACAAGAAAGAGGTGGTATAGTAATTAGAGTTAATAGGGATAAATCAAAAGACAGCACTGAACACTCTAATCACCTATCAGAAACTGCACTAGATAACTATGAAGGATTTGACGTTATTCTTAATAATAACGATACTCTTGAAGACCTTATAGAAGAAATAAGGCAAATTTTAATCAAATATAAAATCAAATAAATATGCAAAACGAAGTTAAAGTAAAAAGAAAACTTGTTCAGCTTAATGCTATCCACCATAATGTAACTACATCATCTTATAAGTCTTTTAGGGACTTAAATAGAGATGTAAAAGTGGATTCTAGACTACTTAGCTATCTTAATAAAAATGAGATTTTAGCTAAGAAAAACAATAAAATTGTTTGGAATAATAGCATTAAACCTAATCCTGCTTTAGCTAGAACTTATCAAAACTACATAGACCAAGTTAATAAGTACCATCGTAAATCTAGAAAAAAATCTAATGAAAAGGTACAAGTACTAGGTTCTAATCAAGACAAGAAAACTTTTAGTGTGTTTTGGGGGTTAATCAAGTTTAATTATTGATTATAACACTTTTAGTCAATATATACCTTTACAAAATGACTAAAAAGTAAACTAATAACTTTACATTTTTAAAACCCAAAAGCCCTACTTCGGTGGGGCTTTTTATTAAAATTATGAACAACAATATCAGTCCTTGGGTAGTTGTAGGATTGAATATGTCTAAAGAAAGTAGAATTAAATCCTTTGTAACTACCATTTGTAAACATTATAAGATATCTGAAAGTGATTTAAAGCTAAAAAGTAGAAAGCAATCAATAGTTAATGCTAAAAAGGCTTTAGCTTTTTATTTACATCATAATTTTAGATTGACAGAACAACAAATAGCTGATGAATTTAAACTAGGTATTTCTAGAAGCTGTATTCATCATCATAAAGTAGATTTTAGAAGATTACTTGAGGTAAAAGACCCAGATGTAGTATCTTTACAGTCTAAACTAGACAACCATTTAAAAAAATACGATGATATACTTAGTTTCAAATAACAGCTTGATAGAGAGCGAAATATCTACACCATGTTCAATAGATGACGTAAAAGAATGGTGTAAACACAACAAAATAAGAGGCATAGATACAGAAACTATTGGCAACTGTTGGGATGGGTATATTTTTACTCTTCAAATAGGTAATGCTGATACACAATTTGTTATTGACTGTACATATGCTAATATCCTAGACCTTAAAGAAGAACTAGAAGACCCTGAAGCTATTAACATTCTTCAGAATAGTAAATATGACGATAAGTTCTTCTTTGCTAAAGGAATAAAACTAGGATACATTTGGGATACTTTTTTATCAGAGTGTATCTTAACTACTGGATATGAAAATAGACAGCTTAGGCTTGACTATATAGTATCTAAATACTGTGGAGATAAGTACCAGTTAGATAAATCAGTAAGAGGTAAAATTAACTGGGCAGGATTAACAGATGATGTTATTAAGTATGCTGCTTATGATGTTATTGCTTTGGAAGAAGTAATGAATAAACAAAAAGCAGAACTTGAGAGATTAGATTTAATGCCTGTAGCTGATTTAGAGTTTTCTTGTTCTAGAGTATTTGCTGAAATGGAATATATAGGCATGAAACTAGATGTTAATAAATGGCTAGAGCAAGCTAATGATAGAGAAAAAAATGCAGATAGATTTGAGAAAGCTCTAAATGAATACATTCTAGATAATCCAGACAAGTACAATAACTTTATAGATAGACAGTTAAACTTATTTGAACCAGGATTTAAGACAAATATTACATGGTCTTCTCCTAAACAAGTGCTTGATGTACTACTATCTTCTGGTATTAAAGTAGATTCTGTTAATGAAAAGATTATTGAAAAGTACAAGGCTAAACATTCAATAGTATCTCTTTACCTAGACTATAAAGAAAATCAAACTGCAATAAGCAAATTTGGTAAAGAGTATCTTAAGTGGATAGTTCCTGAAACTAAAGCTATACATACCTCTTATTGGCAAATTCTTGCTACTGGTAGAGTGTCTTCAGGTATGAAAGATGAAGCACCTAATATGCAACAACTTCCTGCTTTAAATGAGGTAAGAAATTGTTTTATAGCTAGAGATGGTTATAGTTATGTAGATTGTGACTACTCTGCTATGGAACTTGTAATTGCTGGTTGTGTAAGTGGTGAAGAGTCTTGGGTAGAAGCATTTAATAATGGATTAGATTTACATTCTGTAGTAGCTGAAGCAGTGTATAAAGACAAATGGGTAAACTCTGCTGAAGAAAACTGTGAGTACATGAAATCTAAACAAAAATGCGATTGTAAAGAGCATAAAGGAATGAGAACTAAAATCAAAACTTTAAACTATTTAGCTCTTTATGGTGGTGGTCCACAAAAGTTAAGTGACTCTATTAATATTCCATTAGCAGAAGCTAAAGAAATTATTAGCACTTATTTTAAAGGATTGCCTAAGCTTACTGGATTTTTAAATATGCTAAAAACATATGGTAAAAGGAACTTAATGATTAGAACTAAACCTCCATATCGTAGAATTAGATTTTTTGAAAATCCACAAGATGACCCTGCTGTATATTCTCAAATTGAAAGACAAAGTGGTAACACATACATTCAGGGTACTGGTGCTAATATTACTAAGCTATCTATGGTTAAAATGAATGAAGAAAGAGCTAAACAAAACATAGATGTTAAGTTTGTTCTTCAATTGCATGATGCTGTAGTATGTGAAGTTAAAGATGAGCAAGCAGAACAATGGTTTAATATCCAAAAACAATGTATGATTGATGCTTTTAAAGAAGTTATTGGTTATCCTATTGATGTTGATGGATATATAGCTAAATTTTGGAAAAAATAAATTTAAAATTATGAATGACGCACAAAAACAAAGAACTAGGGAAGTATTAACCCAATTAAAAAATGAAGGATACACAGGAGTATCTATATCTTTTGATGGTGCAGGTGATTCTGGTTCTATAACTGGTGCTAAAGCCTTTACAGGAGATTTTATCTTGGATGAAATGTATTATGCAGATTTCTGGCAATATGAGCCTGAAATTACTGAAGACCTTAGAGATTTAGGTTATGATATTTTATCTGATTCAGGCTATGATTGGTATAATAATGATGGTGGATATGGAAGTATTCACATTTCTTTATTAACTGGAGAGGTAAAGTTAGACATTAGAATTAGAGTTACGGATACTGAAGATTATCTAGTACTTTCTGAAGTAAAAAATTTCACACGATGAGTCCATTAGTACATTCAGAATTATCTGTAAAATCATTTGGAGGTAAACTTGAAGATTACCTTGAAATTCATGAGTTTTTGGATATGACTAAAACACATTATGTAGGCTATCAACATAGAGCTATTCTACATAATACTTTTGGTATCTATATCTGTGAAAGAATATTTGGCCCTTACATTACTAATTCTGATGGAAATAAAGTAGAAACTAGATATATTGTTATCAATCATATCAAAGAAGATTTATCTTTTGTTCCTACAGTAAAAGAATGGGTGTCAAATATACCTTTCAAACCTTGGATGAATGGTGAAACAATTACACAAAAGCACAATAGTAAAAACATTGAAACATTATTAAATGACGAACAATGAAAAAAGAATATTAGTACACGAACAAGCTAAACAATCTTTCCTCACACATAAAAAGGGCATACTGCACATTTCTATGGGTGTTGGAAAAACTAAAATAGCTATTGACTTAATTAATACTGACAGTAAAACACTTGTTGTAGCACCATTTAATTCTGTTTTAGATTCTTGGAAAGAAGAGTTTATTAAATGGAATAAATCAGATGCTAATGTTGTTTACACCACTACAGCTTCTTTAGGGAAACATACAAAGAACACTTTTGATTTAGTAGTATTAGATGAGATTCATCTATATTCTACTAACCAGCTATCTAAAGTACCTCATGGTAGGTTACTAGGATTAACTGGTACATTAAGTGATTCTAGTGCAGCTGTAATTAAAGAACAACTTAATCTAGATGTTATATTTAGTTATGACATTGAACAAGCTATTAGAGATGGAATTATTGCAGATTATAGAGTTAAGGTTATTGAGGTATCCCTTGATGATAGTCTTAAATATATTCAAGGTGGTACTAAACTGAAGCCTTTTCTAACTACAGAAAAAGCTCAGTATGATTATCTTACAAAGCAGTTTAATCAAATTAAATTTGCAGAATGGAATGCCATAGGTGCTGATAAAAGAAAGTATGCTCTAATTAAAATGCAGTTTGCATCCAAGAGAGCAAAGCTAATCTATTCTTGCAAAAGTAAAATTGATGCTGCAAATAGGATAATTTCTAAGCATTCTAACGATAGAATTCTTATCTTTACAACATTAACAGATAGTGCTAATCAACTCTCTGAACACCAATACCATTCAAAAGCTGATAAGAAAAACCTAGACAGGTTTTCTGATGGAGAAATTGATAGACTAGCAGTAGTCAATATGGCAAATGTAGGCTTGAATATTAAGCCTCTACACAGAGCTGTAGTTCATCAATTTCAAAGCTCAGAAGAAACAGCTCAACAAAGAATGGGTAGGTTACTTAGACTGGAGTATAACAATCCAGAAAAGATTGCAGAGATTCATGTAGTATGTGCTGTTAATACTGTAGATGAGGATTGGGTTAAGAGTGCTTTAAAAAATGTTCCTAGGTCTAAATTAGAATACATACACTATAAAAATTTATGATGGAACAAGTAATAAATAAGCAAGTAGATAACTTGCTAACAGATGATGAAGTTCTTTTCTTCTATAAGATAGTAGAAGTAGATATGACACAAGAAGAAAGACAAGACCCTAACACATATGTAGAAAAGATTAATGCCTTATCTAGACCTAAAAGAACTACCACAGACCAAGTAATTTGTGTTATACCTGCTTTTATACTTCAGATGGAAGAAGAGGATGCAAGATTAAAGTATAAAAACATGGGAATCTTATGATGACAATTTTAGTAATTGTTTTGTTAATTGTAAGCTATATGGCTATAACAATGCATAGTGTTTCATTAGTAGATGATGGAAAATACGTGAAAATTGTATGGGTGTCAGAAAAGATTAATACTGATGGAATGCCTTATACAAGAGTAAACTCAATCATTATATGGAAATACTAGAAGTTGTAGAACTATTAAACAAAATGCAAGATGAGGGCTATATTAAAGTCCTAAACTGGGAAACCAGAGAACTAATCCTTTTACCTAAAACAGAAACTAAAGTAGTCCATCCTGTTGATGAATGGATTGATGCTTATAGAAATATGTTTAAAGGTAAAAAACCTGGTGCTATGGGTGATAGGAATGCCTGTATTGTTAAGATGAAAGAGCTATTTTTGAGAAGACCAGATTTAACCCAAGAAAAAGTTCTTAGGGCCACTGAAAAGTACATTCAAGTAGAGTCTAATCAAAGATGGAAATATCTTATGCAAGCAGATTATTTTATCTCCAAGAACCAAGGTAATACCAGAGATGGTAGGGTATCTAAGCTTGAAGCTTATTGTGATGAGCTAGATACCAATGAACCTCAAAATTCTTTTATACATGATATTTGATAGAGCATTAAGTAGAATTAGGGATAATATGCATAATGAGCATAACTGCATCCCTTGGGGTTTACCTAGATTTGAGAATGTAGTGCCAGGCATTATGCAAAAAAAGTATTATCTTATTACGGCAAATTCTGGTGTAGGTAAAACTCAGTTTACTGATGCTTTCTTTATGTATAGACCTATAGATTTTATTCTTAATTCTCAAACAGACATTAAGCTTAAAATCTTTTACTACTCATTAGAGGTTGATAAAGAATCTAAGATTATTCAAGGTATTGCTAAGAAGATATACTATGATTACAATATGGTAATCCCATTCAATAAAATCCTATCTATGAACAAACATAGGATTTCTGAAGAGGAATACTCTATCATAGCATCTACTAAGGAATACTTTGAAAAGCTAGAGGATTTTGTGTATATCTATGATAGCACTATAAATCCTTACGGTATCTTTAAGCAAATGCTAGATTATGCTAAATCACATGGCACTATCCACAAGAAACTAATAACAAAGAAAGTGCGAGATGACAGCACTGGAGAAATTAGAGAAGAAGAAGTAGAGATATTTGACTACTATACTCCTAATAATCCTAAAGAGTATGTTATTATTATTGTGGACCATGCTGCATTATTAAATTCTGAGCAAGGATTAAGTATCAAAGGCACTATAGAAAAGCATAGTAACAATATGGTACAGCTTAGAAATAACTTTGGATTTACTCCTGTGCTTATCCAGCAACAAGCAGCTGCTATGGAGGAATTAGATACTTATAGAGGTCAAACTTTAGAATCTAAATTAATTCCTAGCTTATATGGTTTGGGTGAGACTAAACTAACTGGTAGAGATGCTGATATTGCACTAGGAATTTTTAGTCCTGCTAGGTATGAATTAGATGTATTTCGGAACTATAAAATTTCTTTATTACAAGATAATTTCCGATCTTTACATGTGCTGAAATACCGTAGTGGCAGTCCAAATGGTGTAGTAGGTATGTATTTTAATGGTGCTACAAACTACTTTGAAGAGTTACCTAAACCAGGTGACCCTAAACTTGAAGAAATTTACAGAAAACAGCATGAAAAACTTAAAGCGTAATACCGTAGAACAAGATATAGTAGATTTTATAGAAAGAGGTGGACCAACTATAACACATAAAAGTATTATGGAAAGGTTTAATGTTACCTTAGACTATATTAAATCACTTATCTGGAGATTAAAAAGAAACTATCGTAACTAAATCAACAATTATATGAGTACACTTGTAGGTATTGTAGGTCAAAGTGGGACAGGTAAGTCCACTTCGATTGAAACCCTAAACCCCAAAGAAACTGTAATTATCAATGTTTCTAACAAGCCACTGCCATTCAAAGGATGGAAGAGTAATTACACTCAAGGCAAATTATCTGAAGGTGCTAACTATATCTCAACAGATGTAGCAGCAACTATAGTTCAAGCTCTTAAGTATATTAGCGATAATAGACCAGAGATTAAATATGTCATCATTGATGACCTTCAGTACTTAATGTCTTTTGAGTTTATGGCTAAGGCTAAAGAGAAAGGCTTTGAGAAATTTACAGACATTGGTAAGAATACTTTTGATGTATTGAATGCAAGTCGTCAGCTTAGGGATGACTTAATCATTTTTGCAATATATCATGAGGAAAGTACCAGTGAAAACTTTAATCCTAAACGGAAAATTAAAACTATAGGTAAACTCCTAGATGATAAAATCACTTTAGAGGGTTTGTTTACCATAGTTTTCTTTACTGAAGTTAAGATTGAAGAAGACCAGAAGCCACATTATTATTTTGTAACTCAAACTGATGGTGTGACTACTGCAAAAAGTCCAAGAGGAATGTTTGATGAGCTTCTCATTCCTAATGACTTATCCTTTGTGTCCACAAAAATTAACGAATATTACAACTAATTAGTATGAAACAAATTCCTATTAGTACTAGAGACTTGAAAATCTGGTATGTGCTGGACTGTATGTCAGCAGATGAAATTGCAGTAAAAATTAACAATACCTATGGTATTAACTGCAGTGGTGATGATGTAGTAACTTTGCTCAGAGAGAGAAAAGTTCAAACAAGAAATATCAAGAGAACTGAAGCTACTTTTCAGTTTGTAGACCCTGATATGGTTGTAGAAGAAGCTTGTATTGTTTATAATAATGAGCCTGAAACAGCTGATATTAGCACATTACAACATGCAGGTATTCCTCAATATGTAGACTCTGATCTTTCTTCAGCAAGTATCTAAGTATTAACCCTTTTAATTTAAAACAAATATGATTAATCTAAATGACAACTCCTTTGATGGAGGTAGTAGTGTTCAAATTTTCAATGATGGTGTAGCAGGTCTAGTAAGAAATGTAAGACTAGACAGAATTGAAGCTAAAGCTGCTGGTGACCAAGCATCTGCTCCTGATTATAAGCTTTTCTTTAAAGATTCTAATGGAGCAGAAATCAACATGGCTTTCTGGTATCTTGACCAAAACAGAGATACTTTTGCTAAAGACCTAGAAAAACAAGGTAAGGCTCTTAAACACCTTATCCATTGCTATCTAGGGGAAGAGTATCAATTCCCTGCTTTTAATTCTCCTAAAGAGCTTCTTGATGGCTGTATGAAAATTATTCAGCCTAAGATTGCTGCTATGGTAAGAGTATTTTGCACTTATGGTACTACTTTGTATCCTAAGAAATATATTCAAGTTAGAAGCTATGTTCCTTTCATTGAATCAGAACTAGTTCCTGTAAGTGATACTCGCCTAAAAGCTAATAAGATTGACCAGATGGTTAGACTAGAAGAGGATACTCCTATTATGTCTGCTGGTGATTTTACAGCTTCAAGTGACGTTATCTAATTATTAGATGTAACTTTGTAATAATGGGGGCCTAATAAGCCCCCTTTATTATCATGATTAATCTCAACAATTTAGATTACAATTTACTCTCCTCTGAACTTATATTAGAAAAAGTATCAGAGTATCAAATCTTTGCATTTTATATACCTAAATTGCAGTTAAATACTGCTACATCTAGTCCTCTAAGGGATGACGATGTACCATCATTTAGTGTATTTTATGCTAGCTCTCTGGATAAATTACTATTCAGAGATTTTGCTACTAAAGAAAAGGGTGATTGTTTTGTATTTGTTTCTAGATTATTTGGTTTAGATTACTATGGAGCTTTACAAAAAGTAGCTAATGATTTTGGTCTTATAGAGAATGATATTGTGGGCAGAAAAAAGAAAAAAATTAAAATACCAAAAAACATTAACTACAAAGAAAAAAGTAGGACACATATAGGAATTAAAATCCAGGAATTTACACTTAGAGATTTACACTTTTGGAATTCATTTGGGATAAGCAAAACTACACTAAACAAGTATAATGTGTTTAGCTGTAAATATGTATTCTTAAATAATTCTATTATAGCTGTAGATAATATTGTAAATCCAGCATATGCCTACTTAGAAAGCAAAGATGGTATCTATACATATAAAATTTATCAACCTTTTAACAAAAATCAAAGATTTATATCCAACGTAGATAAATCTGTATGGCAGGGATGGACACAACTGCCTAAAGAAGGTGAAAAGCTCATAATCACTAAATCTTTGAAAGATGTTATGGCAATTACAGAACAGGTAAAGATACCTGCTGTATCTCTTCAAGCTGAAACAACTGACCCTAAGCCTCATATTGTTAAACAGCTGAAGAAAAGGTTTGATAAAGTGTATCTTCTATATGATAATGACTTTAATAAGGAAGTAAACTGGGGTAGAAAATACGGAAGTGAGATAGCTTCTAAATTTAAGCTTCATCAAATAGAAATACCTAGTGAATACAAGTCAAAAGACTTTTCTGACCTAGTAAAAAACCATGGAAGAAACTCTTCCATTTCATTAATCAATTCCCTAATTTTTTAAACAACTAAATTTAATTTATGCGTACTATTCGTGTTATCTCAACTCAATCTGACCGTGCTCGCTCTATAGGGTCTTCTGCTTCTACTTGGGGTGAACTTCAATCTGCTTTATCTGAAATTATCAGCAATGTTAATGACATGAAAGCTATTGTTCGTGAAACTCGTGTATCTTTGGAATCTCCAGAAGCTCAACTGCCTGAAGGTAACTTTACTGTTATCTTAAGCATGAAGAAAATTGCTTCTGGTAACGAAACTCGTTACAGTGATTCTCAGCTAAAAGAGTTGAGAACTAAATTGAACAATTTGTTCAATGACCTTCTTGATGAAGATGAGGATGAAAATCCTGCTAACGGTATTTCTGCTGAAGAAGACAGAGATATTGCTAGATTGCGTGAGCAAGGCTTGATTTCCTAAGTAGCTCTGCTATGATTTAAGAATAGGGTAGGGATTAATTTCCCTACCCTTTCTTATTTACCTAAATATAACCATATGACAGAATTAGAAAAATTATTATTAACAATACCTGAATCTGGGTATACTTTAGAACAAGCAGTTTCTGAAATAATTCCAGGTCATTTAGTTCCTTTTGATGATACCTTTTCTTTAACTATTGACGACCCAATTGTTAAAGAAAGTAAAAGTGTGATTTTAGTAGTATGTTCACATAACCCCTGGTTTGACCATTCTATGAATTTAGTAGTAGACTCTGAAACTAGAAAAATAACACATGTAATATCTAAATATGATTCAGACTGCCAATATTCTAGGAATTCAAATAGCTACTATCTATTATTTACTCCTTTAAGTGAAGAAGAAATTGATAATCTATCTTCAATAGAAAATCTAAATTCAAAATTAGGAGAATTTGAAAATACAAGACATCTTAATGTTTATAAGGACTTTGCTTTAAACTCACTTAAACCTGTTTTAGATGAAGTACATGGAGAGAATTATGACTTACAAATTGAAAATGGGAGTCTTCATGTACTTATAAGATATCCTTTAATCACAATAACAAATAGAGACGAAAGCTCTAGAGATATTGAAGAGCTGTATTGTGTATTGATATTTAATAGTGAGCTTAAATTAACAGACTTTCAAGGCTTCAGAGCCAAGTTTAATTTCCTAGATGTTAAAACTAAATATGCACACTCTCATCTAAATGGTAGAGATTTATGTAATTTGTTCAGAGTAACAAAATTTTGCACAGGTAGCACAGTTTTAACTATCCTAATAAATGACTTTAATGAAAGTTTTAATAGCGATAGATTTGATTTATTGCTTTATCAAATAGATAACTTTGTTAGGTATGAATCCATAGAAGGTACTCCATATAGGTATTTATCAAATACTAATAATGAAAACTTAAGAGTACTAGATTCACCTTCTGTTTCACCACAAGATGTTAAAAACGAAGCTCTTAGATTTTTTGAAGATTTAGCAGTTAATTCTTCTATATATCAGCCTATGTTTTCTACCTCTTTAGATTCAGATGGAAACTTATCTATTAAGCTTTCTGCTACTCACTCTTTAGCTAGAGCATTATCCCCCTATTCAAGAGTGCATTCTGTATATAATGAAGATTATAATGTCTTTCGTAATATAGGAGAGCAATATGATGATAGTTATAATTTACAAGAATTTAATCGCTCTCTTGAAAACACCACTTATAAAACCTTTAGAAATACCCCAATAAATTATGAAGCAGAAATTAAAAACCCAGAAAACGGAGCTACAGAAACAGA
>Ga0098074_1001376_pt1 | contig 12499 bp, 9 predicted proteins | sample 32_taG_FD_75064 | JGI IMG/M metagenome (GOLD analysis project Ga0098074, IMG submission 75064) | Marine viral communities from the Gulf of Mexico - 32_GoM_OMZ_CsCl metaG | ecosystem: Environmental > Aquatic > Marine > Oceanic | place: Atlantic Ocean: Gulf of Mexico | collected 2015-07-12
ATCTATTGAGGCCAACACAATTGGCGGTGTGGTGCGCCCCGGAGAAGATATTATCCAGATTGTACCGATGGATGATCAGTTGTTGGTCGAGGCACGCATACGCCCATCCGATATTGCCTTTCTTTACCCCGGGCAAAGGGCGGTGGTTAAAATTACGGCCTATGATTTTTCTATCTATGGCGGGTTGGACGGCGAAGTGATTGATATCTCTGCTGACACCATTGAAGATGAGGAAGGCAATAGTTTCTACCGCGTTCGCTTGCAAACGTTTGAAAACGAGCTCAAACGTAAGAATGAAGTTCTTCCGATTATCCCGGGTATGGTGGCCTCTGTCGATATTCTGACCGGGGAGAAAACGGTTATGCAATATTTGCTGAAACCGTTTATCAAAACGCTTGATAACGCGATGAATGAACGCTAACGTCTCTATTATGATGACACAGACCGCTACAAACGATATCCAGATTACTTTTCCAGATGGTGCCAGCCGCAGCTACCCCCAAGGGGTGACGGGGCTGGACATTGCCGAGAGCATATCCAAATCACTGGCCAAAGCCGCCATAGCCGTAACCGTGGACGGGGCGCAGCGCGATTTATGTGATCCGATCAATGGTAACGCCAAACTCAGCATTATTAAGCTGGATAGTGATGAGGGCTTGGAGATTATGCGCCACACCGTAACAGCGCAAATTCTGGCGCGCGCGGTGAAAAACCTTTATCCGGACGCAAAACTGGCGATCGGCCCGACGATTGAAAACGGGTTTTATTACGATATCGAATTTAAAGAGCCGTTATCCTCCGAAGATCTGGAAAAGATCGAAAAGGAAATGCGCAAGATTAAAGAAACCAATGCGCCTATAGTCAAATCCCTGCACACTAAGGAAGAGGCCATTAGTGCCTTTAAAGAGCGCGGCGAGGACTACAAGGTTGATATCATCGATCGCGCCGATCAGGACGCAGATTTCCAGCTTTATACGCAAGGTGAGAGCGGATTTATCGATTTATGCCGCGGCCCGCATTTGCCGAGCCTGAAACAGGTTGGCGTCTTCAAGCTTATGAATCTGGCCGGAGCCTATTGGCGCGGTGATAGCTCGAAACAAATGCTGACCCGTATTTATGGTACGGCGTGGCGCAACCAGAAAGAACTGGATGCTTATTTGCTCCAGCTGGAAGAAGCCGAAAAACGCGATCACCGCAAATTGGGCGCCGAGATGGATTTATTCCATTTTCAACAAGAAGCGCAAGGCTCTGTATTCTGGCACCCCAAGGGTTTCACCATTTATAACCAACTGGAAGCCTATATCCGTCGCCGTTTAAATAACGCCGGGTATAAAGAGATCAAAACGCCGCAGCTGATTGATAACAAACTCTGGGTGGCCTCCGGTCACTGGGGGAAATACCGCGAGAATATGTTTGTCGTGCCTGATGAAGTGCCAAACACCGAAGAAGATGGTCCCATTGTATCGGATAAAGCGTTTGATAAATTGATGGCACTCAAGCCCATGAATTGTCCCGCGCACGTGCAGGTTTTCAATCAGGGCATTAAATCCTACCGCGATCTTCCTATTCGCCTGGCCGAGTTTGGCTGTTGTCACCGCAATGAGGCGCATGGCGCGCTGCACGGTTTGATGCGCGTACGTCAGTTTACGCAGGACGATGCGCATATTTTCTGCCGCGAAGACCAGATCACCGATGAGGCCGTGGCATTTTGTGATTTGCTGAAAAATGTTTACAGCGACCTTGGGTTTGATGATGTAGCTGTGGCGCTTTCCCTGCGCCCCGAAATGCGCGTCGGATCGGACGAGCTATGGGACAAGGCCGAAGATGGTCTGCGTCAGGCGCTTATCAAGACCGGACTGGAGTTCCGCGAAGATGAGGGCGAGGGCGCGTTTTATGGCCCCAAAATTGATTATCAAGTGCGTGATGCGATTGGCCGGACATGGCAATGCGGAACGCTGCAGCTTGATTTTAACCTGCCCGAGCGCCTTGATGCCTCCTTTGTTGGACAGGACGGCGAGCGTCACCGCCCCGTTATGCTCCACCGCGCGATTTTAGGCTCTCTTGAGCGCTTTATCGGGGTAATGATTGAGAGCTATGCGGGGAAATTGCCGCTCTGGCTGGCGCCAACGCAAGTGGTAATTGCGACTATTACCGAAAAGGCTGATGATTACGCCAAGGATATTTACAAAACGCTGGTCGATGCCGGAATTCGCGCCGAGCTGGATATCCGCAACGAGAAAATTAATTACAAGGTACGTGAGCATTCACACGCCAAAGTGCCGAATTTATTCGTCGTTGGCGTGCGCGAGGCCGAGGAAAAAACGGTTGCCATCCGTCGCCTGGGTTCCCAAGCGCAGGATATGCAGAGCCTTGATGAAGCCATCGCTGCCTTAACCAAAGACGCGCAGCCGCCTTATTAATTCATGAGTACCCCTACGCAATTCAGCCGTAAATATTTAACGCCCGCGCTCTGGATCGTGGCGTTTCAGGTAATCTCGTACGGGATCGGACTGGTGACGCGCGATAATATGGGTTGGTATAAGGCGCTGGAGAGATCACAGTTAACTCCGCCCGATATTGTCTTTCCTATTGTTTGGAGCACGCTGTATGTTTTGCTGGCGTTGGCAGGATTGCGGGTCTGGCGACATTATAAAAGTCACGGCATTACAGCTGTATTTATCCTCTTCTGGGTGCAGATGGCGCTGAATTGGGGCTGGAGTTTTGCGTTTTTTGCCGCCCATGAAATTGCGCTCGGATTTTACTGGATTGTGGCGCTCAACGGCCTCTTGGCGCTTTTTATACTGGCCAGTTGGAACTCTTGCCGCAAGGCGGCCGTTTATACTTTACCAACATTATTATGGGGGTGCTTTGCGGCCTATTTAAATTATATGATTATGATTTTGAATTAGGCGGGATTTTCTTGCAACGTGCGGCAAAGCACCGTATATCTATAACAATTATGATGAAGACATAGGAGACTGGACCATCAGCAAATCATTTAGACCACCAAGACGTGAGGAAGATCCCACGCGTATTAATGAAAATATTACGGTAGAACGCGTTCGCCTTATCGACGAAGAGGGCGAGATGTTGGGTGTTTTCCCAACAAAAGCCGCGATTGAAAAGGCATATGATGCCGGTCTAGATCTTGTTGAAGTGTCCCCGAATGCCGATCCGCCGGTTTGCAAAATTCTGGATTACGGCAAGTATAAGTACGAACAGCAGAAAAAAGCCAACGAAGCCCGCAAGAAACAAAAGACCATCGATGTTAAAGAGGTCAAAATTCGCCCCGGCATCGAAGATCATGATTATCAGGTCAAGATGAAGAATGCGCGCCGTTTCCTTGAAAATGGTGATAAAGTCAAAGTCACTATGCGTTTTCGCGGCCGTGAAATGGCGCACCAGGATATCGGTATGGCCGTATTGGAGCGCATGAAAAAGGAATTGGAAGAGCTCTCGAAAGTGGAGCTTCATCCCAAGCTGGAAGGGCGTCAGATGATTATGATTCTGGCCTCCGACATTGTTGCTCCTGTAGCGACTACGGCACCGGCTTCCCCATCTGATGAAGACAAAAAAACGAGCGAATCTTAAGCGCTTCATTATGATTGCGTCGGAATTTTATGCTTTCGGATAATATATACGATCCCTTTTCCCTGCCTCAAATTCTGGGTTATATCGCTACTATTTTCGGTATTATCGGATTTCAGCAAAAGGATGATACCAAGCTCAAAATTTTTGTCTTGATGATGTCTGTCTTTATCGTTTCGCATTTTATCTTAATGGGAAGTTATACCGCGGCAATCAGTGCGGCTTTGGCTGCTTCGCGCTGGGGATTGTCGATATTTGTGACCGTGCGTGCGCGCGCCTATATTTTTGTCCCGCTTTTTGTTGCGCTGTTTATTACCAGCGGGTATTTGACGTATGAGCAATGGTACGATGCTCTTCCGCCTATAGCCTCGATTTGCGGCACATTTGCTTTATTCTATTTTACCCGTATCAGGCTGCGTTTAATATTGCTGTTCGGGGGATCACTATGGCTGATACATAATATATTTGCCCTGTCATACGGGCCGATGATGATGGAGGGCTTTATTTTCATCTCAAACGCTATAATGATAGGCCGTTTCATATTGGAAAACAAAAAACTGCCCCGGGATCCCAAGGACAGTTTCTTATCACGTTTCGGTTAGTTGCTTTAACAACTCGGTTTAATTAAACAGCGCCTTCAATCCATTCGGCGAGCTGGCCTTTTGGCATGCCGCCAACACGGGTGTCAACGACCTGACCATTTTTGAAAATCATCAGGGTCGGTACGCCGCGTACGCCGTATTTTGTAGGGGCTTCGGGGGCTTCCTCGATATTGACCTTTACGACCTTGATCTTGCCGCCCATCTCGCCGGCAACTTCGTCCAGCAGAGGCGAAAGTGCCTTACACGGCCCGCACCATTCTGCCCAGAAATCCACCAAGACAGGCGAATCGGCCTGCAATACTTCACTTTCAAATTCGGCATCATTTACGGATGTGGTTGCCATGTTAGTTCCTTTCGCATTTACTTCTAATGTTTGTTTTCTAAAGGGAGTTTGTGAATCCCTTTATAGAACTGGTTCAAATTTCATTGAGTTCAAGTGTAGACCGATTCCCTTACTATGCGCAGGGGGCGGGTAGAAATAAATGCGAATTATTCACATCCCGCAAAAATTAAAGGGTAATCGGCATTAGCAGTGGCCCGTCTGTCCATATCAAACCGCAATGGATGGTGTGCTGCGGGTAAATCGCGCGCAGCGTATCATGATAGGCGCGCATCTGGTTTTTATAAATGGCCGGAACGTCTTTAATGTCTTGCGGTGGCGGGCGGTTGGTTTTGTAGTCGATAATCCAGATATTACTATCATCAATATAAAGCCTGTCGATTTGGCCGCTGATGAGTTCATGGCCGTTAATTAACCCTGTTATAGGGACTTCCGCGCGGGAGCCGGGCCCGAAGAGCGGCGAAAATTCGCTGGCATTCATAATTTGCAGACATTCCTTGATAATGTCTTTGCGCACAGCCTCGCTTAAATCCTGCCCGTATCGCCCGAGAAATTTCTTTGCCGTTTCCTCGCGTAATGTAACGGGAATATCGGGCAAGAACTGTAAAAGCTTATGCGTAATATTCCCGCGCCGGAAACGGTTTTGATCGCTAGCCTGCAAAGGAGAAAGCGCCGCAGGTTCGCTTTCAGATGGGCGAGAGGGCACGAGGGGCTGCGGCGGGCTTGGCTCTACTGGCGCTGCCTTATACAGCCATTCAGGTGGAGATTGTGGCGCGGCCTTTGTTTTGGCAATGCTGCCTGCTTTATCGGGGTCTTTTATGCGCTCGTTAGAAAGCCGTAAAATGCCGTTTTCTAATGAATGCATGGAAGATGAATTTTTTAAGGCCGTTTCAATATAGGTATACCAGCTATCCTCGATATAGTTTTTGGAACCCTTATAGCCTGTAATATATAAACGCTCTTCAGCGCGGGTCATCGCCACATAGAGCAGGCGCCTGTATTCTTGGTCGTCTCTGGCCTCCATGGCGCTGTAGGCTTGCGTGAATAGATCAAAGTTCATGTCCTTGCGCGGCGACCATAACGGCACATCCAGCCCGCTTTTATGCGGCCATAACAGGCGCTTATCGGCCTGTCCGGGGACGCTGCGCCCGTGTCGCACAGTATCAGGCATAATTACGATCGGCGCCTGCAGGCCTTTTGAGCCGTGTACAGTCATAATCCGCACTTGTCCGCCCGATTCTTCCATTTCGCGTTTTATCTGCGCATGGCCGGATTTTTGCCAGCGGATAAAACCCTGCAGACTGGGCGTGTGATCTTCTTCGTAACGAAGGGCTGCGTTCAGCAGCTCGTCAACCGGATCAAGGGCGTCGTGGCCCAGACGTTTTTTTATCGCCCGCAAGCCTGAAATATCATCGGCGGGGCATGGGCGCGCCAAGGCGGCGCTCAGGAATTCAAAGGGGTGCATGTGATGCGCGGCCTTGATAAAGCTTTCCAGATAATACTTTGACTCCGTTAGGCTTTCCTCAGTGCGCAGCGCGTCCCATAAAGAGCCTTTGCGGTCCACGGCAAGATCATAAAGCGCTTGTTCCGATACACCCAGAAGCGGTGATTTGAGTAAACAGGCCAGCGTCAGATCATCACTGGGAAGCAAGGCAAACTCGGCCAAGGCCAGCAAATCCTGCACGGCGAGTTGTTCGTTCAATACCATCCTATCATGTCCGGCGACCGGAATGTCACGGGTTTTGAGTGCGCGTATTAACTGGTTCACAAAGGCCGTGCGAGTGCGCACCAATATCATAATATCGCCTGCCTCGATCGGGCGCTCGTGGCTTTCCAGTATTTCTTTATTCTCTATCCAGCCTTGAATGGTTTCGGCAACGGCTTCGGCGCAAAGGCTCGCCCCGCTTCTGGAATCCGTAATGGTAACAGGTGGCTCCCACGGGTCGGGCGCCTCGATTGTTTGGGTCTCGTATAGCGGCCAAAGCTCTACCAAGCCGGCTTGACCGCGCCGCGCTGATATATGATTTACCTCGGCAAAACCGGGGTCAAAATTTAAGCCCGGCTGGCGAAAGACCATATCAACGGCCTCCAGAATACTACGGGTGGACCGAAACGAGGTGTTCAAATTTACATTATCCCATCGCAGACCCGCTGCGTTAATACGGGCATCGAAATGGGCGCGCATGACATCAAATTCTTCAGGTGAGGCGCGCTGAAAGCTATAGATTGATTGTTTTTCATCCCCCACGGTAAAAATGGTGCGCAAAATATCATCTTTTGCGCCTATCCCAGCGAAGAACTCTTCGGCCAGCGCCTTAATAATCGCCCATTGTTCAGGGTTGGTGTCTTGGGCCTCATCAATCAATATGTGATCAAGCCCTTGATCGAGCTTATAGAGCACCCAGCTCGGCATTAAGGCGAGCTTATGCGTGTTATCTGCGCCGCTGAGCAAAGTTGTGGTCAGGGCTATCAAATCATCAAAATCCAGCACGCCGTTGCGGTTTTTCAGGTCGGTATAATGGCGGATAATTTCACCGCCTAAGAGCATCAAATCACGCGTCAGAGCGGCGCATCGCGCCTTATTGATGTGGTCTTGCAGACTTAACAGTCGCTGCGCCTCGTTATTCATGGCTTCCAAAAGTGCCGGATATTCCTCACTTGGGTCTTTGGTCATTAATTTGGCATAGGGCTCGCCATCGCTGGTTTTAATAAAGGCGCTTTTATATGTCTCGAATGTGTCGAAGCGCGTTTTCAGGTCGGAATTTAACCAATTCAGAATTTTATCGCCTTTATCATTGTCCGTAACTTTTTTGCTTTCATACAGAACGCGGCCAACCTCCCGCAGATCCGCGGCGGCAAAGCTTTCATCCGCGCATTGGGCGGCTATGATATCTTCGGCTGTCTGGCTCGCTTTAATTTCCAATGCCGCGCAGATTTGGGTATACAGCCCGTCAATATCCCAGCGCTTCCCGAGCAGGCGCAGGAGCTGGCCGCGCTCCTTGGATAATTCCATTAATAGCGCGCTGAACTGATCTTCATTGATGGTGGAGGCCAGATTGTAAAGCGCATGCGCCAAGGGTTCTGCGCTATTCTGCGCGGCGCTGGTATAGGCGTGACGGCGGGCTTGTTCCATTAACTCACGGCTGCCTTGTTCATCCAACACGGTGAAATTGGGATTGATACCGGCCTCCAGCGGGAAGCGGCCCAATATGGACTGGCAAAAGGAATGCAATGTCATGATTTTTAGGCCGCCGGGCGTATCGATGACTTGCGCGAAAAGCTGGCGAGCCGCTTGCATTTCATCGCTGCGCGGATGGTACCCGAGAAGGCCTTTTAGCGCTTCGGCAAGTTCGGGCTCGCTCATCACCGCCCATGCGGCCAATGTCTTGTTAATCCGCAGCGCCATTTCACTGGCAGCAGCCTTGGTGAACGTCAAACAGAGTATTTTATGGGCTGGCGTGCCTGCGCGCGCCTCTCCGGCGGGAAGGAGAAGGCGTAAGACGCGGTCGGTCAGAACCTTGGTTTTTCCAGTTCCTGCCGACGCACCGACCCAGACAGATGAATTTGGGTCAGAAGCCTTGCTCTGAAGGGCGTTGGGGTCGGTCTCGCGCACTGATGCGCTTTGCTTATCAGGTGCATTTGCGCCGTTATGATCTGTGGTTTGCATCCTGTTTGATTTATCCATCAGGCGGCCTCCGATCCGGTATCTTCATCTTCGAGCGCCGCCCATTCCTTGATGCGCTCCAGATGTTCGAAATCATTAAAGCGCGGCGTGGCATGAGCGCGCGGCAGGCATATATAAGGCGTGTCCGGATTTGCAAAAGCCTCTATAAGCCGCTCCAGCCCATTACGGGTTTTATCAACGATCGCGTCCAGATCTTTATCGCGGCCCGAGGGCAAAGGGGTGATTTTCCCCGCGTCCTTGCCGCCTGTCAGGCTCCAATACGCTAGATAAGATGTTGACTTATTCGGCGCCAGACCGGCTTGCGCGAATGCGCCATCATTCAGCATCATGGCCTCCAGCGGCAGTTGCGGTGTGTCGCCCGAGGCCATCTTGGCGCTGGAAAACCCGCTTCCTGTTTTGTAATCAATGATGGCGCAACTGCCATCGGGCATCAAATCAATGCGATCAGCAATGCCTTTGAGGGTAAGCGAGGTGGTCGCGGTCACGATAGTGAGCTCGCCTACCGCTTCTAAAATTATAGGGCGCGCTTTACGATCAAAACGCCAGTCTATCTCATTGGCGATAAACCAGTCGCAGAGACGCTCGAAACGCGGCCACCAGAAACTCCACACGGCCGGATCATCATGAAAGCGCGCGATATGATCATTGGCATGGGAGGTAAGAATATCCTTGGCATTGGCAGGAATGGCGTTTTTGTGCGCCGTTATAAAGCGCTCCAGCACATCATGCAGCAAGGAGCCTTTTTCTTTGGCCTCAATGGGTTTTTCCAGATCTTCGAGTTTGGAGAGCCGCAGAATTTTTTTCGCGTAAATCGCATAGGGATCTTTCATGAGGGTTTCGATTTGCGTCACAGAAAGGCGCTTCGGGCGTTTATTCAGCGGCGGGATGGGTTGCGGGCGTTTGACCGGTTCGGCTTTAATATGGTCGTCCAGAGCCGCATGCCAGCTTGCTAGGGCGGTATCATGTAAAACAGCAAGCGTTATTCCCGCGCTGCGTAGCACGGTATCGAGCCTTTGCAGCCAACGCGCGGGAACGGTGGCGGCGGCATCAACCGTTTTGGAACGGGTCAAAATTACATTTGGCGCGCAAAAGCTTTGAACAAAGTCATGGGCGGCCAACCCGACACTGCGATCGGGATCAGGCAGGCCGAATTGTGCCCGCATCGGGCGGGACATCCACGGGTCATGGCCGGGATCGGGTGGCCAGGAGCCTTCGTTTAACCCGCCAAGGATCAGCATATCGGCATCAATGAGACGCGCTTCCAACTGCCCCAATATGCTTAAGCGCGGATGGGTACCGTATTTGGGGCGCACAGCAATATCACCCATCAAATGGGAAAGAATACGAAGATAGGCGGGGCCGTCCATTTCTTCGAAACTATCGGCCTGTTCGGATAGTTCGGCAAAGAATAGGGCCGCCGCTTCCCCTTCCTCATCCCGCCACAGACGGTTTTGTCCTTGGGCAGAATCGGTGCAGGAAAGGGCTTCTGCCAACTCCAGATGCGCCCTCAGGTAAACACTTATTTTACGGGGCTTATCCGCTATCATGAGATCAATAAATGGTTGCAGCATCGGTTCAATGACACTTAAGAATTCCGGTAGGTGATCCGGCGGATTATCGGCATGTTTGTCGGTAAGGCGATCATTATAACGCTGTCGCAGCCCCATAAATCCGGGCGGCGGTTTCAGGCCGCGCAGAATATATTGATCCAGAGCGTAAACATTGCGGTTATAGTCCTCGGCCTTCAATCCGACGCGGGCATATTTATGTTTGAGCAAGGAGAGCAACGGCGCAGGGGATAAATTGGATACGGCCACCTCGCATAACAGCAAAAGATAGGTGCCAAGCGGCGCGGCGCTGAGTTTTTGTCCGGCGCTGTCATCGACCTCGATGCCCCAGCGCTTGCAAAATCCACTTACGCGGCGTGCCAGTTTCCTGTCGGGTGTGATCAGGGCGGCCGTGTTGGTCTTTTGTTCTAAAGTTTCCCTGAACTTAAGAGCGATCATTGCGGCTTCTTCGCGCTGATTGGCGGTCTCGATCAGGCTCAATCCAGTGAGCGCGCTATCGAGTTGCTGCCTGTTTGAGGCTGTATTATATTGGAAAGCCCATTCTTTGGCGGTTTCAGCGGGGCGCATCATCTCGCTAGCCAGTTTGTTTCGCGGAACATTTTCTTCGTCTAAATCCGGCCAGAGCGCGACCTTATCTTTATCAAGGCCAATGCCGCGCAGTAAGGCTTTAAAGCCGTATTGCGGGTGTGATGGGGGCAGCGCGTCCCAGCTTTCCTGATCAATATGGGTATCAAGGCCGGGAAGGATGAGCTGGCCATTGGGCAAGGAAGCAATAACCCCCAAAAGGCGAGCCGTGGCGGGAATGGAGCCCGTTGAGCCTGCGGCGATAATCGGGCTTTGCGGCTGGGTGGTTTCCCAATGCGCGGACAGGATATTCATCAGGCGATTACGGCGCTCTGCGGCGTCAATCACGCCCTCCTCGGCCAAGATTTGCGGCCATGCCTCGCTGAGGATTTTTAGGAAATCCAGTGTGATTTGCCAGTGGCGCGAGAATTCCTCCGGCACAATATCGGCCAGATCGGCAAAGGCCAGATTTTCAATGATGATCTGATCCAAAAAGCGTGCCAAAGCATCGCCGAGCGCCAAGGCCTGATCAAAGCCGCTTGTGAATTCCTCAATGGCTCCTATTGTTTTTGCTAGCAGGATACGGCGGCGCAGCGGGGAGATAGCGGGAGGGAGAGAGAGTATCTGCTCCAGCGCGTCACTACCCGCTAGAGACAGCGATAAATCCTGCTCGTCGACATCACCCATCGGCTGGATTTTCGGCAGCAGCAGCGGCGCTCCGCCTGTCTCTTGCAGGAAAATTTCCTGAAAAGTGCGGCATGCACGGCGTGTGGGCAGTAAGATTGTGTAGGCGGCCAACCTTTCCGGCTTAGCGGCGTTTTGCTTTAACAGCGTGCGGACTATGCTCCGAGCGAAAGGTAGGCCCGCGGGGATATTGAAAACAGTTGTATCAGGCGTTTTGTTCATGATCCACCTGCATCATTATGCACCGATAATGCGTCATTGACGCGCGCCACATCTTCGGGCGTGCTTATATGGTGCCAATCCCCGTTATGGACAATTCCGTAAAGTCTGCCGCGCGCTTGTGCCTTGTCCAGCAATTGCAGATAAGAAAAGGGCTCGCGGGGGGCATTATCGAAAATTTCAGGGGCGTTGATCCGCAAACTGGTGAACATATAAACGCCGCCTTGATTAAGGCTGCGTATTGCGCGTCCGTCCATATCAAGGTCATAATCTCCAACGCCGTGCGTTAAGGTCATACTTGCGGTGGGTTGCAGTAGGATAAGTATATCCATTTTCTCAGGGTCCCAAGCCGCCACCATGCGGGAAAGGGCGGGCTCACCCCCGCCGTCTTGCAAATAGGAATCACCGCTGGAGATATAAAATGCGCCATCCTCAAGCAAGGGCAGGGCATTGACTATTCCGCCTCCGGTATCAAGAATTTCGTCCTCATGGGACAGAGCAATGCTCATGTCTTTGCGGTCTTTTAGGTGGTGTTTCAGGACATCACCCAGATAATGGGTGTTAATGACAACGCGGTTTATGCCCTGCGCTGCAAAACTATTTAGAACATGATCGACCATAGGTTTACCATGTACGGGAACCATGGGTTTTGGCATTGAATCGGTCAGGGGGCGCATCCGCGTCCCAAATCCCGCGCATAAGATAAACCCTTGTGTGATTTTAGTGTTTTCGCGTCTCATTATGGCCTCTTGATGCGCAATGTTCGCTGCGCAGGGTTATCGCCGGCGTTTATGGTGATATCAATGCTGCGCGGCGGTTTTAAGGCCCCTAAGCGCTCCGGCCATTCTACGATTAGAATGGCATTACCTAGAGCATCTTCCCAGCCCGTCTCATAAATCTCTTCCGCATCCTCCAGACGATACAGGTCAAAATGCCAGATCGGCGCTGGCGTACTGTGATCATAGATTTGTACAAGCGTGAAGGTCGGGCTGGGGACGTCAAGGTCCTGATCACTGCATAGCGTGCGGATAATACTGCGCGCGAAAACCGATTTGCCCATACCGAGCGTGCCGTAAAGGCAAACCACATCACCGGCGCGCAGTGAGCGGGCAAATTTTTGCGCGGCGGCGCTAGTCTGCGCTTCGGATTTTGTTTCGATGATGTCTTCGCTGCTCATGCAATAACACTAAAGATAATGACCTGAAATTCCAGAAAAATCTGCTGTATTGCATAAGGATTTCTGTATAGC
>Ga0098074_1001377_pt1 | contig 12495 bp, 6 predicted proteins | sample 32_taG_FD_75064 | JGI IMG/M metagenome (GOLD analysis project Ga0098074, IMG submission 75064) | Marine viral communities from the Gulf of Mexico - 32_GoM_OMZ_CsCl metaG | ecosystem: Environmental > Aquatic > Marine > Oceanic | place: Atlantic Ocean: Gulf of Mexico | collected 2015-07-12
CAGTACATCTGTACCTGCAAGTGCTACAGCAAATACAGAAGTAATACATTATATAAAATATAAAAGCACAGAAGGTTTAAACGTCGTAGTTTATGACTACGCAGATTTAGCCGAAACAACTGGAGTGAAGTATACCTTCAACAAAGTAAAACTAGATTCAGTCATTCCAAGTTTCGCAGACAAACAAGCGTCGAGGAGTAGTGTTAGCTGGAAATGCAACGATTATTCCTACGACACAATATGAGGTAAAAAAATATGGCAACTTTTCTAAAAGATGGCGTATATGTATATATAGCAAGAGAAAACGCACTCAATGATGCATTCACTGGCACCACTGGAAAGCACTTAAGTACATTAACAAAGACTGGAGTTCAAGCTCTAGGAGCAAGTACTGCAGACCAGAAATATCAACAGATAGAAGATGTTACAGGTGTTTCCATAGGTGGTTACGGATTAGAGTATGATACATTTCAAACTTTAGCCGATAACTTTGACCACGATATTGAAATCAAAGAGATGGGTAGTGGAAGTGTTGACTTTATCGTAAAGTCAGGCAACAACGTAAGTAATAACAATTTAGACCACTTAGAACTAAAAGCATTAGCAAAGGACTTTCCTAACGGATATAACGAAGTCAACAGTAACATAGCAGGATTTGATACATCAATCGATACAAAAACTACTAGAGCAACTGATGACCGTGGCTATGCTATTTTAGTAAGACAAGTTTACGGTAGCGATAATCTTTACTGGTGTTTCCACAACTGTAAAATATCTTGCTCCATTAGCTTTGCAAACCGACAAGCAACCCGAGGTTCAATGTCTTGGGAAGATGCACGGTATGTCACATTCGATACTGATTCAACTGCATTAGTAGTTGGAACACATCACCACAGTGACGACAAAGCTAAAGGATTCCATACGGCAACTGAGTAGATTTACGTACGTAACCGCATATGCAAGCACCTTAGTGTAAACTAAGACAAAAATAAGAGGAAAAGGAAATGGGAAAATTATTAGAAAAATACACGAAACCAGATACGACAGTTGAATTACAACTACCCCTATCGGGGGACGTATTAAAATTTAAACGTCCAAGTATCGGAGAGATAAAACAATTAACAGAATTTTCAACTTCGTTAGAAGGAAACCCTGACGCAGACGTTCGTATCTGCGCCAAAGTTCTCAAAATGCTCTGCTTAGAATTTGCAGAGGAATCTGAGAAAGCATTACAAGAAGACTTATCTAGTTTAGAGGCTCCTGATAGAGCAGCTATTCTACCATTCTATTTTGAATTATTGGGTATTAACAGAGATGAAATCTGGAAAACTATCTCTCAAAATTTAGAGACGACGACCAAGAACTAGCCTTATTAAACATCGCAAAAGAATGGTCGTTGCCGGTCGTTAGCGAGCCCTGGTTTAACTTACCGATAGTAACGGAATGGACCTGGGATAAGGCGGACGGAACAATCGCAGCCACTAGTATAGAGCAGAGAAAGGTACAGATTAGAGATATACCCTCGGTTTTTAACTTACCACCTGAGGTGTTGATATCTATGAATGCATTCGATGCATATGTCGCTGAAGAAAAGCAGAGACAAATGGAAGAGGCTCAAGCAAACGCAAAAAGATGACAGTAGAAGAAGAACTAGCCAGGAAAACGCTTGCTCTAGAAGGTGCAGTCAGAGGTAGATTTGATGGTAAATTTGCTTCAAGTGCCGAAATACAAAGACAAATTGGGAGCATACCTAGAGTAGAGTATGTCGAATCTTCCACTGTTAGAAGAAATCTTAGAGAAATTAGTGCGAAAACCGGTAGAGACGCTGTCAATTCTTTGTTTAAAAACGAATTAAGCAAGCAAGGTAAGGCATTTGGAAATTTTGTTAATAATTTACCAAAGGGAACTCTAGATAATCTAACAAACTTGCCTGGAAGAGTTGCTTTAAATACTATAGAAGCTAATAATGCTGTAGGTAAGTTAGAAGCTAAAAAGAAATACATAGAATTAACAATGAACTATGTAAATCAACACGCTGGCGGAATAATTGGAGATGCAATCAAAGAAGAATATTTCCAAGCTGGTAGAATGAAGTGGGAACCTTTAAACCCAGAGACTGTAAAAAGAAAAATAGCTAGAAACAAAAATTTTGGTGGTAGATATCCACGACCACATATTCCATTGTTTGGTACTACATATACAGCTGGTTTACCAGACAATTGGTTACTTTACACATATAAATTAAATGATTTTCCAAAAAGAAGTCCATCTTCTTTACCACACTACGGAATAAGTACATATATGGTAGCACCTGGACAACCAGCCACGGCCGGTGTTCGAAGTAGTGCTGGATTTTTTTCACAGCCTTACAAAATGAAATCTATGGGAAAGGAAACTGGTAAGACTGCATACCCACCCGAAATGAGAGGCGCCGCTTTGATGGACGTAGTGGCCCATTTAGCGCCTGTAGCTATGGTTACTAGGCCCTATGCAGGCAGAGGATATCAAGCAGCTTTAAGAGCCGCTGCTGCCAATCCTCATACAACAAGAAGCGCTAGTATGAAAGTAGATGGAATTATACAACCATTCTACATTACACCCTACGTTTTCTTTCACGAAACTGGTACAAATACAATGCCTAAAAGAAGTTTCATAGAAAGTGGGCTAGCAGTTGGTATGGGTAGAGTAGAACAATTAATACACGTATATATTGAAGAAGGAGCTAAAGCATTTAGAAAAGCTTATGCTGAAACAAACTTCGAAGGAATACGTGACTTAGATGAAATATCTGCATATTATAGAGCTCAGTCGGATAGAGCTGGAGATGCCGCACGTTTAGCTAAAATAAAGGGAAGAGCAGGTACACGTAAAGAACCAAGAACTTCTTTTATTGACCATCAATTTGATAACGTGTTAGTTAAACACGAGCAGATAAAAGGTATTATTAGAAGACTCTTCGGTAATCACCTTATATGGTGGTTTGTACCACCAAGTAAATATTGGCACTACATTGGTATGTTTTCTGATATTAGAGGTTTACTCTTTGGTCAAAAAAATATGGGCGCAGCTAAAGCATACGTACAAGCTATGTCTGTAGGTATTGCTGGTGCACGTATGGGTTCACCAGTTCCATTTACACGTAAAGCAAGAAGACGTAAGTTCCGTAAAGGTTTATATACCAGAGCTGGTTATCACAGAACAACGGTAGGTGGTAGATAATGGCAGTAACCATTGACTACATAGTAAGAACTGGACAGGCTCAGGCCGCATTGTCGCAGTTACAAAATAGAATGATGTTGACATCTAGTGCAATATCATCTGGAGCGAGAATAGCAGATACAGCACTTATGGCGGTTTCCGCTTCTTTTGTTGCGATGGGAGCTGGTGCCTTTGTAGCATATAATGCAGTTAAACAGTTCCAAGAATCTCTTATGACTGTACGTGCTTTAGGTGGAGTTACCGAAGCACAGATGTTCGACCTAGCTGATTCTATTAACGAAGTTGCTATGCAGTTTGGTGTATCTGGTGAAGAAATAGCCGAAGGTGCGGTTATGCTATCTAAAGCTGGTTTAACAGTAGACCAGATAAATGAATCTATTGGAGCAATGACTGCTTTATCTAAGGCAAACGGAATTGCCTTTGAAGAAGCTGCACGTATGACTGTATTCGCTGTTAATACGTTCGGCAAAGAGTTTAGTGAAGCTACCGACTTAATGGATGCTATGCAGGTAGCAACACAAGAATCTATTTTAGATATTGGTGACTTACAAAAGGCATTTGCATTTGCAGGTTCTACCGCAGTTATGTCGGGTGTAAGTTTCGAGCAGTTAGTATCTATAATGGCAGTTTTATCTAACCGTGCGTTAGAGGCTGGTATCAGTGCACGTTCTGTAAACAAGATGTTCTTGGATATGATAATGAACACTGACGAACTTCAAGAGTTTATGAACAGTATGGGTATGACTTTCCAAATCATACGTGATGGTAAGTTAGACATTGACGCACTTATGCAAGCATTTGCTGGTGAACAACTAACGTTGGAGATGCTTCAGTCTGCCTCAGACGTGTTTACTGTACGTGCGTTACGTTCGTTTGGTTTGTTACTAGGTGCTGCAGATGAATATAATACTATGCTCGCCAACGTAACTAACTCACAAGGAGCATTACAAGAAGTTGTAGCAATACAGATGCAATCGTTTACAGCAATGTTCGCCAAGTTGCGTCAAGAATTATTAGCTCCGCTACGTTCGCCTGAAGTCATAGAACAAGTTGGTATAATGGTTGACAGATTTATTGTGATGTTTCAAACATTAAAACCAGACTTACTTAATGCAGTTTTAACTGGTTTAGTAGGTTTCAGTGATGTAATTAGTTCCGATGCTTTTATAGGTGGACTTAAATTTATGGGAGATGCTTTACTAACTATTTTCCAGGCATTTAAATTTATAGGTGAACTAGCTACTGGTCCTGCTGGAGTTTTGTTAAAATTAGCAGTGGCATTTAAGTTAGCTCAAATAGCTATGTTTCCATTAGTTACTATGACTCAAACATATAATCAAACTTTATTATTGCAAAAAATACGTTATGATGAGTTAGTAGTGGCCGGATTCAACGCTAAAACTATGATAGAGGGAGAAACTATTGCTCTTAACTTCAAGACCTTGGCTGCGCAAAGAGCTGCTACAGCAACCGGTTCATTATTAGGTGCAATGGGCGCTATGGTTGGAATGGGTATGGTGTTAGGTTCTATAGATAATCCATTGATAGGTTTCTTTGTGTTATTAACCAGTGTTGTACAGACTGCAAACACTGCTTTAATGATTTTCAATGCATTAGAAGGAGCTAAATTGGGTGGTCCTAGTGCTCCAGTAATATTTGGTGGATTGATGGCAATTCAAGCTGCTACCGCTTTAGCTTTTTATGCATCAAGAAAAGAATCATTGAATGAAATGGAAAATAACTTTGGAGTATATGACTCTGGGGGTATGATAGCTGGTAGTAGACACCAGTTGGTTTATGTGGAACCAGGCGAAACAATAGTGCCAAAGACACAGAATATGTTAGGAGGAGGAATGACAGTAAACGTAGGAGATGTATACGCTCAGGATGGAACGGATTTCGCTAATAAATTAGCAGACGCATTACCATATGCATTAAGAAGGGTAAGCGATAGAGGGGGTATTTAATGAGTCAACAAGCTTGGGATTTATATAATGAAATTATAAGTAAGGCTGACGATAGAGTTAGTAGCTCATCTGAAGTAAATGTTGTAATTCCCTTTCAGGGTAGTGGAAGTCCATCAACTGCACCAAGAGGCAATAGACCCACATCTACAATTTATTATAGAAAAGCAGAATTAAGCTCAGGCGTTGGGTTAAAATCTACATTTGCCGATGTTGGTTTTGGTAATCAAGATTCTGTTACAGTTACCGGTGGAAGTAGAAAAACTATATTTTACAGCACATATATAATACCACCTAAAGCTAACTTTGGTGAATCTCAATTAACAAATTTATATTCTGTATTACCTATAACCTCAGTAACAAGAAAAGATTACACTACACAACCTAGATTAAAAATATGGAAAGGTAATAATAATAAATACACGGAAGGCGCTACTACATTTTTGCCAAACACTGTATTGGCATTTATGTCTCATATTGATATGGAAGAAGATATCATAGAAAATTTTGACGGTGGAAACCCAGATTATAATGTGACCAAAGTTGGTAATAGTACTGTGTTTGAACAAGATGCTTATATACCAGCAGAGTGGGCCTGGGATAATATGGATATAACTGCTAAATTTCATTTTGACAAAGAGGAATTTTTAGATGAACATTGTGAAACTCAGCCTAGTGCTACTGGAGATGGTTCAGTAAAGATATGTAAAGTACAAGAAAGAACACAATATATTACTGGTATAGTATCAGGATTTGTGCACGGATTAGCAGCAGTTGGAGGCTATAGAGGAGGTTTTGGTAAAGAAAAGTATACACAATATATCGCAACTAAAAATTCAGGTTGGAAATCTGCAGACCCTACTTGGTCATATGAAAAGCTAGAGGAAGCTGGCTATCCACTTTACTCTTATAAAACAGTAGTCAATGAAGATGTAACTTCTAGTGCTGATATAAATATAAATAACAGTATATTCGAAGTTTTCAATAACAACAATCCGTGTAAAGACGCTGAAGGTAAAGATTTATTTGTAGCTAGTGCCGAATACAGTAAAGAAAAAGTTTTCAGTGGCGCATATTCAGCTAAATTAAGAACACTATATAGCAATACTACATTAAACGCAGATAACAAATTTCCAGACTTATTGGATAGTGGCGCAACAGATAGGCAAGAGGTAATGATGCAATATGGGCCAATGCCAATGCCTACTGCAATAGATTTTGAAGATTCCGGCTCAAACGAAACTGCGTATAGAATTTCTTGGGATATGAATATAGACCAGTTAGCTCCAGCTTGGAATAATAGCAATAATGGAATTGATGAAGACAGGATGGTAAGAGCAATTTGTGTAACATTATCGGATGTAAAATACACAAAACAAGACGGAACACTTTATGATTGGATAAAAGCAAAGCAGGCTGGTACAGATGAGTTTGCTTATTTTTTCGTTTGGAAAACAATACAAAATTCTGATAATGCTGCTGATGCAGACCATTCTATAATGTGTATGGGAAATGACGACGATACGACCTTAGGAACTGATTTTTGGGAAGATGATAGCACTAATAAAATGATTAAAGTTAAGACTGGAGTAGACCCATTTTCAACTGCGGGTAAGGGACACACTCAACCTGCGGGTATTCCAGCAGGAGAATGGTTACATTGGGATATTACTACAATGCCGGGTCTTATTGGTTATAAGGTAAGATGTAATAGACTATCCGCAGCTAATGAAGAAGAATTACTCGCTAACTTTCAAATGAAAGGCGTCACAAATGATTATATGGATGAACTTGATGATTGGACTCCGTATATACAGTTTTGGTTAGTTAATTATCCATCTGACCATAATAATGATAGGGCATTTGGTGCTGACCAAGATATTGAAAGTGCTGTATTTATTGATAATTTTAGAATATCTAATAGTAACTATAAAATAGAAAATGCAACTATATGTGATGAAAATCCAACACGTGACCAATTGACATTTGAATCTAACAAGGCTAGGAATGTTAACAACACCACGTTTGACGCACCACGTATTTTATCCTTAGGTGTCTTTGATGAGGCAATGTTTCCAGATGGAGAAGTAAAAAATTATTTCTTCAATAATTTTGGAAGTGCTAATCCAAATGATACAGACCCATTAGCTGCAGCTAGTGCAGATGTTGCTTGGTCAGCGTTTTCTTCTTCAGGAACTAGATTAGATTTAGGATGGCCAATGGCAACAGGGACGAACGGAGTTCACACCGATAATTCAACTATGGCATTTACCGATGGCACGGGAACAAATGTCGGACTTACGGTCAACGGTACTATAGGAAGTCTTGCACATAGTGCGGGAACTGGAACAGAGGTAGCTTGGACAGGTTCAGCTGGTAATGAAGGGTTTTCTCAGCCAGGTATACTACAAATAGATTTTGACGATTCGGATTATACTGGGTTTACTAAAGTTAAAAGAGAGAATCATTTTGTGAAAGCAAGAGTAACTAAAATAGTAGAGATTTCTACTACTAAATGTGTAGTTGAAGTAGATAAGCCAAATATATTTAGAATTCCAAGTACATCTACAACAGCGACAGAACCATTTCAATTTAGATTGTATTTGCATAATGCAACATTTGGTACAGATTCTTCACCAACTAATGGTTTGCGAGATATGACATTAGAATCTATAAATGGAAGGAAGATAACTTTATTGGGTAATGCAACTGTAGATGCCGATGGAACTGATTTATTAACAACTGCTAATATGCCAGCTATATGTATTTCTCCATTAGCTTATTGGATTTGTATGTATTATAAATGGACTGATGGTACGGACGCTTTGCCGAAGAGAACATATAGTTCAGTCTGCTTAGTAAATAATGGCGTCGCTGCGGGTATAACATCAGGAAACTTCGGAGCCACTTGGAATGAAGATAAATTTAGTGATACTAGCACATATGACAATTCTTGGAGTTGGTCAAAGACTGAAAACTCGGCGATAAATGTTAAAACAGATTATGGTTATGGAAGTTACGATAGTGAAACAAATAAAGGCGGTTATGCATCCGTATTTTCTCCGAGTGCTTCTGCGCCAACTGGTGCGGCTACAACCACCGTAAACTTTAATATGGCAGATATATCTGGAATTGTTTCGGCAGACGGTTTAAAACCAAATGATACTTTATCTTTAGCGGTTACACCAGCTGATGATATGCACGTTCACCAAATAGCAATAAATACAGATGACGCAACTGCGGGTGTTAGACCATTCTTACTTGCAGGTTTTACAGATTCTGTAGCTCCACCACCTACTTTTACTGCTGTTCCGTATGAAAATGACCCAACAAAAGTTCAGTTTAATTGGTCAGCAAGTGGAAAGGATTGGTGGTATGGATTTATTATAGTAGATAGTGAACCAATATTTAACAAATATCACAAAGTTGGTATGCATATACCTAACTTTTTTACTTTAGAACAATATAATGGTAATAAAGATTTAGCAAGTGGTACTGGTTCAGGTTTAAAATACTATAACTATACTGCAAATACTACAAATGATGTAGAATTAGATAGTACATTTGATATAGATTTTGAGGGATTATGTGGATTTACTCCAGCATTCGATGGAGATGCTTATATTAGAGCAGACGCAGACCATTTAGAAATAGGAGACCCTGCGGCCCCACCTACAACTAATATGACAATAATGGGGCATCTGCGAATATCTGCGTTACCGGGTAGTGGAACAGATGAAATAGTAACTATAGAGGATAACTCCAACAATGTTGCTTTTGAATTAGAAATTGGAACTGATGGAGGATTAACCGCAACGGTAGCTCCTGGTAGTGGTACTGCGGTAGCTTTGACATCTGTTACAAAATTAATACCAGATAATGAAACTCCGTACGCATTCTGCGTAACATTGGATACTGAAATTCCGAACGGTAATGTTAAGTTATTTGTCAACGGACGTCTTGAAGACCAGTCTGGTGCACTAACGTCCGCAGGTAGTTCTAACAATTGGAAGTCTGGAGAAAGTTGGGATGACCCATCTAACGGTTACGTTTACCTTGGTAATGATGACAGTAATGACGGATTTCACGGAACAATAGAGGAATTTGTTATTTCACACAGAACTTTTTATCCAGTAATTGTAGAGGATGGTGTATTTGTTTTAGATAAAAATTTAAAAGAACTTGTAAGTGATTCTACAGGTTCGTCATTGTCCTACAATGCACGTATAATATTATGTGACTATCACAATATTTCTGGTAAAACTACTAGTGAAATATCTATGTCCCCGCAAGTATCGTTTAGAAAGGCAGCGTTTGCCTTGAGAGGTGACTAATGGTAGCAGACCCAACTAATTATGTAATAAAAGTATACACGACTCGAGCACTAGCAGAAGCAGGTGCAGATAATACAGCATTGGATGTCGACGCGGTAGCAACCGGCAAAATAGCAGGTTATCAAGATGACCAATATTATAAACAATATGAGAAATATTATTATAGAATAGAATTTAACGAACCAGCTATTGGAGTAGAAATCGATTGGGACGATGGAGAAGATAACTCACCTGAAAAATCAAATAGAGAACAAAAATTATTTTCATTTCCTCGTATGCATATAGTTCTAGAGCATATATATACTAAGGCTGGTAGGTTTTTTCCTTTAATTAGAGCTATGAGTCCAAATGGATTTGTTTCTAAATGGTATACTAGTTCAGACTCAAATAACGATTATTCAACATTAGACTCAGTGACTCTATCACAAGGACAGAACAATATCTCCATAGTAAGTGAGGACTCTACTGCTGGTACTACTAGAAGAATACCATACTTTGCGCCAACTATATTCCCACCAAAAGCAATATTAAAGACGGATAGAAAAACAATAATGTCTGGTATAGAGGGAGATAGTTTTGCAGGCGCTGCTGGAGGAGCTGATACTGTATTACCTAACGAGGTTTACGCGTGGCACTCTGCAGAATCCTTAACATATCCATCTTCTGCATTAAATGATGACGTAGAAGTTAAAGTTAAATATATGTCTACAGATGGGTATATAATAGAAGAAACTATAGATACTAAGTTTAGTGGCAACACAATGGCATTATCGAACCCAGTAAAGAAAATACTTAGAGCTGAACTAGTAAAAATGGCGACCTCGGGTAGTACTACTGCTTTAGCGCCAGGGGAAAGAGTATATCTTAGAGTTCCTAAGTATGGTGCAACTACTACTTTAGAAGGAAGTGAAGCAGGTGCCGCAGGAACTAATCCTATAACAGAAACAATTGATGGTTCTACTGGACAATTAGATACATACGTAGGAGCCTCAAGTTCTTATTGTATTACATTAAGACGTGGTCAATTAGCAGAAGCTTTAGATGATAGTGAGACTGCTATTGATGTCGATGATGGTAGTATCTTTGCAAATACAGATAGAATATTAATAGATGCTGAAGTTATGACAGTGACTAACGTATCTACTAATACACTAACTGTAACTAGAGAAACTGATAATACGGATGCAGCTGCACACGATGACGATTCTTCTGTGTATATATTATCACGAGGTAGTTTTAGCACGGCCTTTTTAGGAGCGCATTTGTGGGCAAACAATAGCGTTACGGAACCCTTTGGAACCTCTCCTAAAATAGTTACTACTGGATTTTCAACTGCAAGTAGAAATAGATTTACAACAGCGCACGGCTATAAAAGTATGACTAGTGCTACAGCTAGTAACGATGGAGGTAAATTTAAATTTACACTCGCAACTGGAGTTCATCCATTTAGAGTTGGTTCAGTAATTAGAATTTCAGTAAACGCCTCTGCTGTAGATGGTGCTGCAGTAGTAACAGCAGTAGCTGGTTCAAACGCATTTACTATCAACAAGGCTTGGGTTAATAACAATATAGATGGTACTGACAATCAAGTCAGTGCACCTGAAGCTTTTGCTGCATTAGCAGATGGTTTTGGCATTGAAACTAGTATGGGAGTAGACGCGGCAGCATCTCCAAGTAGATTAGGTACGTGGTTCGTACCTGACTTTGACGAAGATACGAGCATTACGAACGTAAGTCAAGGATGGCCTATACAAGAATATCAGGATTCTGCTTTCAGAACACAATATGATGCAAGTGAGTCTCGCACACGTTCGCCAAACCTTACCATACCAGAAAGTAATAGTAATTTATTTTTAGATGCGTCTAAAGGGTTTTCACAATCTACTACCGATTTGGATAATGCTACAGATAAGATGACTGCAAATAGTGTCAATAAATACATAGGTCAGTTAAGATATACGCAGTGTCCTTTTAGTACGTATGCAAACCCGTGGAATAAAACACGTTCGTACTTAGATGGTAACTTAGCTGCCACCGCGGACGGTCAAGATGGATTAGCAACTAATAGATTTTATGATGATTATAAATTACTTAGGTTACAAGTCAAAGATGACCGCACAGGTGCTACAGATGCAGGTACAGGAAGTGGACCATTTTCACAATTAGAAAACTTTACTGATTATTCACAAGCTACAAATACAACTAAAAATTTATTTGATGAATTAGACTATGTAAATTTATTACAATTTAGTAGTGATTCTGGTACATCCTGGGCATCAAAAGAAGGATTCAATGATGATACTAGTGATGATGCTAGTGGTACATATCCATTATTCGGTAACTTCCCTGGCTTTACATTAGTAGCAGGAGCTCACAGTGGAGGAGCTAAAAACTTTATTTTAATTACAAAAGAATTAGAAAAGTTTGATAGGATATATTTTAGTATGGCTAATCGTTTCGGCCAAGGTCAAGACCAACACACAGCGGGAGATGATAGAGCTCAAGGTGGTAAAGTTAAATTAACAGTTTACTATACAGCAAAAGATAACGAATTAGGACAAATACACTGGAAACCACTAGAGTTTGTAGATAAGACTACAGCTGGAATAGAAGATAGTTCTTTATATGTCTCAGGTCCGATAGTATTTGATGCTCCTGGAGATTGGGAGAAAACTAAGAATAGTAGCATAACTTGGCCTGATTTTGTAGGAAGTAATTCTAACTGGACTATTGATTCATATGGTTTACTTATAGGCATTGCTTGGGAAGCTACAGTAAGTTCTACCTTCGAAACCAACTCGCCTGCAATAAATTATCTATATCCTTACGATAATAAACACTCACAGTTGATAAAAGTTAATGACCCAATGCACGTAGATATATCTGACATAACAGTAACACAATCATTAAGTTTTACACGTAATGGTAAGTACGTACAAATAGATGATAGGTTCGGTAGAAGTGAACTAAGAAAGATA
>Ga0098074_1001380_pt1 | contig 12486 bp, 12 predicted proteins | sample 32_taG_FD_75064 | JGI IMG/M metagenome (GOLD analysis project Ga0098074, IMG submission 75064) | Marine viral communities from the Gulf of Mexico - 32_GoM_OMZ_CsCl metaG | ecosystem: Environmental > Aquatic > Marine > Oceanic | place: Atlantic Ocean: Gulf of Mexico | collected 2015-07-12
ACCGACCTCGACCACGAGGTGGCGGAGGTTTTCGCCCGATGACCGCGTTCGCCGTCGACCTCGACCAGCTCACCGTCACCGTCGCGACGTTGACCGACACCGCACGCCGATGCGACGTCGCCCTCGACCTCGTCTCGGCGCGGGTCGCGCGGCTGCAGGACACCTGGTCCGGCCAGACGGCCGCCGCCCAGGCCGAGGCCCAGGCGCGCTGGGAGTCAGGCTTCGGGTCGATGACCGAGGGGCTCTCAGCCATGCGGGCAGCCGCGCAGACCGCCGAGAGCAACTACCGGGCTGCCGTCGACGTCAACGTCCGTCTCTGGTCGCTCTGACCGGCCTACAACGCACAGCGTCATACGAATCGGGCGCCGCAGCGACCAGTTCGTATGACGTCTCACGCGATGGGCGGGCAGGGTCCGGGCCGCTGTCCTGAACACTCGCCGCTGCGAGGCCGAGCACCACCGCCATCAGGCAGGCAACTCCGGCTCCGACGAGAGTTCCAGCCACCACGTCGCTGGGGAAGTGCCGGCCCAGCATCACCCGATCGGCATCGACGACGACCACAGCCCCGGTGCCGATCACGGAAGCGACCAGCACTGCTGTCCGGCGGTGCGCGTGTGCGGCCGCGAGGACGACCATGGCAGCGAGTGCTCCCATTGAGACGGCGTGCCCAGAGGGCAACGAGTTGCTGGTGAGCAGGTGGCTCACGACCTGCCACGGCGGGCGTTGTCGCCCGAGGGCGGCCTTCAGCACGGCGGTGACCAGTGTCGAGGCGCACGTCGTGATCACCACGAAAACAGCGACGCGGGTCTGTCGCCGGAGCAGCAGGACGGCTGCGATGAGAGCCATGTAGGCCGCGATGGCGGTGCGGCCGAAGGCGAGCTCGATGTCGCGCAGGAGAGGTACCAAACCATGAGCGACTGCCCAGGCGGACGCCTGTCGTCCCGAGGAGTCGAGCCCGGTAGTCCATTCGAGAGCAACCAGGACCGCCACCAGCACGAAGCCGGTTGCGCAGGCGATCGACGCGAACAGCAGGGTCCGACGGGACGGCATGGTGATCACCTCACCCAAGGGTCGAGGCGAGCGCGCTCAACGCGTCGGTCTCGGCCTGCGGATCCGGGGTTGAGTCGCGGACCACCGTCAGGGCGTCGTCGATCTGCCCGTCCACGTAGGTCCAGACGACGCAGTCCGACGACGAGAGCCGAGCCTCGGCGTCATCCCACGCGGTCTCGAGGTCGGTGATCCGAGATGACGCTCCCGCTTGGTCATCTCCTTTGATCAAGGTCAGTGTGTCCAGGGCGATCGTGTGGAACGTCTGGACGTCATGGGACAGAAACGCGTCGGTCGCCCGTTGGTGTGCTTCCGTGGGCGTGAGCGTGGTGTTGCTGGAGCAGGTGGGAGCGGGGCCCTCCTCGGCCAGCGAACTCTGATGGGGCTGGCTGTTGGTGTAGGCGAGCAGGCCGATGGTGGCAGCGGCCACGGCGACGAACGCCATCAGGGCGTTGCGCTCCCGGGGCCGGACTGAGCCAACGTGACCGGTCGCGAGCCCGGCGTCGATGGGTCCGTCATCATCGATGGCATCGACCCTCGAGATGGTCAGGTAGACCACGGTGACGAGGATGGCGACGAGGAAGACCAAGCTGGTGCCGAAGGTGCCCAGACCGAGACCCTTCTCTGAGCTCGGGAGAGCCAAAGAGTCGCCGAAGTTGGCACCGAGCGGACGGGTCATGATGTAGGCGAGCCAGAAGGCGAGCACCGGATTCGCGCCGTACTTCCACAGGCCGGTGACGATGGCGATCAACGTCAGCGGCAGGAGGATCGACGTGCCTGGGCCCCATCCCGTGAGCTCAAGGGTCCAGTCTCCGGTCGCCGTACCCAAGGCGAAGGTGACGAGGACGGCGAGCCAGTAGAACGCCTCACGGGGTGTACTGGTGATGCTGTGGATCGACAGGGTCCGCTCGCGGGCCCACCAGATGCCGAAGACGGCGACCAGCAGAGCGGTGAACACCGTCGTGCTGATCCACAGGGGGACGCCGGCTTGGTCGGTGAGGATGTCGGTGTAGAGCGTTCCAGTCACGCTCACCACGACGACGGTCAGCCAGTAGGCGGCTGGCACGTAACGGCGCAGCCGCATCTGAACGGCCAGGATCACCGCGAAGGCGACCGTGAAGATGATCGAGGTCGGCACCAGACCCACACCCAGGGTCATGTTGATGTAGTCGGCGAAGCTCTCACCGACCGTGGTGCAGAGGATCTTGATGATCCAGAACCAGAGGGTGACCTCGGGAACCTTGTTGAGCATCCGGTGTGCGGTCGGGCGTAGATCGACGCTGGGGGCGGGTGGCGTGGTGGTCATGCTCAGGAGGATCGATCGATCCACCTGACACGGACCTGAACATGACGGTCCTGCTCCCTCACACGACTTGCTCCGCATGGCGCGAGCGCGTTGGCGTCAGGCGAGCGGGAGAGTGATGACGAACCTGGTGACCAACGGTCCCTCACCCACGCGGACGTCGCCGCCCATGCTGCGAGCCACCCGGCGCGCCAATGCCAGCCCGAGACCGGCGCCTTCACCACTGGTGCTGCCCGGTTCGAAGATGCGCTCGTGCTCCCCAGTTGGGATCCCGGGGCCGTCGTCGTCGATGAACAGGTCGACGTAGCCCGTGCGAGAGGGGCCAGCAGAGATGACCACGCGACTCGACACGCGCTGTGCGTTGTCGATGACAGGGGCCAGCGCGCGAACGGCGAGGGATATCGGCAGGAGCACTCGGACGTCGACAATCGAGACCTCGACCGCACGCGCGTCGAGGGTGGAAACCACCTCGGCGATGGCGTCGCCGAGCAGGCACGACCGGCCGAGAGCCTGACTGGACTCACTGCGCGCGAGCTCGAGGAGACTGTCGATGGCGACGCCCATGCGGCGCGTCGCGAGCGCCACCTCGTCGAGGGTCTCACGGACGTGCCGTGGCACGTCCTGCATCAGAGCCAGGTCAGTGCTGGTCTGGATGGCGGTCAGTGGAGTCCGGAGCTCGTGGGCCATCTCAGAGGTGAGCCGTTGCTCGGCCCGGATCGCGCTGGCGACCCGTTCGAGCAGGCGATCGAGCGTCCTGCCGAGGGCTGCGATCTCGTCGTTGCCCCCCAGCTCGAATCGGTGGGCCAGGTCGTGCTCGCTCCATTCATCGGCCGCACGAGTCATCGCCACGACCGGCGCCAGCGCGCGTCGACTGACCCAGAGCGCCAAGCCGGCAGCGAGCAGCACCATCAGCACGCCGGCGCCGACACACACGAGCAGTGCCTGCTGCTCTGCGCGTTCGTAGGGCGCAAGCCGCTCGGTCACGACGACCACCCCGGCCGCCCCGTCGACCGTGAAGGGCTGAGCCAGCACTCGACTTTCGTCGTCGCCCGAGCGGACCTCGGTCTGCCGAGTGGTGACGGTGGCGAGGTCTGCGTAGATGGACCCAACAGCGGTCGGGACACTGCCGGCGATGAGCCGGCCGTCGTCGTCGTAGACGGCGACACCCGCGTCGAGTCGTTCGTCGGGAACGCTGAGCCGACCGTCGGGGCTCACGAGCGCCGAGCTGATCACGGTCTCGGTCCGGTCCTCCAGGACCCGGTCGAGGCTGCTGGCGGTCGACCGGGCCAGGACGATCTGGACCACCACGGTCAGAGCGACCACGCCGAGGAGGGTGACTGCGGAGGTGAGCACCACCAACTGGGTTCGTAACGAGCCACGCCGTGCTCCCGATCCGAGTGCCTCAGGTCTCATCGACTCGGCCCTGCATCCGCGGGCGAACCTGAAGTCGATAGCCGATCCCGCGAACCGTCTCGACCGACGCGGGAGCCGCGACCTCGGCGAGCTTGCCCCGCACCCGGCGCATCAGTGAGTCGACGGTGTTCTCGCTGACGATGGCGCCATCTGGCCAGGCCGCGGCGACCACCGCGCCGCGACGTACGACCTCTCCGGGCCGGGAGGCGATCGACGCGAGCATCCGGAACTCGGTCGGGGACAACAGCGTCTCTCCGGCCTCCGTGCGCACACTGTGCGTCGCCGGATCAAGCACGAGACCCGAAGCGCCGGACGCCGTGGCCAGCTGTCGACCACGACGACCCAGGACCGCCACGCGTGCCAGCAGCTCCTTGATCTCGAACGGCTTCGCCACGTAGTCGTCGCCACCAGAACTGAATCCGGCCAAGCGCTCGTGCGTCGCACCGAGTGCGGTGAGGAAGAGAACCGGCGCGTGCTGGCCGCCAGACTTCAGGGCTTGGCAGACATCGCGCCCGTCGGCGTCGGGCAGCCCGATGTCCATGATCACCACGTCGATCCCCGCGTGCCCGCCGAACAGGGACAGCGCCTCGGCGCCGTTGTGGGCCATCACCGGTTGGTGGCCCTCGAGGTCCAGCGCCTGGCGCAGGACGCGGCGCAGGGACGCGTCGTCCTCACAGACACCGACAGTCAGCCTCATCGGATCATTCTGAGCGCTCGACGGTCATGAAGGGTGGCTCAGGATACGTCGCACCACACGGCGTCGGAGCGTCGGCGAGGCCACCACCTCGTAGCCGGCACCGAGGAACACCTGCAGCAGACCCACCGACGCCTCGTCCCAGATCACCGTCTTCCCGGGTGCCGGCTCGATGGGGTAGCCCTCCAGCACCCGGGCGCCGACCTGCTCGCCGTACTCCACGGTCGCTGCCGCCAGCTCGTGCATCAGACCCGTCTGGCGCCACCCCGTGCGCACGACGAAGCAGGTGACCGACCAGACGCCTGCGAGCTCGGGGTCCATCCGCATCCACGGCTGCTTGCGGCTCCAGAGCCGGGGGTAGTTCTCGCGCTGCTCGACGGCCACCCAGCCGGCCGCCTCGCCGTCGACGTAACCGATCAGCCCGGACGTCGGCCCGCTGGTGCCGCATCCGGTCTGCTCGATCAACGCCTCGTCGCGCTGTTCCTGGGTGGTGTCGCTCCAGATCCAGCCGGGCACCTTCATCGCCTGGCAGCGGCACTTGCGAGCGCCCCCCGAGCCGAACACCGCCTCGACATCCTCAACGGATGCGCGGTTGGCGGGGAGCCAGGTGAACTCGGGCACGCACCGACCTTAAGGCGTGCCCTCGGCCCTGTTCCCGGGATTGGCCGGGCACGATGAGCCACCCAGCGCATAGCCTCACAGCGTGCGCATCGAGATCAACGGACACCAGACCGAACTCGTCGACCTCGGCGAGGGCCCGCGGGTGTTGCTCACCCACGGCGGATGGATCGGCAACTGGGAGCTGTGGAAGCTGCAGGCCGAGACGTTGAGTCGGCAGGGCTGGCGCGTGATCGCCTTCGACCACCGCGGCAGCGGGGCGTCGACGGCACCCCTGGATGAGATCACCCTCGATGGCATGGTCGACGACCTGTTCGCGGTCATGGACCACTGTGGTGTCGAGCGTGCCGTCCTCGCCGGTGAGTCCATGGGCTCACTCGTGGTGCAGCGAGCCGCCGTGGCTGCGCCCGAGCGCTTCTCCCACCTCGTGGTCGTCGCTGGGGCCGCCCGCTTCCCCCGCACGCCACCGCTACGGTCGTTCGCCCTGGGTCTCAAGCACGCCTACTCCCCCACCCTGAGCCTGTTCGTCCGGCTGGCCACCCCGGAACGGGACGCCGGCAAAGCCATTCGCTCGTGGGGGCTGTCCTTCCTCCGGCTCGCGAAGCCGGAGGCCGCGCGTCGCCTCTTCGCCATCCTGGCCGGTGCCGACCAGCGCGACCTCGTGCGGCAGATCACCGTCCCGACCCTGGTCGTGCACGGCACGCTCGACCTGATCGTTCCCGTCGTCTTCGGACGCGAGCTGGCCAAACTCGTCCCCGGAGCACGCTACGAGTCCCTGCCGTGGGTCGGCCACGTGCCGACCATGACCCGGCCCCAAGAGATCTGCCGACTGATCGAGGAGTTCACCGCCTCGAGCTCGACGTGAGGGGCGTGCCGGACCAGCGCCATGAGGGATCAGTCTGAGAGGGACCCTGCGGCTCTTCCATGCCGCCACTCGTGGGCGCTCGAACTGGATTGTCGATACGCGCGGAGTGGCGGGCTCGCGGTTTGTGCGTCAGCCGCTCCCGGCAGTCGCTGTCAGGTCACGGACGATCGATTCCGCCTTCTGGATCGTGTGGATGCGGGCGACGGTCTCACCCGCGTAGAGCGGCGACGTCTCGATCACACTGTCGGGCATCGTCGCAGTTGGGGGGATCGGCGCGAAGAGCGGGATCCCGACCACCTGGTGCTCCACCAGCCAGGATTGGACCCTGTCTGGTCCGCGAGACATCACCGATCGGGTCACGCGGTTGAACATCCGCACCGGTGCCGGCCCTCGAGTGTCGTTGCGAAGCCATCGTCTCGTCGCGCTGTTGGGGATGACCCGGTGAGAGCCCGGCCAACCCAGCCCGAAGAGCTCGGTGAGTACGGTGTCCTCGGCCTGCATCAGGCGGGCCTTGTACGCAGCAGATGCGCCGCTCTCCTCCGACATGAGGAAGCGCGTCCCGCACACGGCCGCAATGGCTCCCCCGGTCAGCGCAGCGAGCACGTCCCCCGCGTCAGCGATCCCACCCGCCAGCAGGAGCGGATACCCGCGAGGCAAGGCCGCAACGGTTTGCTCCAGCAGCTCGGCGGCCGGGGTCGTGCCGCGGACATGGCCACCGGCCTCGACACCTTGCACGATGATCGCGTCCGCGCCGGCCGCGTGGGCCTGTCGTGCTTCGTCCACCGAACCGACCTGGTGGATCCATGTCCTGTGCGACGGGCGTTCCGGTCGCCCCCAGAACGTGACGACGACGTCTGCCGATGCGGCTGCACCCGCGTGTGCCGAACGCACGAAGGGCAGCAGCAGGTTGACCGCCAGCGGACCGTCAGTTCGTTCCCGCGCTCGTCCGAGCTCGGCAATCATGCGCGCTGGGCTCGCCATCCCCACGGTGCCGAGGCCGCCTGCCTCCGTTACCGCGACAGCGAGCTCCGGACCGGCGATTCCGCCGCCCATTCCTGCCTGAACGAGCGGAAGACGAACGCCGAGCTGTGCGAGGAAGTCGCTCACTGGTTCTCGATTCGGGTCGATCACACCATCGCAGGTCCAGCACGGAAAGAACAGGCGCACCCGACAGTCGGATCGCTCTCCCACGGGGGCGACATCCGATGTGGGACGTGAGGCCGCACGACACTCGGCCCTGCGAGAGATGCACGCATTTCAGCATGTACGTGCGTTCAGCAACCCCGCGCAGCAGTAGCGATCGTCGCCAGCTTTCGGCTTGCGGCGTCTCGATATGCCCTGCGCTCGTTCCTCGCGCAGGCCTACTCGACGTACGTGTGCGGTCATGTCCGCAGCGGTGGGTCGCGGTGCGCGAGGGAGTGGTGCCGGGGGCACAGCAGCTTCGCTGACCGGGTGTCGGTGTGGCCGCCGGTGGCCCACGGTTCGGCGTGGTGGACGTGGCAGCCGGACGCCGGGGTGGTGCAGCCGGGGTGTTGGCAGTGACGTTGTTCCAGCCCGATCGCGAGCCGCTGGGCCGGCGAATGGAAGCGACGCTTGCGGCCGAGGTCGAGGACCTTGCTCTGTCCGTCCAGGACGGCCGGGATGATCCCGGCCTCGCACGCCATCCTGCGGGCCGCTCCCGCGCTGATCTTCTCGCCGGTGTCGAGGGAGGCGGCCTTGATGCCACCGAGCAGGGAGTCGAGCCCCATGGTGATCACGACGGTGGCGTTGACGCCACCGGAGTTCGGAAGCCGGTCGGTCGGGTAGTGCTCGATGTACTCCCTGAATGCCTGCCCCATCTTCTCGGGGGTCGGCCGTTCGTGGTCGTAGGCGCCGGCACCCTCGCTGGCGCGGACGTGCTTGGGTGCCGCGAACGCGTAGAGGGCTCGTCGCAACATCTCGCCAGCCGCGGAGGGGAGGGTGAAGCGGCCGTGGACCTGGCCGTGGCCGTCGTCGTGCATCCGTAGCGACGTCTTCTTCGCTGCCTCCCGTTCTTCGCGTTCTAGGAGCTGGGCTTCGTGGGCGTCGGCGAGGTCGGGATCGACGACCTCGAGGACCCGTCGGCCGAGGATCTTCAGCTCTTTCGCGTCGTGGTGCTCGGCCAGGGCGATGAGGTGCTTCTCGCACAGCTCCCGAACCATCGGGTCGTCGGGAAGCTGGTCGACTGCGTGGGCGATCACGCTCGCCTGCTCGACGTGCAGGTCGCCACGACCGAGTGCTTCCCGCGTCGCGTCGTGAGCGGCCATCGCTTTCGCGAGGTGGGTCTTGCGGTGCGCGGTCGGGCGGGTCTGCCTGGTGGCGTGCGCCAGCCAGGTCGCGGTCGAGGTCGCACCGGTCTCGACGCCGGCCTCAACCTCGTCGGCATGCGTGAGCAGCCGGGCCTCGAGCTCGGCCACCTGGGCCTGCAGCCGGTTCACCTCGAGCAGCGCGGCGCGGGTGGTCGCGGCGTCCAGCGACCACATCGCCTGCTCCGCGACACCAGTCGCGGTCTGCCGCATCTGGGTCACGGCAGCACTGATCGGGTGACCCGATCCGGTGGTGCTGCCGTCGTCCTTCATGCATCCATCAAAGCACCGAGCGCCGACAGTTCTGAGCGAGAATCCCGCTCAACCACAGGGGTTGTGGAGAACTCTCTGATCGAGCGGGGTTGTGGATGGTTCGTGGCTTGCGGCGTCTCGACACGGGCTCGTTCCTCGCCCGGCTCGACGACCAGGGCGGGCTACTCGACGAACGTGGGGCGGGGTTTCGAGGCTCGCTCCGTTCGCACCTCAACCACCCCAGCGCCCTCAACTAGCGCAGGCGGATCCGTCGACGTAGAGGCAGAACGGATGCCCGGCGGTGTCGAGCAGCACCCGGACGTCGTCCTGCGGCTGGAAGTCGACAAGCACCGCGCCACAGGCGAGGGCGTGGTCCACGGCCGAGGTGAGCTCATCGACCTCGAAGTCGAGGTGGGCCATCATCTGGGGGCTCCCCGGCTGGCTCGGCCACACCGGCGGCACGTAGTTCGGTTCGCTGGCGAAGGCCAGGTTGTATCCGGCGTCCTCCGAGGGCGCCAACGTGGTCCACTCGGGCGTCTCGGTGAAGATCGTCCAGCCCAGGAGGCGCTGGGAGAAGTGCGCCAGCGCCGGGCCGTCCAGGGCGTCGAGAGCGACGCCGAACCAGCGGGTGTGGGTGCGCAGCGGCATGTCCCCACTGTGCTGCCCGGGCGGGTTGTGAGCAATGTCCCAGCAGGCGGCCAGGACTTGAAGTTCTGCGACCGATGCCCTCTAAGGTGAGCCTTACCTAATCTCGCTCCCAAGGAGTTCTCGGTGGCCGTCGCTCCCCCGCACCCGCTGTTGCACCTGTTCCACCCCCACCATGCCGGGGCCTACGTCTCGACCATGCGTCGGGGTGTCGACCACCTCGCCGACGCGCTCTCCCGCGTCGAGCGCCGTCCGGCCACCGGGGTCTCGCCCGAGCGGGCCGCCAAGCCGATCGCCGACGTCGACCTCGACCGACCGCTGCTCGACGTCGACGCGGCACTGTCGGAGATGAGCCGGCTCTACCTCGACGACACCGTCTGGTTCCACGAGCCGACCTATGCCGCCCACCTGAACTGTCCGGTCGTGATCCCGGCCCTGCTCGCCGAGGTGTTCGTGAGCGCGGTGAACTCGAGCCTCGACACCTTCGACCAGAGCGTGGGCGGCACCTTCATGGAACGCCACCTCATCGACTGGACGGCCGGCCGGATCGGGTTCGGCGCGACGGCCGACGGCATCTTCACCAGTGGCGGGAGCCAGTCGAACTTCCAGGGTCTTCTGCTGGCTCGCGACCACGCGCTGGCCACCCGACCGGTCGCCCGCCTCGCGGACCTGCGCATCTTCGCCTCGTCCGACGGCCACTTCAGCGTGCAGAAGGCGGCTCGCATGCTCGGTCTCGGCGACGCCGCGGTGGTGACGATCCCGGTCGACGACGAGCACCGGATGGAGGCCGCCGCGCTGAGCCGGGCCCTCTCGAGGTGCCACGACGAGGGGCTGATCGCGATGGCGGTCGTCGCCACCGCCGGCACCACCGACTTCGGCGCCATCGATCCCCTGCGCGCCGTCGCTGAGCTCGCACACCTGCACGGAGCCTGGCTGCACGTCGACGCCGCCTACGGCGGAGGCCTGCTCGCCTCGCCCACCCGCCGCGTCATGCTCGACGGCATCGACCGAGCCGACTCGGTGACCATCGACTACCACAAGACGTGGTTCCAGCCGGTCAGCTCCAGCGCGCTCGTGGTGGCCGACGGCCGTCACCTCGGGCACGTCACCTGGCACGCCGACTACCTCAACCCCAAGGACCCGCACGGCGCCGGCCACCCCAACCAGGTCGACAAGAGCATCCAGACCACCCGTCGGTTCGATGCGCTCAAGCTGTGGCTCACGCTGCGCGTGATGGGTCCCGATCAGATCGGCGCGTACGTCGACGCGGTGGTCGACCTCGCCACCGAGGTCGGCACCGCGATGGCTGACCACCCCGACATCGAGCTGGCCGTCGCACCCCAGCTGAGCACCATCGTGTTCCGGTTCCGACCCGAGGGAATGACCGAGCTGCACGCCGACCTGCTGGTGCCGCTGATCCGGACCGCGCTGTACGAGCGCGGCGCCGCGATGGTCGCGGCCACGAAGTCGGGCGGGCACTGCTGGCTCAAGTTCACCCTGCTCAACCCGATGGCCACCGCCGCCGACATCCTCGGCATCGTCGACGAGGTGACCGAGCTCGGCCACGCCTTCGTGTCCGAGGCCCGGCCGCGCGGGGTGGCATGATGCACGACCTGATCGGCATCGGCGTCGGCCCCTTCAACCTCGGCCTCGCCTGCTTGCTCGACCCGGTCGAGGACGTCGACGCGGTGTTCCTCGAGGCCCGGGACGGCTTCTCGTGGCACCCCGGAATGATGCTGGACGACGCCACGCTGCAGGTGCCGTTCCTGGCCGACCTCGTGACCATGGCCGACCCGACCTCGCGCTGGTCGTTCCTGAACTACCTCAAGGAGACCGGCCACCTCTACCCCTTCTACATCCGCGAGTCCTTCTACCCGCTGCGTCGGGAGTACGACGACTACTGCCGCTGGGCCGCGGCCGGGGTCGGCTCGGTGCGGTTCGGCCAAGCAGCGACGTCGGTGACCCACGACGGTGAGGGGTACGTCGTCCGCACCGCGGCCGACGAGACCCACCGCGGCCGCAGGCTCGTGCTCGGCGTCGGCACCCAGCCGCGCGTGCCTGCCTGCCTGGGTGCGGCGGTCGACGCCGGGCGGGCGGTGCACTCAGCGGACTACCTCGGCCGCAAGGCCGAGCTGCAGCAGCGCTCGATGATCACCATCGTCGGCAGCGGCCAGAGCGCGGCCGAGATCTACCACGACCTGCTCTCGGAGAGCCCCGACCACGACTACCGCCTCACCTGGCTCACGCGCAGCCCACGGTTCTTCCCGATGGAGTACACGAAGCTCACCCTCGAGCTGACCTCGCCGGAGTACACGTCGTACTTCCAGGGCCTGCCCGAGGCCACCCGCGAGAGCCTGCTGCGCGAGCAGCGCTCGCTCTACAAGGGCATCAGCGGCGACCTGGTCGACGCCATCTTCGACCTGCACTACCAGCTGCGGGTGAGCGGCGGCGGCCCCCGCACCACGCTGGTGACCAACACCGAGGTGCGTGGCGCGCGCGTGCAGCAGCACGGCGTCGAGCTCGACCTGCACCACACCGAGACCGGCGAGGGCTTCGGCCTCACCACCGATGGCCTGGTGCTCGCCACCGGCTACAGCGCCCAGGCGCCCGCCTTCCTGGACGGCGTTCGCGACAGGATCGTGCTCGACGAGCGCGGCCGCTTCGTCGCCTCGTCGACCTACGCCGTCGACCGCAGCGGCGGCGAGGTGTTCGTGCAGAACGCCGAGGAGCACACCCACGGGTTCGTCGCCCCCGACCTCGGGATGGGTGCCTTCCGCAACTCGGTGATCGTGGCCGCGCTGACCGGCCGCGAGGTCTACCCGATCGAGAAGCGGATCGCCGTGCAGAGCTACGGTGTGCCCGATCACCTGCGTCGATCGGCCGCCCGATGACCATCACCATCGAGCCGCTCGACGTCGCCCGTGATGCGGCCCTGCTGCACCTGTGGGTGACCCACCCCCGCTCGGAGTTCTGGATGATGCAGGACGCCACGCTGGCCGACGTCACGAGCGAGTACGCCGCGCTCGCCGAGCACCCGCACCACGACGCCTGGCTGGGCCGCGTCGACGGCGTGCCCGCCTTCCTGGCCGAGACCTACGACCCGGCACGGTCGACCGCAGTCGGTCTGGTCGGTCTGCCCGAGCTGCGCCCGGGCGACCTGGGCATGCACGTGCTGGTCGCGCCGCCGGCCGAGGGAACCGCGCCGGTGCCGGGTCACACGCGCCGCATCTTCCGCGCCGTCATGGAGCACTGCTTCGCCGACGATTCGGTGTTGCGGGTGGTCGTGGAGCCGGACGTGCGCAACACCAAGATCGAGACCCTCAAC
>Ga0098074_1001382_pt1 | contig 12475 bp, 26 predicted proteins | sample 32_taG_FD_75064 | JGI IMG/M metagenome (GOLD analysis project Ga0098074, IMG submission 75064) | Marine viral communities from the Gulf of Mexico - 32_GoM_OMZ_CsCl metaG | ecosystem: Environmental > Aquatic > Marine > Oceanic | place: Atlantic Ocean: Gulf of Mexico | collected 2015-07-12
ATAAATTATTTATATAACTATTTTTTATTTGCTGCTCTAACATTCCTACTTTAAATCCATTAATTACTTCTTCTTCAAAATATTTTTTAATATTTATTGGATATTTTCCGTCAGAATTTTGTTTAAACACTTTAAAAACAAATATAAAAGTACTACATAATAATATATTAAAATACAGTTGATTTTTATACTTTTCAGGGAAATTAAAAGAAATTTTATGTAAATAATTAATAGTTTCATCATCTACAGATTTTAAATAAACAGTATTAATATAACTATGCTGATTAAATTCATTGAACAATTTAGCAATAGTAATATTGTTTTTCATTTCTTTTATAGCCTTGACTTCATATGTTTTTTCTATGTTAAAATTATGTATTTGTTTTTTTAATTTTACTTTACTCCATAATTTAATAACATTTTCTTTTTTCATTTTAAAAGATAGAATATTTAATACAGCTTTTCCAACTTTAGTATAGAATATCATTGATTCTTCTTCTTTTGTTATATTAGCATTAAAAAACATACTTACAATTAAAGGTATATCAGATATTTTAGAAAAAAATAATGCACTATTAAAAACTATTGTATCTTCAAAATTATCAAACCTTTCTAAATAAGGATGAATTGTTTTATTTGCATAAGAATATAAATCAGAAAGATGTAATTCTTCATTTAATAATAAATCTGTAAAATTTGAATGTGTATACAGATTTTGGATTCTTTTATCACTATTATACAAATATTCAATAGTATACATTGAAATACTAATAAAGCCATCATCTTCTACTAAAAGCCCTAATTCTATTAAAATTGACACTCTTTTTTTTATTTCAACTGGATTTGCAATTATAATAGTTTCAAGGGCTGGTTGAAAAAAAGACATATAAAATAAAGGTCTGTAACAATTAAGAGATAATGTTGTATCTTTATGTAAAGAATTTATTGGATTCCCATTTTTTACAGCATTTCCTACATAACATTTATTATCTATTTCATAGATATAATTTTTATTAGTAGGGATACCAAAATAATTATCTTTATTAAATCTATATATTTTATTAACCTCATCGGCATCAACAAATCTACTTTTTTTATATCTTCCAGGTAATAGTTCTAATTTATATGTAGTTTCATCTTCGTTTTTAACTTTATATCTGTTATTCAACTCAAGTTTATCTCCAGTATAATTAAGTAGATTACTTGCTACTACAATTTTAGGTTCTGCCATAACTAAACTTTTATTTTTATTTGTTCTAATACAGGTAAATTTAATTTTAAAGACTTCATTACTTCAACTGCTTTGTCTTTATCATTATTATTTATAATGCTCTCTATATCAAATTCTATAGCACAAGAATTATTAACAAAGTCAATAGCAAGATGAGTACTATCCCAAGCCCAATCAATTAAATTATCTGTTTTAATCCAAAAATTACTAACTACTCTATATTCTACTCCAAAAGATTTATTCCTAAAACAACCTGCTTTACCATACATACTTCTTCTTAGATTATCATCATCTAAAAATAAGCTAGGAATACCAATAAACAAATCCATAGCCTTTATCAGCTCTAAATTAGTTTGAAGCTTAGGATTATCATAACCAATATGAATATGCCCACCACAAGTCCTTAAATTAGTATTAGGTGATGGTGGAATATTGATTTTCTTTTTCCAGGCATTAAAATCAGGGGAACATCCAAATTCTTTAGCTTTTGGATGATCTAAATCTTCATCAGAAAAATAACCGGAAGTTTCTATTGCAAGATTTAAATTTTGTTCTTTAGCTCTTTCTCCTATTAAAGTTAAAGATTTATTTATATCTCTTTTAAAAGATAGTTTATCAACTGCTGGGGGAATATTAAATTCTAAAGCAACATTGTCTTCTTGCATACAATGTCCAACATCAGTTAAAGGTAATGGTTTTTTCTTAGTACCTCCAAATTTATCACAAGAAGATACTAATTCACCATCAATACTACGCAGAAAAAGTTCTGGGTCACAACCCAAAGTTACATTTTTAATTTTCATTTTATTTATTTTTAATGTTTCCAAAATTCTGATACAACGGCTTCAGCTTTCATTGGTATAGTTTTACAAAATACTTTACCTGCTTTTTCCATTGAAGATGAAATAAGTTCAGAGACTTCCTTTATATATTTTTTAGGTGTTTCTACAACAATTTCATCGTGTACAATATTTACAATTTTTATTTTGTTATATATTTCTTTTTTTATTAACCCTTCTTTTAAATAAATTGCAGCTAATTTAGTCATTGAACCTGAAGTACCTTGTATAGGAAAATTCATAGTTTTTCTTTGAATATTTCCTTTTAATTTATAATAATCTCTCCAGTTAAATCCTGATTTATCTGATTTATTTTTAGTCATTTTCTCTAATGCATCTGAATATACTTTTAATTTATTAAAATCTTCACTAAAAGATTTTCTCTTAGTTACATTGTCAATTAAAATATATCCATTCTTTAAAGATTCGTTATATACTCTATTAAAGTATTTTACTTTTTCAGGGGTTTTAGTTTTTATAATATCTATTAACTTTTGAGCTTCTTCTTCAGATGTATTTAAATCATCTTTCAAAGAAAATGCAGATTTACCATAATCTAATCCCAAGTTAATCATTTTACCTACATCTCTAATTTTAGAGTTATATCTTGGTACTATAGGATTGTTTTTTTTTGATACTTCTACGTGCTCTCCTAATAAATATTCACTAATCATAGTTGATATTAAACTATGACTATCTCCATTACCATTCAATATAAAATCAATTAAGTAAGGGTCTTGACATTTATCAGCAGTTACTCTTGGTTCTTGCTGGCTATAATCTGCCACAATTAAGATATTACCTTCTTCAGCTCTAAAACATTCCCTAAAAGGTTGATTTCCATTTTCATCTTCCCTTGCTGGAATATTTTGAAGATTAGGATTATTACTACTCATTCTACCTGTAGATATAATCTGCCAGTAATTAGAATGAACTCTCCCTGAATATTTGTTAATATTACTAAGAAATTTCACACCATAAGTACTAATTTCTTTAGCAATTGCTTTGTAATTAAAATAAAGATTTAAAAATGGAAATTTCTTTTTAAACTTACCAATGTTTTTTTCTTCACAAGTATGTTTCAATTCTCCTGTTTTTTTATCTTTTATTTCTGTATTAACTCCTAAAGCTTGTAAAAATGGAATTACTTGTTTAGGACTATCCCAACTAATAGAGCAAGTTAAGCTATTATCAAACATATCTAATTGATAATCAATAAATTTAGTGTATTCATTATCTATTACATAATTATCTAATTCTTTTTTAGCTTCTTTTAGTTTTTCTTTATTAACTTCCCCAAGTTTTAACCATCTTTCCCTATCTAAATAAAACCCATTATATTCCATATCACTTAAAACTCCAACAAATCTGTTTTCAAGCTTTAAACAAGCAAGTAAATCTAATTCTTCGAGTTTTTTTAATTGAGCTTGTCTGATGTCAATTAAATATTCAACATCTTTTGCACCATACTCAATTTGTTTTATAGTAAATGGGGCACCTTTTAAATTAACAAATTGGTTTCTAACTGTTTTATCTAAATTAATACCTAAGTATTTTTCAGCAATAGTGGACAAAGAAACACTTCTATCATCTAACCCTGTAGTTAAAATCATTTCTGCTATTTGAGTATCCCAAATGTTTTCTGTCATAATTCCTTCTTTTCTAAGAAATTTATAATCAAAAGAAGCATTTTGAAAGATTTTGATGATATTTTTATCTTCTAATATAAATTTTAAAGGGGAAATATTTTGTCCCCTGGTATCTATAATAAATTGATTTTCTTTATCCCCTATTTGAAACATTATGATTTTATTTTTATGATCAAATAACCCTTCTGTTTCAGTATCTACTGCCAAAACTTTTTTGCTTTTGCAATATTTTATGATATCTTTCATTTCACATCTATTAATATCTTGATGTGAAGTTTGATTACTTAAAAAATAAATCATAATATAAATTTAAAAGGGAAATAATTCATACTTTTTATTACCTTTAGTTTGTAACATAGTATGATAAGGAATATATTTAGTTTGAAAATATTTGTCTTTTTGTGCATTATGACTTAATATGACACATTTACCTGACTTTAAAACTGCTAAGTTACTATTCTTGTTTCCATAAATCATTAACTTAATATGCTCACAATTTATAAATTTATTAGGCCTATATTTTAAAAAGTAAATTTTAGAAGAAGAAGTATACCAGTTTTTTTCTTTTTTAATTTTCTCTGTAATATCGTGAAGACTATCCATAATATACAAAGTTTCTGTGCCGTTATCTATATAAGTGATCTTTGTTAAAATATTATAAGATTTATTTGTTTGAGTAAATGATACAATATCACCGGGGTCTATATATCTTAAAGACATTTCTGACCCATTATTAAATAATGTTTTTACTTGAATCATAATTCTATTTTTTATTGTTAGTTAAGTCTATTACTTCAGTTTTGTAAGTACAAAAAGGAATATATTTAAATACATATATAACTGCTTTTGTAGTATAAAATTTATGGTAAGTATTTCCTATTTTTTGGTATTTAATTGTGCTTTTTTTCTTAACTTTCATTAGTCCCTTCATAATTCAATTCTCCGTGTAAAGCTTTAATATAAGGCCCTGCTACTTTTCCTGTACTACCTATAGGCAAATTAGGTTGCCAGATAACTCTCCCGCTCACATACTTTTTAATAATCTCTTTGACTATTTTTCTTCTTTTTTTATACTCTTCAAAAGATTCTCCTTCTAATCTTTTATTTGAGATATTTACTTTATCAGTTATCTTCATTCTTTTAAATTTTTATCATTTTTTTCAGCCCAATCAAGTATTGTGTTACATTCATCTACAAAATTTCCTATTAAGTTTCTGCATCTCTCACATTTTTCCTCTATTGTATCAAAAGGATTATTTACAATTACTTGCAATGCTAAAAACTTTCTAATAATTATTTTTTCTAAATGGTCAACCCAATGAAAGAAATTAAGGTGAGTAATCTTTTCAGAGTCAACCATTGATTGAATATAATCTTTACTTATTTTTATTAAAAAAGATTTATATCTTTTTAGTAGCTTTAGTTCAGTTTCCGAGGTCATTTTTATTGTTTTTCTTCTCTGCTAATGCTTGTAAATAAGCAAGTCTATAAGACCCACCTAATTTGGTTGCAGAAATGTTTTCTAAATCTTCCAAAGACATTTCTTTATATTCTTCAAGCTTTCTTCTATAAGACAAATTTATTCTTATAATGTCCATTCTAGAATGTCTTTTGTAAGAGCCATCTTTAGATTTACCGTTTTTTCTTTTTTGTTTTTTTCTACTCATAATTTACTAAAAAATAAAAATATTTATCTTGTTGCGATTCTTTATAAGCTATTTTTTCTATATCAAATATATTATCTAATTTCTCATAAGGAACTTCTAATTCTTTATATTTATACGAATAAGAAGATGGAAATATACCAAATCCATTTTTATTAAATAATACTTTAACATATTCTTCTTCCATTATATGAAACATCATCACATCATACATAGATAATATATCATTATCAAAATCATTATTTAAGCATTTAAAGTTATTAGAATCACAATAAATCATTAAATTTAATAAATCGTATGAGTTCCAAACAGAAGTAGTAATTAATAGTTTATTTCCTAATTGTTTGTTCGATTTTTCCATTTGAATACTTTATATATAAAATTCCAGGTGAATCTATTGGCATATCTCTACCTAAAATATCTGTTATTGAAATAATATATTTAACCTTAGGTTCACAGTGCACTGCAATAGGGGGAAAATAAGTTACTCTTCCATCATAATCTACTTGTCCTAATCTATAATATTTAGATTTATCAGGGTTATCAAAATAATAATATTTTGTGATATTATGAGAGTTTCCTTTTCCTTTTATAGTGTCAAGTCTTACCCAATATTCTCCTGTAACAGAGGATTCTATAATAAAATAATCATTATTTACTTCTGAAAGAGTAGCCCATTCTAAAGCACCACATTTTCCTTTAAATTCTAATAAAGTAATAGGTAATGCTACTGAATTATTTATATAATAAGGACAGAAATTATCAAATCCATTACATAAAGGCCCACCAAAAGCTCTCATATCTAAACACCAAGTATAAGTTGCTCCTGGTGTTAATCCTGTAAAAGATAAACCTGTTCCTACAATATTACAACTTGCGTCATACAAAATAAAATTATTAAATTGTACATTTCCACAAGTATGACTAAATCCTGCATTAAAGTCTATATCAGTTCCAGGGGATACAATAGTAAAACAAGCTGAAAATCCACTTGTTGTCGGGTAACTATATAAACAATATCCATTATCTTCTAAAAATTGATAATCTGGTGGAGGAGATGCTATTTCTGTTGAAGTTCCATCAGGGGAACTACAACTTCCCGCTTTTTGAATATCTATAGGAAAAGGATACTCTTTAGGTAAAACACTTTGCCCATACATATATATAGGAAATAATAATAAAATTAATAAGTTTTTCATAGGTTGAGTTTGTTTTTTATTAGTTCTAAACAATATACTACAGTATTTGTAGGACAATATGAGTATTCAGGATGACCTTGTATACATAATGAGTTTGTTCTTGGAAAAAAGATAATTTCCGGCTCTTCAAATCCTTTAGGATATTCTATTTGTTCATCTTTTCCATTTAAATGATATGAAGAAAGTGTTTTTTCTTCTCCTGTTTCATCAATAGCACTTGCAATTATTTCATAACTATCTTTAGTTAAATTAAAAGGATACATCATTTGATGATGATCAGAAGTCATCATATATATTTCATTATCATTTGTTTTAATAGAGTGCATTGAATAATGACTATCTAAATCTTGAACTAATTTGCCGTGATTCATAACAGTTAAAAATTGACCACCTCTACAAATACCTAATTTAGGCTTTTCATCATCGTGATATTTATATATCTGTCTTTCCATTAAATCCCTATCAGTATTTGTAAAAGTAGTTTGAGATGTTTCTTCTCCATAAAAATATGGGTCAACATCACTACCACCTAAAAATATTAACAAATCTGATTCAGTATCATATTGGTCACATACTTCTACTGTAAATGTTAAATTCAGCATATCTACTACAGATTGGTCAAATCCTGTAGCAAAATTTATTTTTAATCTTGGCTTTTCCATTGTTTTAATTGTACTTCTAATAATGTGTGATAATCTTTGCAATATTTTATTTTTTCTTGACATTCTGTTTTATATGCTTTTCTAAGTTCTAAATACTTATTACATATTAAACTAAGACAAAACAAAGTAAGACAAAGACAAATAAAGCTAAAGTTATCAAATATATTAAACTTTTTCATTTCTTGTTTTCTTTTTATATACTATATAAAATAATAGTAATATGATTGTTATTAAAGCTATTTCCCCCCACCAATCACTTACAGGAATACCAATATCCCTGCAAGCTGGGTGAGTAGGATGGTCTTGACACCAACAAAAACTAAAAGGTGGACAAGGCGGATTCATAATCTAATCTTTTTTAAATTAGGAATGTAGTCTGGGTCTGTTGCATATGGCCTATCTATTAGGAATTGATAATAATCTCCTCCTTTATAATGTTTTTTTTGCCATTTCTCATAATAGTCTACAGACTCTTTCCAATGATTAAATTCTAAATATCTTCCTTTCCACCTAAATCCAAATATATTATTTGAAGAAAGTGAACATCCAGTACATTTAAACCACCCTGTTTCTTTAATTGCTTGTTTAATTACTATTTCTTTATGTTTTATATTTGATTTATTTATGTAAGTACTAACTTCTTGTAATGTTTGAGAAGAAGAGTATTTAGAAATAATACAAAGTGTAAAGATAATAATAATTAATATATATGTATTATATTTTTTCATATTTTTTATTTTAGGAATCATAATTAATTTCTATTTTTGCTCCAGGATGTTTAGTATATACCCAACGCAATAACGGATAAGTATCTGCATCATTTAATATATTGATACTTATCTCTTGAATCACTTTCCCCTTAAAACACTCCCACTCTTTTGATTGAATTATTGCAATAGGTTCTTTCTGTTTAAATATAACTTTTCCAACTATTTTATATGGATATTCTGCCATTTGTTGTTTGGAAAGTTTTTTTATTTCAGGAAACCTATTATGTATATTTCTATTATAACATCCTAAGCTAATTATTACTAATAAAACAAATATAAAATTTTTCATTGGCTGTCTTTTACAAATTGTCCATTAATCATTTTACCTTTTCTCTGTGATATAATATTATATGCAGAATTTAGACATTGTTCCATATTAATATTTTGCATTTTACATTGAATAATCAAAGTAACTAAAATATCTCCAATAGAATCTATAATTTCTGATGAATCATTGCTATTTACTGCAACACAAAGTTCTGTTGTTTCTTCTAAAGTCTTTAAAGCTTGTGCCATAGGAGTTCCTTTATCCATAATTCCTTTATCAAGTGCCCAAGTTTCAATTAAAGTCTCTAATTCATAATAATCTTTATCTAATATCATTGTTTTCTAATTTAAAAGGTCAATATCTTCTGTTTCTTTTATTTGGTATGCTTTAAATTTGGCAAAATCCAAGCATTTGTAATCTTTAGTTTTTATTAATGTATCATTTAAAAGTTGTATTAAATTTTCTCTAATTTGAAATTCTACTATTAACATTTTTTTGGTCAGAATTGTTTCTTTCATTGTTTTTTGTTTTTTGTTTTAATAAATATTTTTCAGTTTCACATAAATTTTCTATTGTATAATTTGGAGTTTTAATATAATCCATTTCATTTTCAAAATATGGTATTTTTTTACTCCCAAAAGTTATTCTATCACTCATTTTTTTTGTTTTTTCTTTTTTGCTTAATATTAAGTATGATAAGTATAATTAAACCACAAATCCATACTATTAAAGCTAAATCATTCATCATTTTTGTTTTGGTTTTTTAATGCAAACATAAAGGCATATTATCAATGCAAATACCCAACTAAATATTACTACTTCGATCATCTTTGTTTTGGTTTAATTTTCTAATTTCTTCTAATAGTGCCATAGCAACCCTCAAATCAGAATCAAACATCATAGTTAATTCTTGCTCAAGTTTTAATATCTTATCACATTTACATTTTTTCATCTTCTTTATTTTGGTTTAATAATTAAGTTGCAATGCACTTGCCCTCCAACCGTTACAGTATCTCTACTATAAGGGTGACAGTAATCTGCAAGCTCTATTCCTGTCCACACTACCTACATTGCAATATTAAAAAGATTGTACTTACCTCTCATTCATTTGCAATGAGTCACAATAAATAGCAGTCATAGGAACCCATAGCCCATTTATTGCCGTTGCTCATTCCCACCTACCTACAATGTTATGGCGGTTTAGACCTGTACAATCTTTATTAGTGAGTGATATGGGAATCGAACCCATTTTTCTTCCTTAAAACAATAAAAACAAAGAAAAAACAAAACGGAAGTGTTTTACCACATAAACTAATCACTCTGAAATACATTTAATTAATGCATTCCACTTTGGTTTGTATTTCAAATTCTAAAAAACAAAAAGGAAAAGCAATTATAAAACTTTTTTCATTAAAAGCTAAATAAATTCCTATTCCTATCCCTTTATTAAATGTTACTTTTGGTAATACTTTTATCCCTAAATCTTTAAATAACGATAAACATATTATTATAACTGTTGTATAAAGAGCTAAAGATAACATAGTTAAACCTACAATACCTAATGTATTAGGTAAATCAGTATAAATATGAATAAGGAACCAAGTAAATATAAATGTAGGCCAAACAAAAGTAAAAAGTACTAAAGCCAGATATTTTAATAATAAATTTTTCATCGTTGTTTTCTTTTAAGGTAAATTTCATTCATTTTTTGTTCTTTAGCCAATTCACTTGGATAATGGTCTTTTTCCCAATTAGTGACTCTATCTATAAATCCACGAAAAATAGAATATTTAAGCTCAACACTTAATGTTTTTTGTCCTACTTTTCTTGAATTAAGTATATATTTAGGAAGTCTTGGAAAGCTTTTAAATCTTGCTTTCATACTTTTCCAATTACTAATCTGTTCCAAAGACGGTTTTGCATATTTCTCTATACGTTCACCTTCTATATAATTTATTTTTTTAGTTTTCATATTTAATTAAACTTGAAATTAAAAATTCTGTAAATTGTTTTAACTGTTTTTTTGTTTTACAATGTCTATCGTTTTTAACGATATTCATTACCATTAAAAACTTTTTCATTACTCCCAAGATTTAAGTGAATCATCAATGTCATCGTGAGCACAATGTTGACAAGTATGGCAATCATCACATTCACATTCATTTAAAAAATGTAAATCAGTTTGTTCCCTTGCCAATTCTCCATTCATCACAAAATTCTCTCTTGAAGTTAACAATTGTCTTTGTTTTATTTTTGACACATTTCTAACAATTGCTTTCAAGGTATTTCTAAGGTGTTGGATAGACATTTCATCAATATCTACCCTAACACCTGATTTAGTTGTCCAATATACTTTATTAGCCATTTTTTCTACTGTTTTTTTTGATTCTTCTTTTCGTATAATATTTCCTATTTACCCGGTTATAGATAAGAGTTTCAACATTATATGGGTTTTCCAATACAATATTAAGGATTTTCTCTCTATTTACCATATTATAACGAAGCTGTAACCAATCGAATTTGGTATTAAGCCCCATACTAACTTCCCATACATTATTCCAATCTTCATCAATTAAAGAACTATTACACAAGTCGTCAACAATGAATTGACTTTTAGTAGTAACGTGAATAAAAGATGTGTCACTATAATGATACTCTTCATAATAAGTGAGGATGACTACATCATCATATGAAGGAATCTTGTGAGTTGGGGGTGCCATTGTCTGACTAATTGATGAAAATACAAGCATAAATACAAATACAATCAAAAATACAATATGTGGTATACAATTCTGTTTCATTTTTTCGTTTTTAAAGGGTTAAAAGATACAAGTCTATGAATATAAACTTTTTTAGTTTTGCCTGAGTATTTAAGCTCGCAGTTTAGTCTACGAGCTTGTTCTCTAGCTTGATTTTTTGTCTTTCTTTTTGGTGTTCTTTTCATTTTACACAGCTAATTGAGAATTTTTAATATTAATTTTACTTGAAGAAAACTCTTCGTAAGCTTTATATAGTTTCATTAAAGCTTTAATATCTTGAAAATCATCGTAAAACTCCTGAAACATATTAGCACTTAAATATCCTTCCAATTTAAGGACATTTTTAATGTCTTCATACTTTATTCCGTGATTCATATCTTTTTTCATAACCGGAACTTTGTACTCTTTAACAGATAACAATTTGTTATATTTGCTTTTAAAGAAAGATAAATCAATTTGTAAGTCGTCGTGATTATGTTTCTCAAGAAGCATAAAGATTGACTCATCATTAACCCAATCAATACGAACATTAATTATTACTCCCAATCCAAATGGGGTATATCCAAATCTAATTTTCATTTTTATTTGTTTTTTAAGTAAAAATCATACAGCATATTTCAATGCATCTCCATATCTTACTGAAAGATGTGTTATTTTTCTTTTAAGGGAATTTTTTCAGCCTACTGATGTATACACCCATTAAACTATGTATGAATTTTAGTTGTTTATATTATGTGAATAAAAGTGTTTCAAAGCCAATGTTACAAACTAAGTGAAATCCGTCTTCATCTTGAATAATATCTCCCACTGAAGTAGAACGTTGTCCTAATTTTCCCCAATCATTATTATGATTTTGAGCTGCTGTAAATGCCCCATTAAGAGAATAAGCCTCTACTGAACCTACATATCTTCTGGGTACATTATTAACATCTTTTATTTCTTTGTCAAGAACAGTATCCATTAGATTGACACAGTGATGAATAAAATAAGTTTTCTTTTGTGATTTCTCTCGTAATTCCTCTAATTGCTTTACAGCTTTAAGATTTTTAGACTCAGCCATATGAAGTAAATCTTCTATAAGCAAAAAGGCAAATCCTTTAAATATTTCTATTTGCGCTTCTCTTAGTTTTTTCTCTTGGCCATAGGCTAAAGATAATTTATCTGCCATTTTTTTGATTAATATCCCTTCAGGACTTTTACAATCTATAGTAGTATATAAAATTTCCATTTTTTTCTTTGTTTTTTAAGATTAAAAAGAACTCTCACAATGGTTGCTACCCTTGCCCATCACTTACTTTAAAGATGCGGATGGATTACATCACTATTTCTTGCTTAATATATGCCTACAATAACTTCGGCTTAAGCTAAATAGTTGGTTATCCAGCAATTGGATGAGAGTTCATTAAATTGTTTTATTCAGAGATTAAACATCAA
>Ga0098074_1001384_pt1 | contig 12438 bp, 15 predicted proteins | sample 32_taG_FD_75064 | JGI IMG/M metagenome (GOLD analysis project Ga0098074, IMG submission 75064) | Marine viral communities from the Gulf of Mexico - 32_GoM_OMZ_CsCl metaG | ecosystem: Environmental > Aquatic > Marine > Oceanic | place: Atlantic Ocean: Gulf of Mexico | collected 2015-07-12
AAGCGGCTGTCATGGCCCTGATAAATGGTGAGGTACTCGGCTTCGATGGCCGGTTTGCTCCCACGGCAACGCAGCTTGCAAGGGCCATTCGGGAAGCGCTGGAACGCCGGGTTGATGCAGAGAACGCCGAACGCCGACGCCTTCCCCCGCCAGTCGAAGAACGGGAAGAGCCGACGCCTGAACAGAAAGCCCGCGTCAAAGCCTTGATGCAACAGGCAGCGGAGAACATGGGCAAGAACATCGAGGCCGAACTGCACGAAGCGCAGCGGCGGGACTTTCTCCGGCGCACCAATGACCGGTTTGACCGGGACACGGTGTCTTACACCACGTTCAACAGCGCTGATGATGACGCGCACGATCTTGGACAGATGGGGGTCGCATGAAAGTCCCTCTCGCCTCTCAAATCTCAGAGGCAGAACAACACAGGGACGAACTAGAGAAGGCCGTAAAGACGCGCCCGGAACTGATGGAGCGCTTACACCGTGCAGAGGGGTTAGTTCTGACCCTGATGCTTTTGCAGACCCATGAAACAGAGTTCCGCCAGTACATGGCAGAGAGGAAGGCGAGATGAGTAAGGCAAGTGAACTGATTGCGGAGCTTCGTTATGGGTGCCCACCGGCTTTTGCGGGTGCACCTCTTGTCTCTGCGCAAATGTCTCAAGCCGCCGACCTCCTCGAAGCCCAAGCCAAGGCAATAGAGGAAATGCGGGTGTGTCTGGTTCTCTGCGTGGAACAGATGGGCGGCGATGCGGTGCAAATCGATGGCGAATGGGGGATCGGCAGGTCACTGGATGAACTGGAAGCCGCCAACGAACTGCCCGATGCGCTCGTTAAGGCGAAAGCGCTCATAGCCTCCCATTCCAAAGGGGGAGAGTGATGAGCATTTGGGAAACACGCGGCGCTTCTGATGAATGGTACACGCCCGCCTATATCTTCGATGCCCTTGGGTGTGAGTTTGATCTTGATGTGGCGCACCCGGCGCGCAAGACGCATGTTCCAGCCAGCAGCGTAATCGTCCGTAACTCCCTCGAATGCGACTGGCATGGGTTTGTTTGGATGAACCCGCCTTTCGGTGGCCGCAACGGGCTGGTTCCGTGGCTCGACAAGTTCTTTGAGCATGGCGATGGGATTGCTCTGACGCCAGACCGGACTAGCGCGCCGTGGTGGCAAGACGCTGCAAGGCGAGCAGACGCAATCCTGTTCATTGCCGGCAAGGTGAAGTTCGAGCGGCCTGATGGTTCGTTAGGCAAGCAACCGGGCAACGGCACGACGCTATTTGCATCCGGAGCCAACGCCTTTTCCAGTCTCGAAAGGGCCGAGGCGAACGGGCTTGGATACCTCAATTTGCGCCGTCTGGATCTTCGGATCGGGCAGGCAGCATAGCACTTTCCTAAACCATCAAAGGGGCTAAAGATGGGCAAACGTGGACCAAAGCTAAAAGCAGGCAACAGAACAGCATCCGGGCGTCTGTCCCGAAAGAAGGATGACGTAATGGATCGGGTCAAGGATCGAATGGAGCGAGACGAACGCGAAACGCTTCGCCCTGGCATTGAGGCGAGGATACGGGTTCACAATGTGCCTCCAGAGCACAGCCGTGACCAGAGGGCGGGTTGTTTCGTCGGCAGGCTGTGCATGGCCAAGGAACTGTCCACCCGCCAGTACGAGGCCGCTATGACGTTTCTAGAGGATCACCGGAACAACGCGATTGCCATTCGAGCGCCGCGTGACCCGTCCGGGGTGGATCTGAACCGGGTGCACGGCAATTCCCTCACCGAGGAAAACGTTGCGTTTTACAAGCGGGCAACGAAGCGGTGGCGCGATGCTCAGGCGGCTATTCAGGAGCGCCAGAACGAATTGCGGGGGCAGGGGGCTATCTATGCCGCGCTCTACACCTGCGTAATTCGAGACACGGAAGCTCATCATATGGTTGGCTGGCTTCGGGAAGGGCTAAATGCCTTGGCGAAGTTCTATCAGATTGGGGATAAACGCCGGGCGGCTTGACAAATCACCAATGCTCGGGGCATGATTTTTATAATGTAGCACCGTATAGCGCTAAGTCGCCGGGTGCTAGAGTTTGAGGCGGTGCCGCCATATCGCGGCCATCGAAAATCAGAACGGGTTCCCGGCGTGTGGGAATGGTCAAGCGGCGGTGTATCAACTGCCCGCCCGCCCGGTCGGTTCCTCAATCCCCATCGAGCGGGCAAGACACTCACCAGCGATCTTTGCACACAGTTCGCCCGCTCGTCCCCTTAACTGCCATATGGCTCAAGACGGTGAAGCAAAGCGCGACAAGCTAGGGCTGTTCGCCTGTCAGTGCCGCGAGACTTCATTGCCACAACGGAATTGGCAGAGACGCCTAGAAGGTCAGCGCAAGCCTTGTCTGAACGGGCTAGGCCCGCAGATTTCATTTCTGCGAGCCACTCGGCGAATTGGGCGGGGGTCATACTGCCTTCCCGTATGCGAAGCCCTTGCGGTAAGCGAGGAACAGGGCATTTAGCTCGCCGTTCTGGTAGACGTTGCCCTTTGCCCAGAACTGCTTGTCCTCTTTGTCCAGCCGGTAGCCCGTGAACTCGCGCTCAAACATTTCGATCAGGTCGTAGTGTTCCTTGGAAGTGAGGGTCATGTCGATCTCCTTTGTTGAGATCAATCTATACAACTAGCTTGTATGTGTCAACAACGAAATCAAAGAAAGTTGGATAAAATTACCTAGTGGCGTTTTATCCAACGATCTTGTAAAATGCGCGTATTAGGAAATCGGCAGGAGGCTTTTCATGTTCACCCTCATGGCCGACGAAGACGACGACGAACACGAAATCACAGAACCCAGGGAAGTCGCAGAACTGTTCGCCGCCATTTCTGCTGTCTGTATTGAAGCAATTGGACCAGAGCAGAGCAGGGTGCTTTTCGAGGCTGTTCTAGAGCGCGAAGGGCAGGAGTTGTCGTGAGGCTTTTGTTCATCGTTGCGCCTGCCGTACTTCTCTCGGCCCCGGCCTATCTTCTGCACCCGTTCGCATCGGCAGTCGTATTCGTTGCTATGGTGGGTCTCGGGTGTTCGGTGACAACGGCTAGGCCAGAGCGAGGCGAGATTTAGAAACAAGAGGGCAAGGCGCTCTCATAAGTTGAGGCGAGCGTGAACTAATGCCTTGAGCCGGTAGGGCGCTCACAAGCGGAATGGCTTCCGGTCCCGCCTCATTCCCAAGCAATACCAGAGCCTCGGTTAGCGCCGGGGCTTTTTCGTATTCCGCAGCGCGCGGTGTCTCGCGTCAATCCGGGTGGGAAGCCTGGAACAATGGAGAATGCAATGCATATTCGCAAAGGTCGCTTTAGTGATTACAGGGGCGGCGGATGGTATATCAGCTTCATTGCCAAGAGCGCTCGGCATCTGCTGTTTGCGCTGCGCCACCCTTTCCGCGTTGCTTACGTTCGGCCTGACGCACTCCCGCACTATCGTCGGCTGTATCTCGGATGGATTGAAATCCAATATGGCGGGCTGATTGAGAGAACCCCCACCGTCACCCATCCAGACGGCAAGGTCTTCTACCGCAATTCAGCAGACCAGTGGATGCCTCTCTAAACCACCCACCTTTTCCACTCAACCGACCAAGCCCTAGAGCAGTCGGAAGGGGGTATGTATGCCAGCACTGGCAAACGCGCGGCATGAGCGCTTCGCGCAAGGTCTAGCGCAGGGCAAAACAGCCGATCAAGCTTACGAGGATGCAGGGTTTAAGCCGAACCGGCACAACGCCTCACGCCTGAAAACAAATGAAACCATAAGAGCGCGCGTTGAGGAACTGACCAATCGCGCAGCCGATGGCGTCATGCTCACTCGCCAATGGGTGCTTGAGCAACTGGCAGAGAATGCCTCCAAGGCCAAAGAGCGAAACGACTTCGGGCCAAGCAACAAGGCCATCGAACTAATCGGCAAGCATCTGGGCATGTTCGACGGGAAAGGCGGCGATGACGATGACGAAGCGCCTTCTCTCAACATCAACATCGCAGTCCGTAGCGCAGTAGGCGATGTCAGAGTTACCAAGCCTGAGCGCTCCCCAGGCGATATTCCTGAGGGAACTGAACACCAAGTTTAGGGCCTATGTCGGCGGCTTCGGGTCCGGCAAGACCTATGTAGGCTGCATCGACCAGCTTCTATTCGCAGCCCAGCACCCCAAGACGGTACAAGGATATTTCGCCCCGACCTATCGAGACATTCGGGACACCTTCTGGCCAACGATGGAAGAGGCAGCGGAAAGTTTCGGCTTCCGCACCCAGATCAACAAGTCGGACAAGGAAATCCACTTCTACCGGGGCAGGCGGTATTACGGCACGACCATTTGCCGATCGATGGATGATCCGGGAAATATCGTTGGCTTCAAGATCGCCCGCGCTTTGGTGGACGAGATCGACATTCTGCCAATCGACAAGGCGACGGCAGCTTGGCGCAAGATCATTGCTCGTATGCGCTTGGTTGTTCCGGGCGTGGTCAACGGGATTGGCGTCACCACAACGCCTGAGGGCTTCAAGTTCGTCTATCAGACGTTCAAGGCAGCGGGAAACGCGGACTACTCAATGGTGCAGGCCAGCACCTACGAGAACGCGCAATACCTGCCACCTGATTATATCCAGTCACTACGGGACAGCTACCCGCAGGAGTTGATTGACGCCTATCTGATGGGCGAGTTCGTCAACCTCACCAGCGGGACGGTTTACCGCAACTACCGGCGCGAGGATTGCCGGTCAACGGAAACGATCAGGGACGGCGAGCCGCTCCACATCGGGCAGGACTTCAACGTCAACGACATGGCCTCAGTGGTCTTTGTCGAGCGCGGTAACGAGTGGCATGCGGTCGCAGAGCTTTCGGGCATTCTCGATACGCCAGCACTGATTGAAACGCTCAAGAGCAAATGGCCGGATCGGGCCATCAACATTTACCCGGACGCTTCGGGCGGCTCACGCAAGACGGTCAACGCATCAACCTCGGATCTGACGTTGCTTCGCGGTGCGGGCTTCAAGGTGTTTGCGCGCGAGAGCAACCCGCCTGTCAAGGATCGCATCCTGGCAGTCAACACGGCTTACACCAAGGGCCGGTTGCGAGTGAATGATAGCGCCTGCCCCAAGTTCGCGGAAGCGCAGGAACAGCAGGCTTACGACAAGAACGGCGAGCCGGACAAGACAACCGGCCACGACCACCCGAACGATGCGGGCGGCTATTTCGTGCATTGGAAAATGCCGGTGCTGCGTCCGCGCAAGGATCATCCTCGATCAACCGGGCGACCGGCTGACGGGGCATGGATGGGATAATTCATGGCAAACAGCGACAAAAAGAAAAGCCGGGAGGAACATGATGACCTCCTGGCCGAAGCCCGCCGCATGTTTGAGCTATGCGAGGAAGCGGAAAGCGAGAACCGCGCCACAGCCCTTGAGGATATCAAGTTTGCCCGCCTTGGCGAGCAGTGGCCAGATGACATTGCCGCCCAGCGCAAGCAGGAGGGCCGTCCATGCCTGACAATCAACAAGATGCCAGCCTTTATCCGGCAGGTTGTCAACGACGCGCGCCAGAACAAGCCATCCATCAAAGTCCACCCTGCCGACAGCGGCGCGGACCCGGAAACAGCCGAGGTGCTGAACGGTCTAATCCGTAACATCGAGTATACCAGTTCGGCAGACGTTGCCTATGACACAGGCGTTGAATGCGCCGTCTCAGGCGGCTTCGGCTATTGGCGCGTTGGCCTCGATTACGCCTTCGATGACAGCTTCGATCAGGACATTTGCATCCAGCGGATCGCTAACCCGTTCTCTGTCTATGGCGACCCCAATTCTACCGGGGCAGACAGCGCGGATTGGGATGTGGCGTTCGTTATCGAGCGCATGGACAAGGATGACTTTGAACGCAAGTACAAAGGTAAGGCCAAGGTCGATTTTGGCGATGCGGCGTGGTCCAGCGTGGGTGATGCATGGGTTGATCAGACAACCGTCACGGTTGCGGAATACTGGACCCGCGAAGAATACGAAAAGATACTGGTTCAGACGGAAGACGGTCAGGTCTTCGAAGAGAGCCAGCTAGTCGAAGATGAGGATATGGCCTTCGGGCTGGAAATCGGTTCGATTGTTCTCAAGACCGACGATCTAGGCCAGCCAATGCGCCGCGTGGCCAAGTGCCACAAGGTTCGTCAGGTCATCATGTCGGGCGTGGAAGTCCTTGAGGATCGTGAATGGCCGGGGAAATACATCCCGATTGTTCCGGTCTATGGCGATGAGTTCGACGTTGAGGGCAAGCGGCACCTGCGTTCACTCATTCACAACGCCCTTGATGCCGCCCGGATGCACAACTACTGGCGCACCACGGCAACCGAGCTAGTCGCCCTGGCCCCGCGTGTTCCCTACATTGGGGATGAGAACGCCTTCGATGCTGACCCCAATTGGTCTACGGCCAATACCAAGAGCCATTCGTACCTGAAATATGCGGCAGGCTCCAACCCGCCAATGCGCCAGCCCATCGACGGCGGAGTTGCCGCAGGGGCGTTGCAGGAGGCTCTGAACGCCTCGGACGACATGAAGGCCATCATCGGCATTCACGATGCCTCATTGGGCGCGAGAAGCAACGAGACAAGCGGCAGGGCGATCATGGCCCGCCAGCGGGAAGGCGACGTTTCGACCTTCCACTTCATCGACAACATGGCCCGCGCCATTCGGCACACTGGCCGCATTATCATTGACCTGATCCCCAAGGTTTACAACACGGCCCGCATTGTCCGCGTCATTGGCGAGGATGGGTCACAGGAAGCCCGCAAGGTCAATCAGGAATACCCGGTGGGGCAGGATGAGACGGGGCAAGCCGTCATGGCGCTGCACGACCTCACAGCGGGCAAGTACGACCTGACGGTAACGACCGGCCCAAGCTTTACCACCAAACGCGAGGAAGCCGCCACGCAGATGACCGAACTGCTTCGGGCCTTCCCGCAGGCAGCGCCGGTTATTGGCGACCTTCTGGCCAAAAACCTCGATTGGCCCGGAGCCGACGAAATTGCCAAACGGCTCAAGGCGCTGGTTCCACCCAACGCTCTTGGCGAAGAAGGTCAGCAGATCCCGCCGCAGGTTCAAAAGATACTGGAGGAGGGCAAGGAGATGCTCGCCAAGCTCCAGCAGGAAAACCAGCAGCTCAAGGCGGACAAGTCCGAAGCTTACGCCAAGATCGAAGCGGACAAGGAAATCGAGCTCGCCAAACTGGACAGCGACGAACAAATCGAGGCGGCAAGAATCGCCTCCCAGGAGCGCATCGCCCGCATGAAGGCGTTGAGCCAACCCGCTCCGCAATCCCCACAACGGCCCGCCTAGAGCGGGCCTTTTAGTTCCCCAACCGCACCAACCCCAAAAGGAGTGCAACGTCTATGGCCGACGAACTGGAGCCTATTGCCGAAACCGAACTGCCCGATACCGAAGCAGCAATCGAGCCTGAGGCAGAAGCCGAAGATTTGCCTGAACTTCCCGTTGATGTGTCTGACGACGCAGAGACGGATGGCGAAGGTGATGACGATACCGAAGCCGATGGCGACGGGGAAGGCGAGCCGGGAGAAATCGAGTATGTCACGCTCGAGCGCAACGGCAAGCAATACCAAGTGCCGAAAGAGCTTGAGGGCGAGTTCCTCATGCAGTCGGACTATACCAAGAAAACCCAATCCGTAGCGGAACGGGCCAAGGAACTGGAGCAGCGCGAACAGCAGCTCAACCAGCAATTCGAGGCCTCGGAAGTCGAATTGGAGTCGCGGGCAACGCTCAAGAGCGTAACAGCCCAGATCGAAGAGTATTCCAAGCTCACGCAAGAGGATTGGGACGCTCACCACAGCCAGGACCCGATGGGGACTGAAAAGCACTGGCGGAACTTCCATTTCCTCCAGAACCAGAAGGCTGAACTGGAAGGCAAAATCAGCAAGGCCGAAGCCGAACGTACTGAGAAAGCGCAGCAAGACCTTGCCAAGCGCGTTCAGGAAACGAACGAGTTCGCGGCGAAAAACATTCCGGGCTTCAAGCCCGAACTGACGGACAAACTCATAGCATTTGCCCGCGAAATGGAAGTGCCAGACGGCAAGCTCCAGGCTCTCTGGAGTCCGACCTTCTACAAGCTGCTCCATCGCGCATATGTGGGTGAAGCGTCCCTCAAAAAGCAATCGGCTGCACGAAAGCCCCAGCCTGCTCCTATCGCTCCCCTGACGACTGTAACGCCCAAGGCACCCAATGCCGGACGGCGCAGCCTGTCTGACCTCGCCAAGTCTGGCGACATGGAAGCGTATGCGGCAGCGCGCAAGGCTGGACGCGGCTAACCCACACATCGCTCAATAAGGGGCAAGCCAAATGGCAAATACTACCCTCACGGCGGACGTTATCGCCGCCGAGGCCATCACCATTCTCGATAACGAGCTGGTCATGGCCAAACAGGTCTTCCGTGGTTACGAGAATGAGTTTGACAAGAAGGTCAACGGCTACACCGTTGGCGAAACCATCTCGATCCGCAAGCCGACCGACTTCACCGTTACGGACGGTGCCACCATGTCCAAGCAGGACGTTGTGGAAGGCAAGACTTCGATCACCGTCGATAAGCGTAAGCACATCGCTTTTGAGTTCTCGTCCCAGGACCTGACCCTCAAGATTGGTGATCTGTCCGAGCGCGTCATCAAGCCTGCGATGATCCAGCTTGCCAACCAGATCGACACGGACGTTGCCGCACTCTATGCGGGCGTCCCGAACTGGGTCGGCACTCCAGGCCAGACCATTGACAGTTTCTCGGACTTCTACAAGGGCCAGGAGCGACTGAACGAATTTGGCGTTCCGATGGACCGCTCTGCCGTTCTGTCTCCTGCCGACGAAGCCGCGATGCTTGGTTCGCAGACCGGCCTTTACATCAGCAATGCCGCAAACGACGCTTATCGCAAAGGCTCGCTTGGCCGGATCGGTGGCGCAGACACGTTCATGTCGCAGAACGTACCGACCCACACCGTTGGCGTGGCTACCGGTACGCCTCTGGTCAATGGTGCGGGGCAGACTTCCACTTATGCGGATGTCAAGGACACTAACACCCAGACCCTGAACACCGATGGTTGGACTAACTCGACCACTGGCATTCTCAAGGCTGGCGACGTGTTCACCATCGCTGGCGTCTTTGCCGTCAACTCTGTGACCAAGGCGACTCTGCCGTTCCTCAAGCAGTTCACCGTGACTGCCGATGCCAACTCTGGCGCTACGACCGGCCCCGCCGCTCTGACCATCACCCCGGCAATCATCACTTCGGGCGCGTTCCAGACCGTTTCTGCCGCTCCTGCCGACAATGCGGCCATCACGGTCGTCGGTACGGGTGGCACTGGCTACCGTCAGAACATGATCTTCCACAAGAACGCCTTTGCCCTGGTCACTGTGCCGCTCGTTTCGCCTCCGGGTGCAATCGATGTGGCGCGCAAGTCCTACAAGGGCCTGAATGTTCGCGTGATCCCGGTCTATGACGGCACCAACGACAAGTCGGCATGGCGTCTGGACGTTCTTTACGGGACGAAGACGCTTGACGGGCGCTTGGCAACCCGCCTCAGCGGCACAGCGTAACCCGCTCCCTCCAGCAATCCAGATCGGGGCGCACGCGCCCCGTTCCTCTCATTTGAGGGCGCGCAATGGCACTGTCCACCTACTCAGAATTGCAGACATCCTGTCTGGACTGGATGACACGCAGCGGAGCAACCGACTACGTTGCAGCGGCTCCAGATTGGATTACTCTTGCGGAGGCGCGGCTCAACCGGAAGCTTGGCGCGGTCGAAACCGACGCGACACTTACCGGGACCATCGGCTCCCGCGAAATCGACATTTCCAGCCTGTCCATCGTGCAGCCCATTTCCCTGTTTGGCACAGAGCCGAGCAATGGCGAGGAATGGGAAGTCATAGAAAAACCGGCTGGTTCCTACCCGTTCAGCGACGATAACGGACGCCCGCGCTATTGGTCGAAAGACGGCACGAACCTGGAGTTCAACCGTCCTTGCGATAAAGCTTATTCGTTCCGCTTCCGGTATCGGCAGAAATTCGCCCTTTCCGACGCATCGCCAACCAACTGGCTGCTGACGAATCATCCTGACGTTTATTTCACCGCCTCCATGATGTGGGGCGCGGGATATTCCGAGGATTGGCAGAACGGCGCTGCTTGGAAAACTGTTCTTGAGCAGGCGATCCCCGAAGTGCGTCACGAAATTGCAGAAAACAACCGGCGCGGCATGTTGTCTGTTGATCCTGCCCTTGCGCGCATCGGCCAAGGCCCGCGTTACGGCTGGGATGGGTTGGAAGACTAATGCAGTTCGCATTCTCAGAGTTCGCCCCAGACGCAGGAGAGCTTGCCCCAGGCGTTCTCATGCAGGCGCAAGGGGTGCAGCCCCAGCAAATCGGTTACGGCCCTGCACCGTCGCTCCAGACGCCCGCAAGCGCCACGGCATTGCCCGGAGCCTGTCGGGGCATGGTGTCTCTGACCCAGCGCGATGGAACGAACGTGGTGTTCGCCTTTACGGCCACGGATGCTTATGAGCTAAGCGCTACCTATGCACTGGACGGCACGCCTATCGGAACGGGGTTCAACTGCACCTCTGGCGATGATTGGTCCTTGACCGGCTTTGGCAACAAGCTGATGGCCACCAATACCACGGACGGGTTGCAGGCTTACGACATTGAAAGCCCAGCCGGGTTTACCGCCATTGCTGATGCAGGCGCACCTCGAGACATTTTCCGGTGTGCGAATACGCTGGTGGGGCTGGACTGCCTTGATGCGAACAGCAACCGGGACAATCGGCTGGTGCGCTCATCGGCCATTGGCGACCAGACCGAATGGAAAAAGAAGGGCGCGGACAAGCAGCCGCTAGAGGATGGTGGCGCTTTAATTGGGGGTATCGACCTCAAGAACAATGCGGCGCTGCTGTTTCAGGCTGATGCGATCCGGGTCATGCAGTTCGGATCCGGTCCAGCCGGGACGTTCTCGCTGCTCAAGGCGTTTGACAAGCGCGGTTCGGTTGGCCGTCGCTCGCTGATTGGCATTGATGGCGTTGCCTATTGGCTGTCCACGGACGGTTTTAAGATGTTCTCTCAGGCCAATGGTCTGGTGCACATTGGTGCAGGCAAGGTCGATAAGTGGTTTTTCGACCGCGTTGACCAAGCCGATTTGGCAAAAGTGCAGGTTGGGCTAGATCCGCTCAATAAGCTGGTGGTGTGGCGCTATCCCTCGCTGCAAATCACCTCTGAAACCGTATTCGATGACTGCATTGGCTATTCCTGGCAGTTCAATAAATGGTTCTACTGGCAGGAGCAAACCACCTATCTCAGCCAGATTGCCACCCCCGGCTATACGCTGGATGGGATGAACGACTTTGGACCGCTCGATAGCATCGACATTCCGCTCGATGATCGGTTTTGGCAGGGTGGTCAGCCGGTGTTTGCGGCGCTCGATGAAAACCTGAAATACGCGACCTTTTCGGGTGCGAACTATGCGGCGGTGCTGGAAAGCGGCTTTAGCAACAGCCCTGTTTCGGGCCTGATCGGCTGGGCAACCCCGATTGATAATGCGGCCAGCGGTACACTGCAATTGGGCGTCAAGAACAGCCTTGATAACTCGGCAACATGGAAGACCGGCGCGGCAAAGGTCAGTGCGGGGCGTGTTCCATTGCGGGGCCGGGGCATGAACATCGCGTTTCGCCGCAATATCGATGCGGGCGATACCTGGTCCTATGCCAACGGGGTCAATCACGTTGTGGCGGCAACCGGGGGGCGCAAATGAGCTTTCAGGTTCTCAGCAATGGCGGTCTGCTCACTGAAAAGACCATTCTTACGGGCAATACGCCAACAACCGTTCTGAGCCTCGGCAAAGCGGCCTTGGTGGAAAGCGTTGTGTGTGTCGAGGTCGGCGGCAATACCCCAAACCTAACCGTGGAAACCTATGACGGCACCACGAGCTATTACCGGCGCAATGCAAAGGCAATGACGGCAAAAGAGGAAGTGACGCTTCCCGGCTTTCGTCTCGATACAGACGAAGTGATCCGCGTGACCTCATCCCATGCAAGCGGGCTGGTGCATGTCTGGGTGAACTACTTCGCAGCCGACGCTACGCAGCGCATGGCGTGATGCAAGTCACATTGCTGGACACTGCCCGCATAGATCGCGAGTGGGAGGCCATAGAGGCGCGTTTGCAGCCTGCCTTGGCCCAAGATCCGGATTTCGACCTTACGGCATTCTATGGACGGCTTTTGGACGGCACAGCGCTCATGTTTGAGGTCGGCGAGGGCGCCAACGGGCTTTGGGTTGTCTCGATAGACGATGATGACGGGCTGGTGGCCTGGACCACGGCCATAGCGGGACAGATCGAGGGCGGGCCGAAACAACGGCTTGCGGCCATGCGCCACGCGGTCGCGGCCTTGGAGACGACACTGAAACACGC
>Ga0098074_1001386_pt1 | contig 12431 bp, 21 predicted proteins | sample 32_taG_FD_75064 | JGI IMG/M metagenome (GOLD analysis project Ga0098074, IMG submission 75064) | Marine viral communities from the Gulf of Mexico - 32_GoM_OMZ_CsCl metaG | ecosystem: Environmental > Aquatic > Marine > Oceanic | place: Atlantic Ocean: Gulf of Mexico | collected 2015-07-12
CCCTGTATTAAACGCTTTGCGATAGGCGCTTTCAGCCTGTCGTTTAATGGCTGGTTTCTGATATTGACCAGGTGGCATACTGACTACAATATTAAGTTTATCCAGATCAGACAAATTTTGCTTATGTTGCACAGACCAATGATACAAAACGCCTTGAAACATACGCTGAATATAGAATTTGGTATATTTACCTTGATCCAATTCTTGCAAGATAGACTTAGATAATAGCGCATCTCGTCCAAACCAGAGTATATGATCTTTGTTGTCCACTCGAAATAAAAGAGAAAACGCCTTGGGTTTCAGTTCCAGACCCGTCTTATGACTAATAACTACTGGCTTATCAAAGGCCATTACTGCTGGAATAGAGGCGTTAAGACCTAATAAATGGAGCTTGACACGCCGATTCCCTAAATCAAGACCACAGGGTATCACTTTACAACTCCTATTATTCGCAGTCCACCACGGCCATTATGAATTTTCATAGTCTTAATTCTGCCTCTTCTTTTCAATAACTCAATTCGAGACCTACTTATTTTTAGTTCCTCAAGAATAACTTTGGTAGACAAAATGCCATTATATTTTGGCAACAATCTTTCTATAGAAGACAATTCAATTCGTTTTCTCTTTTCTTGATCTGATCTTATACCTGCTGCTTTGCCAATGTGCAGACAACCAAAATCTATTATACATTCTGGCTCTGAACAGTTTAAGCAAATCTGAATTTCTTTTTTATTCTTCCTGGTCATATTACTATACCAGTTACTTTACAATTCAGAAGCGCCTTGACACGTTTCTGCCAATAAAGCATTTCTTTAACACCAAAAAAAGTGCCAAAAATATGCGTTCTTTCCTGTCCATGTACGTACCAGGACAGTTTTAATTGTATCTTCATAAATAACCTCCGCTTTTAATATTATAGTATTACCTTGATTTTGTCAAGGGGATTACCTTGTCACGTAATTAATTTGTCATTTTATTGCTAAAAACTGCTAATTTTACTGATACACAACTGGATCAGCTAATGGACCGTGCAGGTGTTGGGTGAGCGTGTCCACTTTTGTATCTTTGGTTTCCATGTATGAGGCTTTTGTGGACAGATTATTGATCCAGTTCTGCACGTTACTATTCCACTCTCTGAGCATCTCTTCTTGTGCCTTATAGAAGAAGTCACGTTTAACTGCTGCAATTTTAATGCCAGCCTGTTCTAACTCTCTAATAATAAACTTGAGTTGATAAGCATACAGTCTCTTAACGTCATCAACTGTCTCTGCTTTCTCAAGATAATTGGTGCGATACATAATTTCTTGCGCTTCTCTCTTTCGAGTTTGCCCTTCCAAAATAATAGAGTAGGTTTCAACCTTAATCATATCTTTTCCAGCAGCAGGCTTCTTGCTCATTTTGAAGGCTTTACCCTTACTTAGTTTCTTGCCTGTCTCTCTATTTGCTTTATAGATAGCTTCATAGTCTATATCGTCTATTTCTATAGGATCTCCATAGCTATCTGGATCTTTTGTGCCTGATGGAACATAAGTATAGACATCATTGTGCCTTGAACTGGCCGGACAAGAGGCTTCAAAATAGCGGCCATCTAAATTTCTATTTACTCGCTTCTTGAGCGCTTTGGATTCCAAATTATCATCAACTCGTTTCTTGCGCCATTGACCAGGCAACACTTCAGGATCTATAGCGTTGTCCATATCTCTTATCTTGAAACCAAGCGCTTCAGCGTTCGCTTTCTGGCATAGCTCACAGATATTACAATTCATAGGAAAAGGCTTAATATCTCCACCTATTTCTTTTACGTATCTGTTCTGTCCTGTAAGACGGCTACAGTAAGCCATTTTCTTTTCATCTGGCCAATCGCCCCACTTTGGCTTATCGGGCTTATAACCACCATACTTTTGAGCTATATCACGCATAAGCTCAAGATCAGGACGATACACTTTACTGTCATTCTGCTCTGGTTGCTGACTGGTAAACGCTTGACCTGCCGCTTTCATTCTCTGTAAAAAGTCTGAATTTGAAACCGTTAACATAAATAGATGCCCTTTCAATTAAATAAAAAAATAGCAGTTAAGATCATGATAACATCTTAACTGCTAAAATCTAAGTGGACTGTGGTCCGTTTTAAGTGTCTTCATTGAATTTATGCTTTCGCGTATTGATACACCATTAAGCTCCTCTTGAGTTATTAAGGTGCAATATAAAACTCCCATCCTTTAGGGGTTGCTGGACCAGTTGGCGGGACAAATTGCGTGGCCAGAGATAGCAGGCAATTGTGTTCCAGCAACTCCTAAATGATAGGAGTTTTATATCTCTGGTCTTGCTATAACCCCGCCGCCAAACGGGTTAGGTTATTTTAGCAGATATTCTTGATCAGTCAAAATCACTCTCACTTTTTTGATTACAATTCAAGCCAATCTTAATGAGCCTTTGAATAACGCCACTCTTGTTAAGTGTTTTCTGCTCTTGCATAAGTTGCAAGATAGCGTCATGAAGTTCAGCGGGAATCGTAATTGTGATCTGTCTTGACTTTCTAAGTCCTTTTAGCTCTTTTAACTTCGGTCCTGTCTTTGCCATTTAGCCTCTTGATAAACTTTTTGAGTTTTTTACATTTTGGATGAGTACATCCACGAAAATTTTCAGGCGGATGGTCTGGCGCATTTTCATGGAACTTACCAGCAAGGATAATTACTGCTTTTTTGATACCCATTTAGCCTCTACTATTCTGTCTCTATATTTCTTTGGTATCATATTCTCTGGCCATTTTGCTTTGTATTGACCTTGATACTTCGTGTCTGGCATTGTTTTGGCCTGATTGAATACTATTTGCGCTATGCGTTCGCCTGCCACCAGATAGGGTCTGGCTTCTCTGTCTTTTATCAAACGATTAAGCAATCCTATAGAGACGCCAAAACTGTCAAGTAAGTGATCCAGACGTTCCAGTATATCAAGAAATAGACTATCACTGACAAATGCGGTAAGCTCTATGGTCCAATGATCAGAATAGCCAATATCGCCAAATCCTGCCGCCATACAAACGTCAATACCAATTCTTCTAATAGTGCTACGTGTCCTTAACTCTGGCACAATGGAGCCACTTACAAGCACTCTCTCTTTGGTCATCCCTAACAGAGTGCCACCCACAGGAACAATAACTTTCTCTCCATCCTTAAAGTGATAAGGTCCTACAAAGAATGGCCCATCCTTATCCCAAAAAAGCTCATAGAACCAATTGCCCAATCTGACATCATAAGAATTAGCGCCAAGTTGACTTGCGTCATATGGAACTATCTTTATCTCGCCCTCTTCAATGGCTAATAGTATGTCCGCACTCGAATAGATCATTAAAATAACTCCAATTGAATAGGCTCCACCAAGACTTCAAGCGCTTTGTCCAATTCTTTCAGTCTATCATAGGCCCTCTTTGCGAATGGATCTATAACGCCACTCTTATAAAGATTAGCGTCAACTGTATAACGCTGCCTGTAAGGTCTCAAGGCTTCATTTAGCACTTTAAGGGCTTTTTTTCTGGTCATAATCTCTTAGCATCCTTTCCACTCTATCTACGCCCGAAATAAGCGCTAATTCTACCTTTTTAAGCTGCTCAGAGAGTTTTTCATCCTCTGGACTATATTCCTTCATTATTAACTCTAAAAGCCCCCTAATCAAAGAAAAAGGGCTATTGCCATGATAGCTTACCGTCCGCCAGGCTTTGCCGCTCTTGCGCTGAATAACTACGTTGCGCGTGTCTGTTCTTTTGATACGATACTTGTCTTCAATTGCCATAATATTAGGGTATAAGATAGTATTTTATTTGTCAAGCTGCTTATTGACTACACAACCTATATCAGTGTCATAAACCCACTCGCCTTGTGTTCTCTTGTTCCAATTAAGACACCATCTGGCTTTCTCTAATTCAATCTTATTATAGCTATAGAGACTATAGAACCAGCCAATGAGTAACAGCGTAGCCACTATTAAAATTAGCTTTAATTGGCCTATTTTTGGGTGAATAGAGACTACGGTCTCTGAGCTTATCCTATCAGAATACTTAAGATACTCGGACTGCACAATAATAGCCCCATAATAACAATAATAATGAATACAATCTCTTCTTCAGTCATAGTTTCTTATCCTTTTTGCATACTAGCCTGAAGTACTTATAACGTTTAGCCCCTCTGCGCCATTTTGAATATTTTTTTTCAAAACGCTTCCTTTGTTTTTCGTCTACTATAAGAGTGCGTTGTCTAAAGTGCATCATAATTTCTTATCCTCCTTATAAAGTCCTCTGACAAATGCGTCCTCAATCTGTGCCAGGCGCTATCAGCCAGGAAGGATAGCTTTTGACCGCTATAATGGCTTGCTATACCACGCTGATGACGACCAAACGCTTGTTCCAGTCTGTGCGCAGTCTGAATCAGATACCAGGCGGGATTATATTCTTTCTTGACCTGATTATAATTACCAGCCAAACTAGCGTAAGGCACTTTGGCTACAATGTTAATGTCTTCATCGCCCAGATCAACACCTTCTTGAAAAGACCAGGCTACACAATAGAGGCCAGGACGCCTGACATTATACCACTCTTGCAATTGTCTTTCCGTACTGGCATTGGCATTTGGCACATAGAAATCTAAGTCACTACTAAATGACAGTCTATCTACTAGATCCAATGCCTGCGCCTTGCTCATTGTATGGATAATGCCACTTACATTTGACTTGAGAACACTGACAATGAGCCTGATTTGCTCTTGACGTTTATCATCTCCTAACTTATAATGAATAGCTGGTCCTTTCAGATCATAGACAAGGCGTGTTGGTGTTGGCCACACACTGGGAACCGTCATATAATCAAACTCATCCTCAATACCAAGTTCCTCTACTATCGCCGGCGTAATGGTAGCAGACATAAGTACTATCTTGTCCGCTACCTCAAATAATGGCTTAAAATAGCGCCTGGCAGTCAATGGCTTTATGACCAGCGCTTTGTCTGTGGTCTCAAAGAACCAGTCTGTTAATTCACTACCACTAATTATATTGTTTACCGTGTCCATCTTTTGCTTCAAACGTGTCCACTGCCGCCAAAGAGAAATATCATCATCTCTGCACACTCTGTTATGGTCCATAGCCCTGCAACATAGCTTGAATAAGGTCATAGCCTCTGGATAAGTCAGGATCTTTGGACTGGGCCTAATACCCCCATTACATTGTAAGAATTTATTGTTATAGTTGAGACTGATACCAGCAAATTCAGTTATGATATTTGGCAAATTATGACCTTCATCCAAGAACAAAAAGTCAGGTCTGTAAACTTCGGTAAATGATCTGGTACTCAAAAACTTGGCATAATTAAGGCTGACACGCTGACTGACTTTGCAACGCCATTCCGCTTCCTGATAAGGACATTGACAATCATCATTATCGCAATCGTAAGCTGTAAATTTAGTGTTCTTAATTGCAGGCTCATAGCAAGGATAATTAGACTTGCCAAAAAGAATATCAAAAGCATATTGATTATGATAATTGGTCATTTGCAAGCTCTTATGCAATACTAGCACTAACGTCTTATAAAATTGACTAATAGCGGCCGCCACTGCGCTTTTGCCAAAACCAGTAGGCGCATTAAGAATTAGATATTTCTTGTCTGATTTTAGTATCCATTCCAATATTTCTGTCTGATAGGGTCTGTCTAAAGGGTGCGGCACCTTATAAGTCATTCTCGATTCCTGTCGTTTTCTCTAGTCTGGCTATTGCCTGCTTCAGCACTGTAATGACATGATTCATTTGCTCTATATTATCCAGTCTCAGAAAATCCCATTGTTGACCATTATGTGTGACGCCTAACCAGAACGTGTCATCCTCTTTTATTATATTTACATCAAAATTATTATTAGCCATTACCATCCCTCACTCGTCACAGATTATCAACAAGAGCTTGTATGCAATCCAGAGAATTGTCCACAGTTGCAGGATAAATTTTACCCAAGAAATTATCCCCCTTATATACCTCTATACTTTTGCAATCATAACGCTTCTCAAGTTCTCCATCTATAAGTTTTTGGAATATTTCAGACATTTTTATTCTCCCTACTAGGTTATAGTCCTATCTCATCAATAAATCTACTGGGTACCATCTCATAAGTTCTATAAGACCTAATGCCACTTAAATAAACTCTCTCTGCCGCTCTGCTGATGCATACAAACGCTATGCATCGCTCATCCTCAAGAGGTGACATTCCAGCGCCAGGTAACACGCCAAACTGTAGCGGACTAGATAATGAAAATGTATGAGGCAATAAACCCACTGGTTCTTTTGTCTTTAAGTTAACACCTTCGCACCAGCCTAGTCCAAAGACTATAGGTCTTTCAAGTCCTTTAAGCCTATGATACGTACTCAAGATAAGATAATTGTTCCACTCTTTGTTTTTGGCGTCCTCCGCAACCTGGATCATCTCATCAACATAAGCCAGAAATTGGCCTATATCTGAATACTGACTGGCCAAATCTTCCACTGTGGCCAAATCCTCTAGCTTTGCGTCCGCCATCCCTTCATCATCAGCGCCATTATTCCTAAGATACTTCTCATAGCAATCATCTATAATAATTCTAATAATTTGATCTACTGTTTCTGCTTGTTCTAAAGCACTTTGCAAGCTCCATACCATCTCTTGTAAATCTTGCGCCTTGGACGGTCCATAATAATCATAGTCCTTGCGCCTGGTCTGATAACGCCACCCCTCTCTGCTGAAAAGAACCTCATCAATGTTGTTAAAATTATAACCTATCTTGGCCAAAAATTCTTTGCCTAAATAGCGTGTTGGGCAATAATCGCCAGCCTTGAACTTGCCCCCTTTATCATCCCAAGTATATTGATGATTGGCGCTTGGAACATTATATATTTTCTCTAGCGCTTCTTTGTTATTCGTATCATAGGCCAGGCGCAGATACGCTATTACATCAGATACATGTCTACTCTGCCAAAATGAACCGCCACAGATATTAATAAATGGTATTTTGGCTTTCACTAATGCGCCCTCAAGGTAGCCAAGTTGCGCCCTTGTTCTAGCTCCAATAAAAAAGTCGCCAGCCTTGTAACCACCATTGATAAGCTCATTAATTTGATCGGTAACATTCATAGCCTCTTCAAGCGCTACCTCATACATAGAGAATTGCAAAGCCTGTCCATCGCCACGAATTCCACTATACTGCTTCATAAATTCTTGCGGATATGGACCGCCAAGCTGACTATAATTATTAGCTATTAGCTCTTGAGACTTGTCTATGATCTGATCCTGACTACGGTAATTTGTCTCTAACTTAATGGTCTCTACACTGTCAAGCCAGGCGTCTAACTCATCAGTTAACAGTTCCGGCTTTGCGCCTTGAAAACGGTAAAGCATTTGATCGGGATCTCCTACACAAAAGAAAGACACTATTTTCTCCCATAAATTGTATTCTGTCCAGGCTCTAAACTAATGGTTGCGAGTATTCTCATTGCCTGATAATTGGTATCTTGCGCTTCATCCACAATGATGTGACTAAAACGCTGCTGTAATCCGGTGCGCCAGACTGGATCACTCTTTATTAAACGTTCAGCCTGATACAACATATCTGTGAAGGTCAAAAGCTGATTTCTATTTAGCCAGCCATCAAATCTTGACCTTATCTCATAAAGCCAGACTCCATAAGTTGACCCTAAAGCCTTAATAAAATAGTCATAGCTTTGATCAATGTCTAATCCAAAATGCTTAGAGCTATTGATCCAATGAAGCGCTTCATTGGCGTTTGGCTTTTCCTCACCTTTCCAGATAGTAGCAATAATATCATCAAGCGTTTTCTTGACTTGCCAATCCTTGGGCACTTGCCATCTGTAGTAGGGACTGTCAGAGTACCAGCGTGTTAATATCCTGTAGCAAAACGCGTGAATAGTGCTGATCTGCTCTAAAATTGCCTCTGGACACGTTCTCTGTATTCGCTTGCCCATTTCATCAGCCATTGCCTTAGAAAAGGTGCAAACAAGAATATTTTGAGGCTCTACACCAGATTTGACCAGATAAGCATATCTATGCTCAATTACAAAAGTTTTACCTGAACCAGGACCAGCCAAAACTCTAACATTAGCCTTAATATCCGCTTCTATTGCTTTCTGCTGCGCTTCGTTCGGTTGCACCTTGGACACTGTTTTAAGGTCTGGTTGTTTGGCACCGTTATTGACAGGGTTGGTATTGGCACATTGCAAATTGTCACTAGCTGATTCCTTCTTATCCTGTGCCAATACTCCCATTGCGCTGCTGACACTCTCAAATCTATGCTTTTCACTTTCGCCACTCTCCCTGCTAAAATAAATACTTTTTGTTTCAGTAGGTTTGTCCAGCCAGACAAAATGATTATGCTCTTTGCATATAGCAAACGGACGCCCTTTATTTTCATTATTCTTCTTGACCTTGAAGATACCTTTGGGCTTACCACAATCTGGACAATCGCCAGCAATGCCACGCCAAAGCATAAGCTGTTTGATATTTTTGGTCAAGCGCTCTTGCCAGTTTGGTACTCTGGTTGTCCATTTATTAACTTTTGATCCTAATGGTAGACTATCCTGTACCAGCCACGCTCTTATGCTATCTTGTCCAACATCAGCACTCAAACCATCGCCTTTAATGCTGCTGCGGATGGTGATACTGACCTGATTGTCAAGCGCTAGAACGTAGGTTTCTTCATTGTGTACCAGTCCAGAATATTCAAAGGATCCAAAAGTAGTCTTAAGGTAGGCTTCAAAGTCTTGCTTGGTAAAGTGATCTATTGTCATCAGTCTATACCTCTGCAACTTGTGAAATATTAGGCTTTGGCAATAACCAAGTCGGAAAAACATCTTTAATATTTTCAGCAGCAGCCTCAATCATTCGCTCTGAAATGTATCTACCTATCGCTACCAAGACTACATTTTTGGTATCTTTGCTAAGAAAAAGTGCGCCTATTTTATCTTTATAATCATCATTATTATAATCTTCCATCCAAACAATATCTCCAGGACGCCAAGGGTGATCCCAATTATAATCTTTGAAATACTTTTGACCTGTCATAGGCTTCGCAATTTGATTTCCGTATTGAATATAGATTTTCATTTTATTTTCTCCTTTATTAACTGTCAGTCTATACCTTCTTCACTGTCACGCATTAAGTCAATGTTCTCTTGCGCGCTTAAGATGGGCCAATCTTTGATAGTAGCCCAGACTTTCCCTTTACCATTAGCGCTCTGCACTTTGGCCACTTTGCCACCAAAAGCCATTTGACAAGCGCTCTCATAGGTCTCAAAGAAGCTGATTAGCTTGCCATTATTCTTGAAACTGTTGTAAAGTGCGCCCAGTCCGTGATAGCAAACTGTGTGACGTTCATTGCCAGGACAAGCGCAAGGCTTACAATTGCCTGTATCTTTCTGGCAGTCAACCAGAAATACAGATATAATCTTTTCACCATCTGGCGTTCTGATTGCGCCTTGCTGATGACTTAAGACTACTCTATAGTATTTCTCGCCATAGTCATCACCCTGACTACCCCAAGTGCTATAACACTCTGGACTATAAGGGTTATGACTATAAGTTAATGCTTTGGCCTTTTTAACTCTTTGGCTTAAATTTGACATTTTGTTTCTCCTTTTCTATTCTTTATAATCTACCTACTTGATAGCAACCAAACTTCTCTTGTATCATATCTTCTGCACGGTCTGGATCAATTGATCCAGTATCAAATTGGCTGTCACTAATGGTCTGCTTAGTATCTGCGTTCCGATACCATCCAAAAGAGAACTTGTCAGCAAAGACACGCACTATAAGCTCATAATTTTTTTCGTCTGTATAATCGTTAAATGCGATATAGTCTATGAAATTCATTGTTTGTTTCTCCTTTGTCTAAATAAATATAATACTATAGTATTTAGTATAACCGATAATAAATACTCTGTCAAGTACCAAAAATAAAAAGAGATTGGCGAATACTGCCAATCTCTTTTGTTATCTTTTATGCTTGTGCTTGTCAGGACCAGTCCGCTATCTTAGCTAGTGTAATTTCGCCATTATATTCTAATGTTCCAGACTCAATGACTTTGTTAAGCCTGGACATTTTTAATGGGTTTGGAAGATTACTAAGATTCTCTGCGATATATTCTCTTATAGCCTGTTCTTGATTCTTCATAGCCATTAGTTGAGCGGCTTTCTCTTGTGCCTCTTTCTGCTCTGCTAAAGATAAGTTGGCTTCATACAGACGTTTGTCTTCCAATGTTAATGTGCCCTCAATTAAGGAAAGTTCAAAGCTGTTAGGTCGTTCACTCTCTTTAGGCTTTCGATTGCCTATTGGATCATCATAGTAGCTCCAAATAGATTCCCAATTACAAAATGGCAATCGTAAGGGTAATACTTGCTCAGTCTTGATACCCCTATCTGTCAAATGCCTCTTAGAGATATTCTTTAGAACAAGGCCAACTGGCACTTGACTACTGACATTCTGCGTTAGCCATATTCTCAAGTCCGCATATTTCATAATAGCTCTGTCATGACCTGGTATGAACTTGCCAGGCACTATAGATCCATCAATATACAAACTCTTAAGATGAAATGTCAATATCAAAAGATCGCATTTTTCTTTCAAAGCACTTAATGCTGCGCCCTCATATCTATAAGCGTCCTGATACTGTTCGCCAGCTTTGATACGCCCCATCGCACTATACTCATTTGGATTTCTAAATTCATTGGGATTGGCCTTAACATAGGCTGGAAATGAAGCCTGATACTGTGTCCATGTGTCCCAGATGATTACCTTGCTTTCAGGCAAAGACTGTATCATTTTATTGCAATGCTCATGAAATTCTAATACTTTGAGACCTTTTGATTGAGCCACCAAATCTATATGCTGCTTAAAATCAGTCTCAAAGCCTGTGCGCTTGACATCATCATTAATGAAGATAATATCCTCTGGCGCATAACCACACTCAAGCGCAAACGTGGTTTTACCAACGCCATAGTCACTTATAATTGCCAACATTCCTTTAATTGGATTACTCATTCTATTCTCTCCTTATATGGTATCTACTGCATTTCTCGCAATGGTAAACAACGCTATCCAATCTCTTTCTTATAATATACACTGTGGCCTCAATAAAAGAATCAAAGCCTCTCTTCATACACATTATCTTAGCCTCACCAGTGGAGTTTGATGGCCTATGTGCCATTTATTACAATATCTACATTTGTAAATATTAATTCTACGACGCGGTTGATATTTCTTAGCATGAAAGTTGCGCCACTGCTCTGCCTCTTCTTTACTGTTGAATTGGCGCTTATTCTTGCACTTTCTTTTCTGTCTCGCGTTTTTTGCTGCCATCTCTCTCCCTTCTTGTCTTGAATAGACCACTCTGTATTTGGTCTCTAATCTTGCTGCCAATACCAGGCACCTTCTCTATTTCGCCTGACTGAACCAGATATAAGAAGCCCGTTAAATCCTGTCTTATGCTGCGCCTCTTCATATATTCAAATATAGCGTTCGCCCTGGATGGACCAATCTTGGCAGATGGAATAGAGCATAACAATGGCCTTAAATCGTCTACCAGTTCCAACCTTTGTAATACTTTCCACTTCCTTAAATGCTTACTCTTTGGCATTATCTCATTGTAGAACACAGGCGCTTTGGGCCAGATATACTTTGTGTCTTCACCATCCCTGAATCGGTTTAAGTGATCTTGATGTATGGATAAGTGTAGCGCTAATAGCTTGCCAGTAGCCAATGGGTAATCCAAAGCGCCACCACGCTCTACCCAAAAATTAAGCGCAGACTGTATATTTTTCCACTTTAACGGATGCCCATGCGTCAATTGCCCATTTATAAGCGCCATCCCCTTAGTGCCGTCATAACTGAAAATACCTATGATTAAGAGGATACATTGCCAGGTCATAGCGCCAGCCTTTAGCATGCGTGATAAAGCCTCGTTTAAGCGCCCATCTACAATGCTGGCTGGCAAGTCATGACCAAATTTAACTTGTATTAGCTTCGCACCCGATTCTATATGCAGTTTTAATAATTTATCTGTAAAAGGATGAGGCAGATCGTCAGGTGATACCATCAGATCCGCCCCTGTCCTAGCCTCTAAATCTGGCAATTCTTTATAAACCACATCTGAAATGTGCTTAAGTGTATTACTGTTCTTTCGCAACTCAGACGGATCTATGTAAATCATATCTTAGAATGGAATTAGCATATCAATATCACTAGATTCTATTGAGTAAATCTCGCCAATATACTTCTTAATATTTGGCGGTGTTGGTGGAACAGGCAATGGATAATTTTCAGTATCGTTGTTAAAAGCTGTGCCACTCTGCGCCTTCTGTAGCCAATCCAAAATTTCATTAGCTTGTTTCTCTAAGCTGGTCATGTCAGGACCA
>Ga0098074_1001387_pt1 | contig 12430 bp, 15 predicted proteins | sample 32_taG_FD_75064 | JGI IMG/M metagenome (GOLD analysis project Ga0098074, IMG submission 75064) | Marine viral communities from the Gulf of Mexico - 32_GoM_OMZ_CsCl metaG | ecosystem: Environmental > Aquatic > Marine > Oceanic | place: Atlantic Ocean: Gulf of Mexico | collected 2015-07-12
CCGGACGATTTTTTTTCTTTTCTTCATTTAAATTTAGATAATTCTCAAAAAGATGTTTATTGTCTTTGTCCATTGCTAATATTTAATCAATTACTTATGAATAAACTATCTTAGACCACCACTAAACTGCTGATGAGCAGTACCTACATTACCTTTACCGGCGATGTTTCTTGTACGCATTTTTGAAGGGTTTCTTAAATCTGAACCACGTTTGAAACCTACCTGTGCTACACTTTTATCACGTAATTTAACATCCATTGATTTTAATCTATTCATTATTGTGGGGTGACTCACACCTAATTGTTCACCTATTTCTCGAGTAGAAAGAAGTTCACGTTCATACATATCTCTTATTTTTTCGTTGTCTAAAGGTTTGAATTTATAATCATGTTGATTCCTTATAGGTACATTGTTTCTTTTTAATCTATCAAGTATAGTTTGGTTATTTACACCAAATTCTTTACCTATTTCATAAGAAGTTTTACCACCTAAATACATTTCCTTAATTTTTTCGTCGTCTAACTGTATGGGGTCCGGCATTTCAGATAAAAAACTTTCGTTTAATTTTTTTAGTTGAATTTCTGTTTTATCTAAAACATCGCCTTTCTTATAGGTGGGACCATCATTAAGAACTTTATATCTTACAAACTTACCTATGGTATTGTCAGGTTCTTCTATAGCAAAAACCTTTAACACTTTCCCTTTGCTTTTGAAATGTTTACAATCTGGGTTGGTATTTAAACAAATATCACCTGGCTTTAATTCATTAGCATCTAAATCAGTCTTTTCTAAGATTTCATTTATCTTGTCATTAAAGAGACTCATGCATATATTTATGCAATTTTATCATACCAATAGGATAATAAATCTCCCATAGTTTGCTTTAAACTAATTTTAGGTTGCCAACCAGTAAGGTCTGTAATTGACTTACTATCACCGTGTTGATAATGAATATCGATAGGACGGTAAAACGGTGGATGAATTTTTCTTTCTACATTGTCTAGTTTTGAATGTTGAATAAGAATATCAGTATAAGCACCCATTTTATATGGTGTATCACCACATACATTATATACCTGACCGTCTGAACCGTCAGCTAACATAAGGAGATAATACGCGTTAACACAGTCTCTTACATCAATTACAACTCTCACGGTATCTAAGTTACCAACTAAGAGAGTTTTATCTTGATAACCTTTCATCATTCGTGCTATTTGATAAGCATCCGATGATATAGAAAATGTTTTACCTCTTCTTGGTCCTGTATGAGAAAAAGCTCTAGTAATAAAACCTCGAATAGCTTTATTCTCAAATCTTTCTTGAAGATATAAATCTGTAGCTACCTTACTAGCTCCATAAGGATTAGCAGGAAGTAGCTTATCAGTTGTTTGAATTTTTCTACCATCTTTACCAACATTACCATATACTTCAGAAGTACTACAAAACATAAGTTTTGCATCAGGGTTATGAAGTTCAATTGCTTGAATGAGATTTGCAGACCCCATAACATTGTCTTCCATTGTACCTATTGGGTTAGTAAAACTGGTTGGTGGGTGCGACTGAGCAGCTAAATGAAATACCCCATCAAATTTGTTTGCTTCGAAAACTTTAGATATGGAAAGATAGTTACGAAGATCACCATATACAAAATTAATCTTTTTAAAATTATCGTCTGGTACTACATCAAGAATATCAGTTTCTCGTCCATTAGAGTGTCTAACTAAACCAAAAACTTCGTGACCATTATCAATAAGAAGATTAGCTAAATGAGGCCCTGCAAAGCCTGTAATGCCAGTAATAAGAAATTTCATTATATTGATTTAAGATAAATCCACAGTATTCAAATCCAAATTATGATTTTCAAGTTTTGCTTTTATGTAAATTTCTTTTTCTCTATCACCAACAGTTTCGGCATTAAAACAAGGGTGAAATATCCAATTACTATTATGATTAAAATAATTTACATCGTAAATCTTAATATGTCTATTAAAATATTCTGAATCTTTTTTAATTTCTTCATGAATAACATTTTGTTCCCAATTACGTTCCCAGAAAAATTTAGTACTAACAGGATTTGATATATTTTTAAAAAAATTTTGAGTTACGTAGTTATTTTTAATTAACATAACCCCAGTATTAATATTCCAAGGTTGATCACTTACACCATCACTGCATACATGCATAATGTAGTTTTCACCATTATCGGGGGTTATAATTAACTCATCAAAAATATCTCTTTCTTTGTCAATTACAACTGCATCACCGTCTAAAAAAAGAATATAATCGTAACCATAATCAAATAACTCTAATATAGAATATATTTTACCCCAAGCTGGGTGCTGATAATGTTTATTTCTATCAGTAAATACATGATAGCTAGCGTTTACATTTATTGCATATTCTCTATTATGAGGAAAAGTTAAATTTAGTAATTTATATTGTTGATCGACAGACTGTAAAATAGCTTTTTTCATTTAAAAATCTTTTTGTGTAATAAATTCATTTTAACAAAATTGTTATTAAAATCAAAATTATATTTTTCTTTGACTAGGTTAAGATTAGTAATATAATTTTCAGTAAAAGGTGTATCAGAATTTTTAGCTAAAAGGTCAACCCAAACAAATCGTCTAACATATTCTAAAGTATGATTATAAGTAGGTCCGTAACTAAATACCCATTTATTAAAATCATCATTATTTAAATATTTTAAAAATTTATCGTTGGATTCAAACAATTTCATACAAAAAAATGTAGAAAGACTGCCAATATGAACGTTAGAAATTCTTTTATCTAAATCACAACCTATTAAACCATCTATTTCTAAATCCCCAATAGTTGAATGTAAGCTATGTTTATAATAGTAAATTCTTTCATAATCTAATAAGTCGTGAAGTTGAATAGAAAACCAAACCATAGTATCAGAGGAAGAACCAGCTTCATATCCATCCTCTTCATTATAAGATTTAGCAGTTAAAACTTTGTCTGTTTTATAATAAAGTGATTTTTTAAAAATAAAATAGGTTGGCCAAAACCCTGGTAGACCCCTATTAGGGTGTCTTTGACTAAAATTCTTTAAAACCCCTTCATTGCAACTACCCCTATCCAACCCAACTACATCCTTTGCACCACTAGTTACTAACTCTATGTTTTTTTCTAAATAGTCTACATCAACAACATAATCATCGTCTTCAAAAAACACAACGTAATCATTAGATGATAATTCAATTAACTTACTTAAAACAAGACCGTGTTGATTTATATAAGGTTCAATTACTATTTTAATTTTATCGTTTTCAAAAGAACGATAATATTCATCTAATTTTATTTTTGTTTCGGGTTCTAAAGTTAAAGATGAATTAATATAATTTACAAAAATAATAATCTCATCAAATAAATGTTCTATTTTTTTGCAAGTTTTAATCCAGCTAGATAAAATAATAGGATCGCCAGGAGAAGGTAATAGTAATGATGTCATATTAAATTATCTAAAAATGTTTTTACGTTATCAGCATCTTTTTGAAAATCTACAATATCATTAAATTTTTTTATAACACCATTACTATAATAATCATAATTATTAGCCATTTTTGTAAGTTGTTCAGCTAAAAACTCAGGTTTACTTCCACTATCCAAAATAAAATCTTCCATATTATCATGGTAATTGGGGTCATAATAATTATTAGATGTATCTTTTTCAAATAAAAATGTTGATGTGTTTCTAATAACTACATTATTATCATAACCCACGTGTCTGTAAGAAGCAGCCATATTTACTATCAAAGGTTTGCCGAGAGCAAATGCGTTATGAATGACGTGGCCATATCCTTCATCGTGTTTAACATGATAAATAAAACCAAATTTACCCATAGCTTTACTCATATAATCTTCCCTGTCTTTAACCACGCCATCTTCATTACCATGACCATATGCTTTAAACTCCCAATCAGGTAATAATTCTTTTAATCTGTTCCATAAAGGAATATCATTATCATCCATGACGTTTCTAAAACAACCTATAGATTTTATATTTTCAGGTTTCGTAGGGGTGAAATGATCTAGAGAAAACTCTTGTCTATAAAAAAGTTTGTGAGGTGCACTACTTTCTAAATAGCTAGGGTAAGAAGAACTTAATAAATTTTTAGCTTTATCACAATAACATATAGGTGTATTATTACCTACTTGATATATTACTTTTGAACTACCACCGTATTGAGAATTGTTAATTCTTTCAAAAGGTTCTAAATTTTCAAACAGAGTTGGTACAAAATAATCAATTTTGACTTTACCGTTAGAAAATTCATCATAAGTAAGAGGTATAAAATTAAATGCCTCTTTAGTATATTCATCATGAATCCATGATAATAACATTTGTTTAGATGTCTCTATGTTATTATAACATGAGTATAAACCTATTTTTTCTAACCAGTCCATTTCATATGGAACATATACATTAAACTTTAACCTTTTATTAAAAAGATAATAAAGACTTCTAAAAAGAGCTCCGTGATGATGGTCAATTAAAACATTCATAATTCAATTAAATTATTTTTTAATAAATCTATATAGGCCATGTCTTGTGAGTTTTTTTGAAAAATAGTTATACCTCTTGGTGTTTTCCATGAAAAGACCTGTACTTTATGATCTTTAATATAATCCCCTAATTTAACCGTAAAATCGCCATAAGGCCAATGTTTAAAATCAGGTAAATTACTATTTTTACCATTATATGACAAATTGGGGTGTAAATCGTGTATTATAATTAACCCACCATCAGTACAATTGTTAAAAAATTTATCAAACTCATCAAACCTTAAGCACGGTTCAGTGTCTAGAAGAATTAAATCATAAGTTTCATCTGTTTGAAAATCTTCAGATTTTATTTCTTTTTGTTCTATTATATCGTTAAGTTCTAACTGTTCAAAAATTGATTTAGCTTCTTTATAAAAAAGCGGATCAAGTGTAGTTATTTTACTTTCTAAATTATTATGTTTTAAAGCTAATCCCATATAAGAGGATGATACCCCATGATGAGTACCGGTTTCTAAAATATTTTTGCATTTAAGCATACGTACCAAACTATACAAAAATTCACCCACTTCACTTTCAACACCACCTAAATTAAAACAAGAATATTGTTCATTGCTAGGCTCCACCAACATTGGTAGACCGGTTTTTTCTTTAATTTGATCAGTAATTGATGTTATCATCTAAATATTCCTTCCACTGTAATTTAATATCTTCTTCATTGAAAAGTTTTTTAGCTAAATTTTTATTATTTAAAGATATTTCTAGAGCTTTATTTTCATTTTCGAAAAGATACTTCGTATAATCAATTAGTTCGTTTATATCGTCACTCACTATACCGTTTGACTCATTTAAAAGATAAGGTATTTCGTATGTTTTGTATCCTTCTTTATTACCCAATTTTTCACCTACACAAACCATTGGTAAACCTACTATCAATGCTTCAATAAAATTGAGGGTGTAATTAGCTGGTTTAGTACCTGCATAAAAATAAGCTCTATGTTGTTTTAATAAATTAAACGTTTCTTCAAATGTTGTTTTTTTACCATACCAAAGAAGATCAGCATCTTCATTACCACCACCATATAACATACAATCCACTTCAGCTGATAAGAGCTTAAATGTAGCCCAATTACATGCTGATTGTCTACCTTTCATTGATTGCACTAAAGTAGATAAAACTAATTTACTACCAACATAATCTGGGTATTCATCAAATCGTTTACCAAATCTAATAATTGCATCATGACCACCATAACTAGGAAAATATTTTTCAGCGGGTGAATAACGAATAACATGAAAATTCGAATTTTTACGATATTTTGTAATAAATTCTTCGTAAGTTTTATCACCTTGACCGTTAGTTCTTAAAATTACATGTTTATGTTTAATTGCATCCCAATTATCAATAACCCAACGTGAAAGAGACATAATAATAACGACATCAAAATTATCTACAAATTCTTTAGTTAAATGATCTTTAGCATCTTTACCTGGGTGCATACCGCCAATTTGGTGATATTCATTTACTATTTTTTCATCATATTTTAATCCGGTAATTCCCGGTCTTAAAAATTCTGTGGTTTGAGGGTTAAAATAAGCCCCGGGTGAAAATATTTCATAACCTAGATCATGAAACATCCTAACTTCATCAAATTCATGTACACTGTGACAAGGTAAATAGAGTATTTTCATATTTTTATTTGTTTTAAAATCTTTTCTGCATGATCCAAATCTGGCTCAGCCCAAAGTTGATCATCATGATACCATTTGTTAAAATTATCCATATTATAAACTGGTTTTAAACTATAATTAACATAACCGATATAATCATCACCTAAAAATTCATTTTGACCACCGTATTTGGTGGTTACTAACATTTTGTTATACATAAAAGCTTCATGAAGAACAAGGCCAAATGCTTCGCCTTTATGTAAACTTAAATAACAATCACCTACAGAATGGAAAGCTAGTAGTTCATCTTGCGATAACTTATTAGTGATAATAAAAATATTATCTTCTTTAATATAATCTGTAAGTTGTTCTTTTATAAAATTAACATTTTCATTTGAATAGTCTTTGTAATGTGTTTTTATTAAAAATTGTACATCGTTGTTTCCTTTAAAAACTTTTAGAAATACCTTTAAAGCATCTGTAATACCTTTTCTTTCATTAAATTCACTTATATTATAAAAAGTAAATTTATTATTATCTAATTTTTTACCGTTAATACAAGTAATTTGAAATGTGTTTTTATCTGGTAATTTTTCTTTATGAAAAATATGTGGTTTAATTTCAATAGGAACCGTTATACCACTGTTTTGATAAATTTGTTTATTATATTCTGAAGGTACTTGAAGTATATCTACATTATTGTTTATATCTTCAACCCAAGAGTCGGGTAATTTTTCTGTCTCCCATACAGAAACCCCTATTACTTTAGTATCTTTTACAGTTTCACTGTAAACATTTTTATATGATGGCCACAAATCAGGTGTACAATGAAAATATACTTCATCATAACTACCTTGTGCTTTATCTACTTGTAATCCTTTACAAACTAAATCTACATGTGATTTTGATTCAGTACTTTTATCAAACTTTAAAGGTAACCAATCAATTTTATGTCCTTTTAAGAAAAAATCGTAAACATAACCTTTACAAGCTTTAGCATAACCACTTGTACCGCTTTGCCCAATATAAAATATTTTTTTCTTTTTTTTGTCTATAATAGTTACAGAATTATTTGTTTTATTAATGTACCCTCTTTTGATAAGGAAACATTTAATAGTATTGAAATTTATTTCTTTTTCATTATAGATAATACTATTCGAGCGTTTAAATTGACAATTGCTAATATAATTATCCGTCTCTTGAATACAGTTCTTTTTTAAACCTTCAGCTAATGCGTAGGCAAAAGACTGATTACCTATAAAAACACTACAACTAGAAATTACATTAAATAAGTCATTTACAGACTCGGTTTTTTTATACTTTACAAAACCATTTTCAGCTACAAATTTTTCGTATTCCTCTTCATAACCCACAAAATAAATATATTCCCCAAAAGACTCAACTATTTTTTTCCATGGAAATAATGGATTATTATATTTAAAGGTTCTATTAATAATAATGTGGTTAGTATTGGAGATATTTTTATTGTTATTTGTTAACCATTTATCTCTATAAGGGTCACGATATATAGAAAGTAAATCAGAAAATAATTTAGTTAAGTTTGTTGTTCTAACAACATCAATTTGTTCATCAGTTAGTTGTTCTTTATGCCATTCAATAAAGTTATTTTTAAAATAATTTAAATTGGTGCAATTTGACGGGCAAGTTTTTGAATAATAAACATTATTGATATAATCTTGCTGTATTAATATTTTTTTAAAGTCTTGTACATCATTATAATCCAATTCTTTAAAATTAGGAAATTCATCAAAATTACCACCTATATATAAATCACAATTGCCTATTTTTTTAAGTGAAGGTAGACTGTATATAATATCCCCATATTCACCGCTAATATAAAACGATTTGTTTGATGTTCTACATCTCGGTTTAGGGCGTATTAAATGTTTGAGTTTAACTCCTGGAAAAAGCATATTATTCAATATCTATATTTCTGCTTAATTTCTTTTTTTCAAAACCATATGGTAATTCAAAATCTTGTATATCTTCAGATAATTTTATAAAATTGTTGATACAACTACACATAGCATTTCCTTCTACCCGGACATTGTCAGGTTTTACCACCACAGGTGTGATATTTTTGTCTTTATAACCAAGCTGTTCTATATATGTAAATTGTTTAGCTAATTCCATTTGTTCCATGCCGGGTGGTAACTCTAATTCATCGTACGATATGTTACCTTTTTCATCCCATTTAAAATCAGTAAACTGACTCATATCTTGATAAATGTACATTATTTCAAATTTATCATTACCGTATTGGGTCTTAATAGTATCTGAAACTTCTGATAATTTTTCTAAATCATATTCAATGGGATTAGAATCAGATTGTGCGGGGCTATCTGGCCATTTTGACCAATACCAAACATATTTGTGGCGCACAAATAATAAACGACGTTTATTTTCTTTAAGAAGTTTAACTAATCTTTTACTTCTTCTTGTATAAATTTCTGTAGTTGATTTTACGTCAATCTCATTTGTTTCTTGATCGTTTTCATCATTAAAATAAATTACATGCGCGAAATCAACACCACTATCTGGGTAAAAGTTATGAAATTCGTTTTTAAAAATATTAGGCAATACATCAATATTTGTAATTTGCCAATCAAAAGGAAAAGAAGATTTCCGCATATAATTAAGAGCTTGACCAACACAACAACGGTGGCCAAGACTTACAAAATAATCAAACTCTTTATCAAATAGCGAATCTTCAGGAGCTTTATGAAAATTAGGTACTATCCAATCTGACATATATAAATTTAATTTATTACATCAAACTTTCAATGCTTTATCCCATAGAAGTAAATGTAATCTTGGACTAAAATTGAAATGATAATCTTTAGCTATTTCAGCTACTTCTTGAGCAACATGAATATGTTCATCACGACTACCAGCACAAGGCATCAACCAAACACGACCTGGTGGTATATCAAATTTATCGACATACTCAGTCATAATTTCTTCCATATCACGCTCACTTTGTACAACAAACTTAAACCCAGAATTATGCATTGTATGCCAATCAAGAACTTCTTCTTTATATCTCCTATTTTTAGGATCACCATTTGATCTTAGTTTAGGTGAAGTTGTAAATGTTGCTTGGAAGTCTTTAACCCACCTATCTTCAGGATAGATTGTTGCATTTGTTTCAAAATCTATACGAGGTGTCCAACCCCATTCTTGTTTCAAATAATCAATAAATTTTAGCAACTTAGCTTGCTGAATTAATGGTTCACCTCCAGTTAATTTAAGAATAGCCCCATTCATCATATGGTCTTTATACCCATTGTCTTCCATCATACATTTAATGTGATAAAAAGACATCTTATTCTTTATACTCCATGAAACATAACTATCACAACCATATGGTGCATCTTCGGACTTAAATCCAATACACGTAAGATTGCACATAGACATTCTCATAAATACTGATGGCATACCAACAAATTCACCTTCACCTTCAATGGTGTAAAATACCATATCATCGCTAAGAAAAATAGTTTCGTCCCGTAATTCAATCATACTAATATTATATGATAGACAACTAACTCTTCAAGCTTAAATACTCATATGGCCAGAAAAAATTCGCGGTTAACCGCTATTTTCGAACCGGAATCACTTACTACTAGTGATTATGAACACAACAATTGGGAATTGAACTTTAATATTAAAGCTAGGTTTAAATTTTCCGAAATTCATCAACGTTTTTTACAAACATTAGTTGATGAAAAAACAAAGATGGTATTTGCGGATGGGTTTGCAGGTACAGCAAAAACTTATCTATCTGTTTATGGAGCACTAAGTTTGTTGGAAGCAAAAAGAGTGGATCAAATAATATATCTTAGAAGTGTTGTAGAATCTGCTTCTCAAAAAATCGGCCATTTACCTGGAGAACTTGAACAAAAATTCCAACCTTATTCACTTCCAATGTTAGATAAGTTAGAAGAGTTAGTTAGTAAAACTACTTGTGATAAATTAATGAAACAAGAGTATATAAAATGTTTTCCAGTAAATTTTACAAGAGGTTTAACATTTCATAATTCTGTTGTTATAGTAGATGAAGCTCAAAATTTAACTAAACAAGAATTAACTACAATTTTAACTAGATGTGGGGAACAAACCAAATATGTCATTATTGGAGATACCAATCAAAGTGATATTAATGGTAAGTCGGGATTTAAACCTATCTTACAAGCGTTTGATACCGATAACAGTGTTGTTAACGGTATCCATACTTTTAAGTTTGGTAAAAAAGATATTGTAAGAAGTAAATTACTAAAACATATCGTTCAAGTGTTAGAATCTGTTTGATTCTGCATCTTTAATAACTCTTTAATAGCCTCCTCAGGACTAATTGTTTTAACGTCATCCTGAGGAGGTATCTTTTCGCCTGGCTCGGGTTTCGATATTTCTGCCATTGTAGCAAAAACATCTTGTTGTAATTTATTTACACTCGAGTCTCGTTCAAGACTAATTCTTGGATCATTAGTATCCATTATCCATTTCTAAGACTATCACCATTAGAAGCACTCCAAGAAGTACCGGCAAATGGATCACTAATACCCGAACTAACTTTATTACCTACCGGTGCAGCTTCTGGGTTAGGAGCAGGTGCGGGTTTTTCTTTTTTAAAGTCCTGTGGGTTTGGTTGAGTATCGCATGCTTCTGCGGCTACAAACTTATCAACATCTACCGAGGTTTCAGGTTCTTTAAAGATCATAGTTTGTACTTGTTGATTAGTATATGTTGCACTATTATCTTCATGCTCCCAAACTTCTACTCTATCGACATGACAACGGTCATTTGTAGTTTCTTTTACATGAATGTTAGCTACCATAAAACAAAACTCAGCAAACTTTTCGATACCAACACCACCTTCCATCACACGTAGATTACACACACCAGCATCATGTAGTTCCTTAAATTTATCAATAAAAGGATCATCACCTGCAAGAACTGTAGTGTGATCAAAATGAAGTTGAAGTTTTGCTTTTAAAGCTTTAAGACTACCAAAATCTACTACCCAATTATTTTTATCTAGTTCAGAGCCACTGAACCAAAATTTAGCTTTAAGACGATAACCGTGAATATACTTACAATGCGAGTCAGCATGTGGTTGGCGAAATGCACAGCTACCCAATTCAATAACTTTTGTACTTTGAAACTTAGCCATAACCGTATTATACGATATGAGCTAATTAAGTCAATGATTTTTTATCAATAAACTTTTTAGCTACTTTATCCATCTGAGACATTTGACGGATGGGTAACTGCATTTGTTGAGGGTCCTCTTTAACTTTTTTAGACATAATGGTCTTAAGAATATTAATTTCTTCGTTGTTTAATTCATAAGGATTATCATTAATATAAACAGTAACTGTCTCTTCGTCACTGGCCATTACTGCAGGTTCATTATATTCGTTAATTATCTTTTCACCCGTGTACTTTTCTGTTTGAGAATCTAATAGCTTATTAGTTATGTTATGCATTTTTTAGAACTTTCTTGTAAACATTTAAAATATCTTTATCTGAAAAACCGCCTTGTTTTAAATATAATTCTATATCGTCAATATCGTCGGTATTCTTAATTTGTTCCATGACTTTGTTATCTAATTTTTCAGATAGTTTTTTTACAATAAAAGATTTAAACATTTTTATAGCTTTTGGTTTATTAGGTGTTATTACCGGTTGATTAATATCATATATACCAGGCATCGAACCGCCAGGCATTAACATTTTTAATACGGAAGGTAACCCTCCACCACAAGCTTCATTAGTAAGTTCATGCAAAACAAACCCCTCATAACTCTCACTTTCTTCAAAACCTTTATTGAGAGTAGGGTCTACTTTGAATCGAATATACCTCATACCCTTGCCTTTCAAACAGCCGGTTAATATATCGTCAAAGTTTTTCATATACTAATATTTAATAATTAATGACATCTAAAATTGTAGTGTAGAAAGGTTTCTTAGATTCCCCGTGACATACTGGCTGATCTTTCATTCCATGGTTCCAATTATCAAACCACAATAAGTTATAATCATATAATTGAGCTATAATACTATAGAAAGGCTCTTCGGTAAAAGGTGCTATTTCATGGTCATCGGTAAATGCATTAAACAACTTCATATACATGGGGAATATAACATCATCCAATTCATCAAAAGAACCTCCAAAAAACGTACCTACAGTCCAATTAGGATAACCAGC
>Ga0098074_1001388_pt1 | contig 12426 bp, 7 predicted proteins | sample 32_taG_FD_75064 | JGI IMG/M metagenome (GOLD analysis project Ga0098074, IMG submission 75064) | Marine viral communities from the Gulf of Mexico - 32_GoM_OMZ_CsCl metaG | ecosystem: Environmental > Aquatic > Marine > Oceanic | place: Atlantic Ocean: Gulf of Mexico | collected 2015-07-12
GCACCAGCGTGCCCTGGTCGGCGGCGTCGAAGCTGCCGGCGGCGACCTCGGTCCACGGTCCGTCGGCCGAGGTCGAGACCTCGAGCCGGTAGTCGGCCGTCGACGCGCTGCCGCCATCGCCGCAGGTGGCGCTCGGGTCGACCGCGAACGAGGTGATGTCGATGGTCTCGGGGAGCGCGATCACCAGCGACTTCGGGACGACGTCCTGGGTCGGGCCCACCGGCGTGTCCTCGTCCGGACCGGCCACGCTGCCCCAGCCGGTGCCCGGCGACAGGTCGAGCGCCCCGCCGGGACCGCAGCCGAAGCGCGTGTAGTCGGGGCCGTCGAACGACGTCACCTCGGCACCGCCGCTCGTCGCTGCCCAGTCGCGGCGGATCGCGAAGTCGGCCGTGGCCGTCTCTCCGGAGGTGACGGTGGCTGCCGCGGTCGCCGTCTCGAAGCCCGGCGCCCGCGCCACGATCTTGGGGTACGTGCCCGGCACCAGTCCGGTGATCGTGTAGCTGCCGTTGGCCGCGGTGGTGGCCACTGCGCCGCTGTCGATGCCGGTCGCGAAGCCGGCGACCAGCACGACCGCGCCCGGCACGGGGTCGCCGGCGCCGTCGCGGACGACGCCGCTCAGCGATCCGCGCTCCACACCGTCGGCGGGCGGGGTGCTGAAGTCCTCGACCGGCTGGGCGTCAGCGGCGTCGATGGACGCGGCGAAGAAGCCGAGGCCGCGCGCGGCGAAGATCCGCCACAGGGCAGCGACGTGATCGCCGTCGTTGATCGTCCGGTCGGCCTGCAGGATCGCGTTGCGCATGTCGAGCATCGAGGGGTCGTCGGGGGAGAGGGTCATCGCGGAGGTGATGATCCGCACCGCCGTCTGACGGCCGAGCTTCTGACGGACCTCCCAGAGGGTCTGGGCCCAGAGCTCGCCCACGTTGTGCACCTCGGTGCCCAGGGCCCGGGTGAGGTCGCCGTAGGTGTAGCCGCCGTCCGTGGCGCCGTCCAGCTGCAGGCAGGTGGCGGCCGCCGTGCCGACCGGGCAGTCGATCGCCTCGCTGCGGGTGAGCGGTGTGTTGCGGGAGAGGTAGCGGTCGTAGAGCAGCTCGCCGGGCACGCGGTTGCTCTGCTCGAGGAAGCCGCGCGCGACGAGGTAGTCGAAGGAGTAGAAGTCGCTCCAGCCCTCGCCCATGCCCCCGGCCTGGAAGCTGCGCAGGGTGCTGGTCTGCGACGAGTCGACCACCAAGCGGTTGGAGAGGCCGTGCGCGTACTCGTGGGCGATGTTGTCCATCGCCTGCGTGCCGCCGGCCGCGAGGTAGGGACCTACGTTGAGGTAGAGGGTCATCACCGACGGTGTGCCGTCGGGCCGGGTGTCGAACGAGGCGTTGTTGATGTGCTGGCCGTCCGGCAGGCCGTCCATGGTGTCGGCGCCGTCGAGGATGTGGACGTTCGCCTGGTCGCCGTCGCGTCGGTCGAAGCTGCCCATCGTCTTCGTGAAGCCGATCGGCGCCTTCGCCAGCCACTGGGCGAACCGGCTGACGGCGTAGAGCCCTTGCACGCCCTCCTGATCCATGTTGCGCCGCCACGACCCGGGGGTGGTGGGGTCCCAGGTGCAGCGGAACTCCGGCGAGCACCGCACCTGGCCCGGGGAGGTCCGGAAGTGGCGTAGCGGGAACTGGGCGCGGCCCTTCGCCCCGGGCACCGCGGTCTTCTCCGCCGCCTGCACCCGGTTGTCGTCGTTCACGTCGGCCCACACCGACGCGTAGCGCCCGCGCAACCAGGTGGCGTTGCGGGGCAGGAAGCCGAGCCGGAACAGGTTGACCCGGTGCTGTGACCCGCCCGACGCGTCCTCCGAGGCGCCCGGGTAGTTCTCGTGCACCAGCGCGGCGCCCCGCTCGAAGCTCACGGTGCTGCGTCGCAGCAGGGTGCGACCAGACGTCGCGTCGATGACGTGCTCGAACGCCTGGGCCGGGCCGGGCTCGGTGAAGGTCAGCCAGCCCGGGCGCAGGCGGCCCTGGCTGAAGAACCACACGCGCCGGGCGGTGGCTCCAGGACGCAGGTCGGTGCGCGCGACGCGGGCATCGGCGGCCGCGGCGCTGACGGCAGAGCTGCGGCCGAGGCGAGCGGCGCGGGCACGTGACGCCTGCGCGGCCACCGAGGCGACGGGGGAGCCCTGGACGGCGATCAGCCGACCGCGCCGGTCGACGTGGGCGCGCAGCCCGTTGCCGAACACCGGCACCCCGCTCACCACCTGCTGCCACGCCACGTGGGTGATGCCGTTGACGTCGGTGGCGCGCCGCGCGAGGCGGAGGCTGTCGAGGTCGGCGCGGGCCAGGCCCAGGGCGCCGGAGTGCGCCCGCACGTAGTCGAGCGCGATCGTGGCGGCGTCGTTGCGGCTGGGACCGGTCAGGAAGCCCGTGGACGACGAGACCTGCCGCGCGGTGCCGGTGACCGGGTCGATGCGGAGGTCGACGTCCCGACCGAGACGTGCGGCCGCCCGCTCGCCCGGCCCCGAGGCGCGAGCCGCGTTCCGCGCGAAGGCGTCGTCGCTCAGGGTGCGCGAGTCGTAATTGCCGCGGGTTTCGTGGGCCTCGATGGGCCCCGTGCCGGCCGGCGCAGCGACAGGTCGACCTTCGGCATGGACCGGAGCCGCCTGCGCCAGGCCGGCGACGAGCGCGCCGACGGCGAGCACGGTCAGCGTCGAGCGAGTGGATCGGGACATCGGCGCCTCCGCGTTCGGTGGAAGGGAGAGCGTAACGATCTGCGACCAGCATCACGTGAGGGTGTGACGAGGGTCGTCTGGTCCGGTCTTCCCACGGGGACGACGACGCCCTTGACTGCGGTCATGACAACTCCCTCCCCTCTGCGGCACGTGGCGGCTGCGCTCGTGGCGCTCGCCGCCGTCGTCGCTGCACTCGTCGGTGTCGCGCTCCCCGCCGCGACCGCCGCCACACCGACGTCGGTGACCCTGCAGGTCACGAGCAACGGCACCGCGGTCACCTTCACCGCGTCGCTCAGCATGGGCGGTGCGCCACCCAACGGCACCGTCCAGTTCCGTGAGCTCGTGGGTGCCCAGGACCTCGCCGTCGGCCCGGAGATCGCGGTCACCGGCGCCACGGTCACGAGCACGGTCACCGGGGTGAGCGTCGGCGAGCACGAGTACTTCGCCCAGTTCACGCCCGCGAACCTGACGACCTACGAGCAGTCGCAGAGCGCCTACGTGCGACACGCCGTGACGGCGGCGCCGACCCAGGCGGCGCCGACGACTGTCGCACTCGCGGGGTCCTCGACGGGCACCACCGTCACGCTGACCGCCACCCTCACGATGGGCACGGCGACCCCGGTCGGAACCGTCCAGTTCCGTGAGCTCATCGGCACCCAGGACGTCGCCGTCGGACCCGAGCGCGCAGCCAACGGCAGCACCCTGACGACCGCCCTGCCCGGCGTCGGCGTCGGCGAGCACACCTACTTCGCGCAGTTCACCCCGGCCAACACGGCGGCCTACGCGCAGTCGCAGAGCCCGTACGTGAACGTCGTCGTCGGTGGCGCCACCCCGACGCCCACGCCCACGCCGACTCCGACGCCGACGCCGACGCCGGGCGTGAAGACGCCGACCGCCACCACGATCCGGTTCGCCGAGGACGTCTCCGACTACGGCATGCCGTTGCTCGCCTCCATCGAGGTCGACGACGCCGACGGGTCGGCCGTGATCACGGGCAACGTGACCGTCAGCGTGGTCGGCATCGCGCTGGCCACCGTGCCGCTGAACAACGGCCGTGCCACCGTGGGGCTCCCGGCGAGCATCCCGGCCGGCAGCTACTCGTTCGTCGCGACCTTCGCGGGCTCGGAGACCGCCGAGACCTCGACGGGCGACGCGCCCCTGACGATCGTGCCGGTGCGCACGCGCACGACGTCCGGTTTTGCTCGCACGGTGCGTTCGGCGAAGACCAGGGGTTCGGTCTCCGTCGGCATCGACGACCCCACGCCGGGCCCGATCAAGCCGGTCGGCACGGTCCAGGTCCTGCGAGAGGGACGCGTCGTCGCCAGCGGCAAGCTCGACCGAGGCGTCGTCACGCTCACGTTGAAGGGCCTGAAGAAGGGCGGCAACCGCTTCACGCTCCGCTACGTCGGCAACGGCAACACGATCGAGAGCTCGCGCAACATCTTGATCCGTCGGGTCTGATCCCCGAGCAGTCGGAGGGCGCCACTAGGCTCGGTCCACGTGGCGCTCTCCGGACTGACTGACCTCGTGCTCGCCGAGCCGACCCTCGCCGGGGTGCTCCACGACGCGAGGTCCGGCACGGTCCGCACCAACGACCTCGTGGGCCCGGCCGGGCTGCGTCCGTTCGTGGTCGCCGGCCTGGTTCGCAGCGGACGACGCGTGCTCGCCGTCACCGCCACCACCCGCGAGGCCGAGGAGCTGACGGCCGAGCTGGGCGACCTCCTCGGCGCCGACGTGGTGGCGCACTACCCGAGCTGGGAGACCCTGCCCCACGAGCGGCTCAGCCCTCGCAGCGACACCGTCGGCAAGCGGCTCGCGGTGCTGCGCCGGTTGTGCCACCCCGGTGACGACGCGTCGACCGGTCCGTTGAAGGTCGTCGTCGCTCCGGTGCGTTCGGTGCTCCAGCCCCAGGTCAAGGGGCTCGGCGAGCTCGAGCCGGTCGAGCTGCAGGTCGGAGCCACGCTGCCCCTCGACGACCTCGTGAGCCGGCTCGCCGACGCGGCGTACTCGCGGGTGGACCTGGTGGAGAAGCGCGGTGAGTTCGCCGTGCGCGGTGGCATCGTCGACGTCTTCCCGCCCACCGAGGAGCACCCGCTGCGGGTCGAGCTGTGGGGTGACGACGTCGAGGAGATCCGCACCTTCTCCGTGGCCGACCAGCGGACCCTCGACAAGGTCGACCGACTCTGGGCCCCGCCGTGCCGCGAGCTGCTCCTCACCGACGACGTCCGCGAACGTGCCGCCGAGCTCGGTCGCGCCCACCCGCAGCTGCTCGAGCTCACCGACAAGATCGCGGCGGGCATCGCGGTCGAGGGCATGGAGTCGCTCGCGCCGGTGCTGGTCGACGAGATGGAGCTGCTGCTCGACCTCATGCCCCGCGACACCCACGTGCTGGTGCTCGACCCCGAGCGGGTGCGCAGCCGCGCGCACGACCTGGTCGCGACCAGCGAGGAGTTCCTCGGTGCGAGCTGGGCAGCGGCGGCCGGCGGTGGCGTCTCGCCGATCGACCTGGGGTCGGCCTCCTACCAGCACCTCGGCGACGTCCGGCAACGAGCGCTCGAGCTGAGCCAGAGCTGGTGGACCCTCAGCCCGTTCGGCCTGGACTCCGCTGATCCAGCTGGCCCGACCGACGGCGACCGCTCGACCACCCTGCCGGCCGAGCCCGCACCGTCCTACCGCGGCGATGTGGCCGCGGCGATGACCGACCTCGAGCGCTGGCGGGGCGACGGCTACACGGTGGTGGCCGTGCACCCCGGCCACGGACCGGCCCAGCGGCTCGTCGAGGTGCTCGGCGAGCACGACACCCCCGCCCGGCTGCTCGAGGTCGACGACGAGCTCACGCCCGGCGTGGTGACGGTGACCTGCGGTGCCCTGACCCAGGGCTTCGTCAGCGACGCCGGCCGGATCGCGGTGGTCACCGGCGAGGACCTCTCGGGCCAGAAGTCGGCGTCCACGCGCGACATGCGGAAGATGCCCGCGCGACGCAAGAAGCAGATCGACCCGCTCGAGCTCAAGGCCGGCGACTACGTGGTGCACGAGCAGCACGGGGTCGGCCGGTTCGTGGAGATGAAGCAGCGCGCGGTGCAGGGAGCGATCCGCGAGTACCTCGTGCTCGAGTACGGCGCCTCCAAGCGCGGCGCGCCGCCCGACCGCCTCTACGTGCCGGCCGACGCGCTCGACCAGGTCACCCGCTACGTGGGTGGCGAGCAGCCCAGCCTCGACCGCCTCGGCGGCGCCGACTGGACCAAGCGCAAGAGCCGTGCCCGCAAGGCGGTGCGCGAGATCGCCGCCGAGCTGATCAAGCTCTACGCCGCGCGCCAGGCCACCAAGGGCTATGCGTTCGGGCCCGACACGCCGTGGCAGCGCGAGCTCGAGGACGCCTTCCCCTTCACCGAGACCCCCGACCAGCTCAGCACGGTCGAGGAGGTCAAGTCGGACATGCGCCAGACCGTGCCGATGGACCGTCTCGTGTGCGGCGACGTCGGCTACGGCAAGACCGAGATCGCCGTCCGCGCGGCCTTCAAGGCGGTGCAGGACGGCAAGCAGGTGGCCGTGCTCGTGCCGACGACGCTGCTGGTGACCCAGCACCTGTCGACGTTCGCGGAGCGGATGAGCGGGTTCCCGGTGGTCGCCGTGGGGCTCAGCCGCTTACAGACCGCCAAGGAGGCCGCCGAGGTGACGGCCGGGCTGGCCGACGGCAGCGTCGACATCGTGGTCGGCACGCACCGCCTGCTGAACCCCGACATCCGCATGAAGGACCTCGGCCTGATCGTGGTCGACGAGGAGCAGCGCTTCGGGGTCGAGCACAAGGAGCAGATGAAGCGGCTCCGCACGTCGGTCGACGTCCTCTCCATGAGCGCGACGCCGATCCCGCGCACGCTGGAGATGTCGATCACCGGCATCCGCGAGATGTCGACCATCACCACCCCGCCCGAGGAGCGGCACCCGGTGCTGACCTACGTCGGCGCCTACGAGGACCGGCAGGTCACCGCCGCGATCCGACGCGAGCTGCTGCGCGACGGCCAGGTCTTCTTCATCCACAACCGGGTCAGCTCCATCGAGAAGGCCGCGGCGAAGCTGCGCGAGCTCGTGCCCGAGGCCCGGGTCGCCACGGCGCACGGCCAGATGGGGGAGCACCAGCTGGAGCAGGTGATGCTCGACTTCTGGGAGAAGCGCTTCGACGTCCTGGTGTGCACCACCATCGTCGAGTCCGGCCTCGACGTCTCGAACGCCAACACGATGATCATCGAGCGCGCCGACACGCTCGGGCTCTCGCAGCTGCACCAGCTGCGAGGTCGGGTGGGTCGCAGCCGCGAGCGCGCCTACGCCTACTTCCTCTACCCGGCCGAGAAGCCGCTCACCGAGACCGCGCACGAGCGGCTGGCCACCCTGGCCCAGCACTCCGACCTGGGCGGGGGCATGGCGATCGCCATGAAGGACCTCGAGATCCGCGGCGCCGGCAACCTGCTCGGAGGCGAGCAGTCGGGCCACATCGCCGACGTCGGCTTCGATCTCTACGTGCGACTCGTGGGCGAGGCGGTCAACGAGTTCAAGGGCGAGACCGAGCCCGAGCTGAACGAGGTGCGCATCGAGCTGCCGGTGGAGGCGCACCTGCCGCACGACTACATCGAGAGCGAGCGGCTGCGGTTGGAGATGTACCGCCGACTCGCCGAGGTGCGCACCGACGAGGACGTCGACCTGCTGGCCGAGGAGATGGTCGACCGGTACGGCGAGCCGCCGGTCGAGGTGCTCTCGCTGCAGCTGGTGGCGCGCTTCCGGGCCCGGGCCCGAGCCGCCGGCATCGGTGAGGTCACCATCGCCGGCAAGAACGTGCGCTTCGCGCCGGTCTCGTTGCCGGAGTCGCGCACCATCCGGCTGAACCGGCTCTACCCCAAGTCGATCGTGAAGCAGAGCGTCGACACCGTGCTGGTGCCTCGCCCGGGCACCCCGGGCGCCACCGGGCGTCCGCTGGAGGGGATCGCCCTGCTTGAATGGGCACGCGGTGTGATCGACGCCGTCCTGGATCCGAAGGAGACCTCGTGAGCAGCATCTCGACCCGCTCTTGGCGTCGATGCGGCGCCGGCCTCGTGACCGCCGCCCTGGCCGCCGGTGCTCTCTCCGGATGCGGCGTGGCCGGCACCGAGTTCAGGCCGGGCATCGCCGCAGAGGTCGAGGACGTCACGATCTCGATGAACGACGTCGACGAGGCTGTCGACGGCGCCTGCATCTACTTCACCGACAACCGTGCCGAGGGTGCCTCTGCGTTCCCGCGGTGGGAGGTGCGCCAACAGCTCGCGCAGCTCACGATCCAGCGAGCCGTGGTCGAGCAGCTGGTCGACGAGACCGACGCCGAGCTCGGCGGCATCTACGAGACCTCCCTGGCTCAGCTCGACGAGTCGTACGGTGACCTTCCCGCAGAGCAGCGCGACGGGCTGATCCTGGGCTACGAGGCAGCCACCTACATCGACCTCGGTCTGGCCGCCGTCGGCACCGCCCTGCTCGAGGATGACGGCGTGGCCGACCCCGACCAGCAGGATGCCACCGATCGCGGACGCGAGGCGTTCAGCGGCTGGATCGCGGAGCACGACATCGAGATCAACCCGATCTTCAGCCTGGCGATCGCCGACGGCGACATCGCGCCGGTCACCGACGAGCTGTCGGTGCCGCAGAGTGCCTTCGCCGCGCAGACCAAGGCGAGCCCGACCTCGGACGACCCTGACAAGCAGGCCGCACGAGCTGCCTACGTGAAGTCGCTCCCGGCCGAGCAGCAGTGCGGCTGAGCTGATGCCCCCACCGGCCGCGGGTGAACCGCTGCTGGAGCTCGTCGAGGTGATGCGTCGGCTGCGCGCCGAGTGCGCCTGGAAGGCCGAGCAGACCCATCAGTCGCTGCTCGCGCACCTGCGCGAGGAGACCGCCGAGCTGATCGAGGCCATCGAGTCCGGCGACGACGACCACGCCTGCGAGGAGCTCGGCGACGTCCTGCTCCAGATCGTGTTCCACGCCGCGATCGCCGAGGAGCGCGGCGCCTACACGATCGACGACGTCGCGGTCGGGCTGGTCGCCAAGCTGCGTCGCCGCAACCCGCACGTCTTCGACCCGGCCTCCCTCGGGCGCTCGCCTACCGACCCGCCGCTCACGGCGTCCGAGGTCAACGAGATCTGGCAGCAGGTCAAGCGGTCCGAGAAGGGCTAGCTGCGGGGTGCCGGCCGTGCGGCGGTGAGTTGCTGCGGGTTTGCGGCAGCACTTTCCTCAGGGGCTCACCGCTCCCCGGCGGCAGGCCCGCGTGACTCCCGGCGGCGGTGACTTGCTGAGGGTTTGCGGCAACACTTTCCTCAGGGACTCACCGCTCCCCGGCGGCGGGCCCGCGCCACCAGCCGCCCGAGCACGCCGACGCCCAGGACGACGAGCCCGCCGAGGAGAGACGCACCGGGCAGGGTGGCCACGAGAACCAGGCAGCCCACCAGGCCGAGCACGTTGACCGCGCGGGGCCAGCGCCGCTGCTCGGGCACCTGCAGCAGGGCCGAGAGGTTGGCGACCGCGTAGTAGACGAGCACCCCGAACGAGGAGAAGCCGATCGCGCCGCGCAGGTCGACGACGAGCACGAGCACCACGATCACCGCGCCGATGAGCAGCTGGGCGTGGTCGGGCACCTGGTGGCGCGGGTCGACCGAGGCCAGGGTGCGGGGGAGGTCGTCCTCGCGAGCCATCGCCAGCGTCGTGCGACCGACGCCGGCCAGCAGGGCGAGGAGCGCGCCGAGCGACGCGGCCGCGGCACCCACCCGGACGACGGGTTCGGCCCAGGCGGCGCCGGCGGCGTCGACCGCGGCGGCGATCGGCGTGGGACTGGCGGCCAAGCCGCGCGCCCCCAGGGCCTCGAGCAGCACCACCGCGACCACCGCGTACAGCACCACGACGAAGCCCAGCGCCACCAGGATGGCGCGGCCGAGCGTGGCCGGTGAGCGCACCTCCTCGGCGAGGGTCGCGATCCGCGCGTAGCCGGCGAAGGCGAAGAACAGCAGCCCCGCCGCTTCCAAGATCCCGAGCACGCCACCGCGCGACTCCCAGCCACCGACCGGGTCGGCGTCGCCGGTCGAGACGACGACCAGTGCCGTCACCAGGGTCACCAGCGTGACCGCGAGCAGCGCCCGCGCCACCGACGTCGTGCGGGTGATGCCGCGCAGGTTGGCGGCGGTGAGCAGCACCACGGCCGTCACGGCCGCAGCCCGGGCGATCCAGCGCTCGTCGGGCACGGCGTAGGCCGCGAACGTCATCGCCATCGCCGCGCAGGAGGCCGTCTTGCCGACGACGAAGCCCCACCCGGCCACGAAGCCCCACCAGGGCCCGAGCACCTCACGGCCGAACAGGTAGGTGCCACCGGACGCCGGGTAGCTCGCGGCCAGCTGGGCCGACGAGACCGCGTTGCAGAACGCGACGACGGCCGCCACGGCGAGCGCGATCAGCAGCCCGCCCCCGGCGGCGGCCGCGGCCGGGGCGAACACCGAGAACACGCCGGCCCCGATCATCGCCGAGAGCCCGACGACGACGGCGTCGCCGGTGCCCACGCGTCGGGCGAGCGGAACGTCCATGCGAACAGTCTGGGGTCGGGCGGCCGGATCGGCGCCACTAGGCTGACCGGGTTCCACCTTGTTCATCCAGACGTTCACCCCCGTCCTCCAGGAGTACCCAGTGGCATCGATCGAAGCCGTCGGCGCCCGCGAGATCCTCGACTCGCGCGGCAACCCCACCGTCGAGGTCGAGGTCGCCCTCGACGACGGAGCCTTCGCCCGCGCCGCCGTGCCGAGCGGGGCCTCCACCGGCGCGTTCGAGGCCATGGAGCTGCGAGACGGCGACGACCGCTACCTCGGCAAGGGTGTCGGCAAGGCCGTGCAGGCGGTGCTCACCCGGATCGGCCCGGCCATCGAGGGCCTGGCCGCCGACGACCAGCGCGTCGTCGACCAGACGATGCTCGACCTGGACGCCACGCCGAACAAGGCCCAGCTCGGCGCCAACGCCATCCTCGGCGTCTCGCTGGCCGTGGCCCGGGCCGCTGCCGACTCGGCCGGCCTGCCGCTCTACCGCTACGTCGGCGGCCCGAACGCCCACGTGCTGCCGGTGCCGATGATGAACATCCTCAACGGTGGCGCCCACGCCGACACGAACGTCGACATCCAGGAGTTCATGATCGCGCCGATCGGCGCTCCCACCTTCCGGGAGGCGCTGCGCAGCGGCACGGAGGTCTACCACTCGCTCAAGAGCGTGCTGAAGGGCCGGGGCCTGGCCACCGCCGTGGGTGACGAGGGTGGTTTCGCACCCGACCTGCCGTCGAACCGGGCGGCGCTCGACCTGATCGCCGAGGCCATCGAGAAGGCCGGCTACACCCTCGGCCAGGACATCGTGCTGGCCCTCGACGTGGCGGCGTCGGAGTTCTGCACCGACGCCACCTACACGTTCGAGTCGGTCTCCAAGAGCGCCGAGGAGATGACCGCCTACTACGCCGACCTGGTGGCGTCCTACCCGATCGTGAGCATCGAGGACCCCCTCGACGAGGACGACTGGGCCGGTTGGAAGGCGATCACCGACCAGCTCGGCACCAAGACCCAGCTCGTGGGCGACGACCTCTTCGTCACCAACGTCGAGCGCCTGCAGCGCGGCATCACCGGCGGCCAGGCCAACGCCCTGCTCGTGAAGGTCAACCAGATCGGGTCGCTCACCGAGACCCTCGACTCGGTCGACCTCGCGCACCGCAACGGCTACAAGTGCATGATGAGCCACCGGTCGGGCGAGACCGAGGACACCACCATCGCCGACCTCGCCGTGGCCACCAACTGCGGCCAGATCAAGACCGGCGCGCCGGCCCGCTCGGAGCGGGTGGCCAAGTACAACCAGCTGCTGCGCATCGAGGAGGAGCTGGGGGAGGCCGCCCGCTACGCAGGAGCCGCGGCGTTCCCGCGTTTCGCGCGCTGATCTGAGCCTCTCCCGAGAGAGGATGGGGGCCATGGCCTCCCCGACCGACAAGCGCCGTGGTCCCGGTGGGCGCAGCGGTCCCGGACGCGGATCGAGCGCGCCGTCGGGCCGCGTGCAGCGGACGACGTCGCCGGCCGCGCGCACGGGTCCGGTGGCCGCGGCCCCCCGGCCGAGGTTCACCGGCCGCGCCGCGATCCTCGTGCTCGTGCTCGCCGTCCTCGCGGTCTCCTACGCCTCCTCCTTGCGCGCCTACCTGCAGCAGCGCGCGCACATCTCGGACCTGCAGAACACGATCTCCGAGCGCCAGGGAGAGATCAGCGCCCTCGAGCGCGAGAAGAAGCGCTGGAGCGACGACGAGTACGTGCGCGCGCAGGCGCGCGAGCGGCTCGGCTACGTGCTGCCCGGCGAGACGCCGTTCGTCGCACTGCGCGACGGTCAGCCGCTCGAGCCGGAGAGCGCGCTCACCGACCCGAGCACGATCGCCGACGGCGACGAGCGCGCCTGGTGGGACCACGCCTGGCAGTCCGTGGTGGTCGCCGGCGACCCGCCGACCAAGGTCGACCCGCAGCCCCTGACGCGCATCACCGACCCCGAGGGCGCTCCGGACGAGGGGTCGGAGGAGTGATCGAGCCCGCCGACGAGGCGACGATCAGGGCCCAGCTCGGTCGTCCGCCGCGCGCGATCCACGGCGTCGGTCACCGCTGTCCCTGCGGCAACCCCGACGTCGTCACCACCGAACCGCGACTGCCGGACGGCACGCC